>Ga0187769_10000043_pt1 | contig 58758 bp, 59 predicted proteins | sample 0116_SJ02_MP02_1_FD_133140 | JGI IMG/M metagenome (GOLD analysis project Ga0187769, IMG submission 133140) | Tropical peat soil microbial communities from peatlands in Department of Meta, Colombia - 0116_SJ02_MP02_10_MG | ecosystem: Environmental > Terrestrial > Soil > Wetlands > Peat | place...
ACGCCGAGATAGACGCGCAGAGGCCTTTCTGTCTTGCTAGACTGTTCGAGCTTGGCCTTCAGCTCGCCTTCGCGGATGATTTCCGTGCTACCTTTCTTTAGATAGGAGAACTGCTCGTCGACCGGTTTGAATTTTGCCACCACTATTTTTTCACCCCTTCGGCGGGCATGATCCGTACACGACGGCCATCGATTCGCACGCGACCTTCGAGAACCAGACGCACGGCTTCGCTGTAGATGCGATGCTCCTCTCCGAGAATACGCGCCGCCAGCGTTTCCGGCGTGTCGTTGTCTTCAATGGGAACAACGGCTTGCAGAAGGATCGGGCCCGCGTCCAGGTTTTCATCAACGAAATGCACCGTGCAGCCGGAGAATTTCACGCCGTGTTCCAAGGCCTGGCGCTGGGATTCAAGTCCCGGAAAGGCGGGCAGTAGCGACGGATGAATATTCAGGATGCGTCCGGAAAAGGCATTCACAAAATAAGGGGAAAGCAGGCGCATGTAGCCGGCAAGACAGACGAGATCGACGTTTCTCTCCTGGAGGGCGGCGACAACCAACTTGTCGTACGCTGCGCGCTCCAACCCCTTGGACGGAATGGCTCGCTCTGGGATGCCACGGAGGCGAGCTATTTCGAGGCCCGGTGCATCTTCGCGATTGCTTACGACAATCGCGATCTCGGCGTTGGGAATGCGGCCTCGCGCCACGCCATCCGCAAGCGCTTGAAAATTCGAGCCGCGCCCAGAGATGAGGACGCCAATCCTTTTTTTCATGAGAGAGGGAAATTAACACAGTTCCCAAAGGGGGCAAAACGGCGGAAGCGTATACTGGGGCATGATCGCACAACTCCTCGCGACTTTTGCGGCAGCGGTCTTTTTCGGCGCGGCCGTTTACATCAACCTAGTGGAGCAGCCGGCGAGGCTTTCCCTGGGTGGACGGATGGCGGTTACTGAATGGAGACCCAGCTACAAACGCGGGACGCGACTGCAGGCGCCGCTGGCCTTGATCGGATCGGTCTCTGCGCTCCTGGCGTGGTCAACCGATCACGATCGGGCATGGATGATCGGTGGATTGCTATTCGTCTTGGTGATCCCCTTTACATTCATCGCGATCTTTCCGACCAATCAACGGCTCGAAAGCCAGAATCTCGACCTCTCCTCCGAAGAAGCCGTGCGCCTTTTGCGGCGCTGGGGCCGGCTTCACGCAGTTCGTAGCGTGCTCAGCGGAGTGGCCCTCCTCATCTTCCTGCTCACACTATCGGGAAGGATATGATACGAGCCTTTTCGACCAGCACGTGCCCGTCCTTGACACGCGACGGCTGAGGAGGCATCTTCTCCGGCACATTGGATCGAAGGGAGGGAACGCCATGGGTGAAAGATCACGTCCTCCGGTTGTGATGGCTCTTTTGGCGTGGATTGTGGTTGGGTGCTCGAATCAGCCGGTTCCGCCGCCCGATACGCGCGCCCAAGACGAAGCGGCGATTCGTGCTCTGGACATGAATTGGGCCCAATGGGCGATGGCCAAGGACCTTGACAAGTGCGTGTCGATTTATGAGGACGATGCCGTCGCGTTTGCGCCCGGCCTGCCGGCGGTCATAGGCAAAGACAATATCCGCAAGTTTCTTTCTGGACTGGTAACAGCCCAGGGACTCCAGTTGAATATTCACGTCGCAACTGTAGAGGTGGCACGCTCCCAAGACATCGCCATCGATCGTGGGAGTGTCGAAGCCACGATGAACGACAAAAAGGGCAAGCCGGTCACGAGCGCATCCCAATATGTTCTCGTGTGGAAGAAGCAGGCCGACGGTTCATGGAAAATCCTAGCGGACACCAGTGCGAGCGAGAAATGAACGCGTACAACCCGAGGCCGAACAGGGCAAGGCGAACCTGTCAAAGAGGCAGCCTACCTGAGTAGAGGACGGTGGGTTTGCCGCGCGCGGCGCGCTCGATGCGCCCGATCAAAAAGAATTTCTCGCGGCGGCGTTTCAGCTCCGATTCGACCCGCGAAATATCCCGCGCGGGAACCACGAGAATCATGCCCACACCGAGGTTGAACGTTCGAAGGAGCTCATCGCGTTCGATCCGGCCCAGCTGCGCAAGGAAGCGGAAGATCGGCAGCACGGGCCAGGAGCCCAGCTCGACCACGGCGCGCACATTGCGCGGCAGCGCGCGTGGCAGGTTGCCTGTAATGCCACCGCCAGTGATGTGGGCCATCGAAGCAATCCATCCACGCGCCAGGACATTTTTCAGCAGTGGCCAATAGGAGCGGTGCGGCTTGAGCAGCTCGGCGCCGATCTTATTGCCGATCTCGGCAACGTAGCTATTGGGCCCCAGCTTGGCTACGCCGAAAAGGAGCTTGCGCGCCAGGGAATAGCCGTTCGTGTGCAGCCCGCTCGAAGCCAGCCCCAACAGCACGTCACCGGGACGTACGCGCCGCGGGTCCAGCATTCTCTTGCGCTCCACGGCGCCGACAATGAAGCCCGCAAGATCGTACTCGCCCGGCGCGTAGACATCGGGCATCTCCGCCGTCTCCCCTCCGATCAGCGAACATCCCGCCTGCTTGGCCGCTCGGCTCATCCCTTCGATCACCTGCTCGATGACGCGTGGATCGAGCTTGCCCATGGCGATGTAATCGAGGAAGAACATCGGCTCGGCGCCCTGGGTCAGAATGTCGTCGACACAGTGATTGAGGATATCGGCGCCTACGGTTGAATGGATGCCGGTGGCGAAGGCGATCTTGAGCTTCGTTCCGACGCCGTCACAGCTGGCGACGAGCACGGGATCACGCCAGCGCTTGCGGTCGAGTTGGAACAGTGAGCCGAAGCCACCGATGGGCGCGAGAACGCCGCGGCGAAACGTCTTACCCGCCATGGCGGCAATGCGCCGCTTGGCTTCCTCGGCAACGGATATGTCGACACCGGCGTCGGCATAGCGCATCGGAGCAGCTCGCTTCCTGAGAGACAGGGCCGACCCGTTGATTCTAGAACGTGTGGAACAGCCGGCGCCAGCGTATCTGGCTAGGGTGGACGAGGGCAAGCGCATAGGTCTCAAAACGCTCGACCGCAAATCCCGGGCCCCAGACCGATTCCGGCGCGTCGATGGACATATAGATGATGACGGGCGTGCCGATTACGTCATCCCGCGGCACGAATCCCCAGAAGCGACTGTCGTTGGAATTGTCGCGGTTATCACCCATCATGAAATATTCGCCGGCTGGAATGACCAGCTCACCGTTGACCGTGTGCTCTTTGAGCTCGGTGGCCCATTCCGGCCGGTCGTTCAGAGCCAATTCTGAAAATCGTGCTGGAAAATTCTCGACAGCCAAATCGGCAGAGCCGGCAGCATGGAGGGCGTAGGGCTCGCTGAGGGGCGCACCGTTGATGTAGACCTGACCGGCGACAATCTTCAGGTGATCGCCGGGAATTCCGACGCAGCGCTTGATGAAATCCGGATTGCCCTGGTCGTCCAGCGGCGCGCGGAACACAATGATCTGCTGCCGTTTGGGATTGCGCCAAAGCGGCATATGGATGTTGGTGAAGGGAATTCCCGCATCGTAGCCGATACGGCTCACGATCAGATGATCTCCGACCAGTACGGTGTTTTCCATCGAACCGCTGGGAATCACGCGTGCCTGTACGAGTGTCCCTTCAATCAGCATGAATGCGACGATCACCCAAAACCAGGAGACGACTTCGCGCCAGATGCGATCTTTGGTCGTCGGATGTGCGTCTTTGGCCTTGCCAATGGGCACGGCTTCTACGTCAGCCTTCACGATGAGCCTCCACTTCGAGTTGCACCAGCTCGGTCGGGTAACTGCCCGTATAACAAGAGGTGCAGAATTTCTGCTGGTTGTCCTCCACAGCCGTGCGGAGCGATTCGAGCGAAAGATAGCCCAGCGAATCCGCTCCCAGGAATGTACGAATTTCCTCAACCGAGTGCTGCGCCGCGATCAGTTCGTCGCGTCGTGGCGTATCGACGCCGTAATAGCAGGGCGAAATCGTCGGCGGGCAACTGATGCGCACGTGAATCTCCGCAGCCCCCGCCTCGCGCACCAGCCGAACGATCTTCCGGCTGGTGGTGCCGCGCACAATCGAATCGTCCACTAGCACGACACGCTGCCCTTCGAGCATTCGCCGGACGGGATTCAGTTTCAGCTTCACGCCGAAATCGCGGATGGCCTGCTCTGGTTCGATAAACGTGCGGCCCACGTAATGGTTGCGGATCAACGCCATCCGAAACGGGATACCAGATTGGGCAGCATAGCCAACCGCCGCGGGCACGCCGGAATCAGGGACCGGCGTAACGATATCGGCTTCGACAGGATGTTCGCGCGCAAGCAATCGCCCCAATTGTTCGCGGCTTCGGTTCACCGGACGACCGAAGATCACGCTGTCCGGACGCGAAAAATAGACGTGTTCGAAAATACAGTATTGGTGCTGCTTTTCCGGTGCGAAGTGAATCGATTCGACTCCGCTGCGGGAAATGCGCACCATCTCGCCCGGCTCGACTTCGCGGACGTACTCGGCGTCGATCAAATCGAACGCGCAGGTTTCCGATGCCGCCACCCAGGCGCCGTCAAGCCGGCCCAGGACCAGCGGGCGGAAGCCGCGCGGATCGCGCATGGCGTAGAATTCATCGCGCGTCAGTAGCAGCAGCGAGTAGGCGCCTTCCACTTGACCGAGCGCGTCGGCAAGAGCGCTGGGAAGATTGCGCGCCGCGCTGCGCGCCACCAGATGCACGATCACTTCCGTGTCGCTGGTCGTCTGAAAGATCGAGCCGCGGTGTTCGAGCTTGCGGCGCAGCTCAAGAGCGTTCGTCAGATTGCCGTTGTGGCCCAGGGCCAGCTTGCCCTTGTTGCAGTCGATCATGATGGGTTGCGCGTTGATCAGCGTGGTATCGCCTGCTGTCGAATAGCGCGTGTGGCCGATGGCCGCAGAACCGGAGAGATGAGAAATCACGTCAGGGGTGAAAACTTCCTGGACGTGACCGAGGGCGCGGTGATTGCGAACCTCCAGCCCGTCGGCGGCTGCAATGCCGGCCGACTCCTGTCCACGGTGCTGGAGAGCGTAGATGCCCAGATAAGCCAGCTTGGCCGCCTCAGGGTGGCCAAAGATCCCAAAGACGCCGCAATGATCGCGAAAATGATCGTCGTCGATTTCGATCGGTTTCATCACGCGAGCCGTTTCCTTAGCCGCCGGACTTCCCTGACGATATTCACGATCCGGACTCGAGCACTTTAGGGAAGGATTCCCAGATCTGGCGAAATCCATCCACGCCACCTTGAATCGCCACAGTCCCGTTGTATTGGATGCGAAAGTTGTTGCGCGTGACCGAGCCGATCTCCCGAGCCCTCACATTCCATTGTGCCGCAACTTGATTCGTGCGAGCAAGCGATCCAGGCGCGACCGACACGACGGCGCGTGCGCCACGCTCACCAAACAGGACGACCTCAGCGGGGGATTCTTCTTCGATCTTGTCCTGAGCTCGGAAACAAATATTGGCAGACAACCCGTCACTTTCAAAGCAGCACTCCGCAAGCGTGACGGCAAGGCCTCCGTCGCTGAGGTCGTGGCACGACAGGATCGCCCGTTCGCTCGCGAGCGCCACCAGGCATTCGATCAGACCTTTCTCAGCAGCCAGATCGATCTCTACGGGCGCACCCGCGACGATTCCGTAAACGGTCTTGGCATACTCGGAAGATGAAAACGCGCGCCGCAGTTCGTCGACCGGAGCTAGGGCGTGGCTGGCTTCCAGCAACACGATTACATCTCCTTCGTTGCGAAACGCGGAGCCCAGAGCACAATCAAGGTCTTCGAGCAAGCCGAGCACACCGACAATCGGCGTCGGATAAATCGCTTGGCCGAGTGTCTCGTTGTAGAAACTGACGTTTCCGCCCGTGATCGGCGTTTCCAGCACGCGGCATGCTTCCGCCATTCCTTCGATCGCTTCGCTGAATTGCCACATCACCTCGGGTTTTTCCGGGTTGCCGAAATTCAAGCAGTTCGTTGCCGCGATCGGCCGTGCTCCGGTGCAGGCGACGTTGCGCGCGGCTTCGGCGACTGCATGCATCGCGCCCGCGCGCGGAGCGAGAAAGCCCCAGCGCCCGTTGCCATCGGTCTTGATTGCCAGTGCGCGCTTGGTTCCCTTGAGCCGCACGACACCGGCATCACCTGCGCCCGGCCCCATGCGAGTGTTGGTAAGAATCATCGAATCGTACTGCTCGGTGATCCACTTTTTGGATGCAATCGCCGGCGAAGCGAGCAGCTTGCAAAAGTTCTGGGTCAAATCGCTTCCTTCGTGCAAGAACTCGACGAGCCGAGCCGATGGGGCAGGCCCAACAACCGGTTTCAGCATGGGGCGCTCGTAGCGTGGGCCCTCTTCTGCCAGAGCATGGGCTGGAATTTCGGCAGCGACGCGGCCCTGGTAGAAAACACGCAGCTTTCCGTCCTCGGTGACGCGCCCGATTTCCAGTGCGTCCAGGCCCCATTTGTGGAAAACATCGAACAGCTCCCGCTCGCGGCCTCGCTCACCCACCAGCAACATGCGCTCCTGTGACTCGCTCAGCATGATTTCGTAAGGGGTCATTCCGGCTTCGCGTTGCGGGACACGCGAAAGATCGATTTCAATTCCCACACCCCCGCGCGATGCCATCTCGGAACTCGAGCTGGTGAGCCCGGCTGCGCCCATGTCTTGAATCGCCACGACCGCGCCCGTCCGCATGGCTTCCAGGCACGCCTCCAGCAGCAGTTTTTCCAAAAACGGATCGCCGACCTGCACGTTGGGCCGCTTCTGCTCTGACTGCTCGCTAAATTCAGCCGAAGCAAGTAAGGAGGCGCCGTGAATGCCATCGCGACCGGTCTTAGCCCCAACATAGATGACGGGATTCCCAACTCCGCGGGCACGCGCAAAGAAAAGCTCCTCGCGTCGCGCGATCCCCAGCGCCAAGGCGTTCACCAAGGGATTGGTCGAATAGCACGGCTCAAACAGCACCTCACCGCCGACGTTCGGAACTCCGAAACAGTTCCCGTAAAAACCGATCCCGCGAACGACGCCATCCAGAATGCGACGGTTTCGCTTGATCTCTTCCGTCGTTAGGTTTCCCGCAGATCGACCAGGAACGACCGGGCCGAAGCGCAGCGAATCCAGGATGGCGATTGGCCGAGCGCCCATCGTGAAGATGTCACGCAAAATTCCCCCCACGCCTGTCGCCGCGCCTTGAAACGGCTCGACGAAGCTCGGGTGATTGTGCGACTCGATCTTGAACACGGCGACCCAGCCATCACCGATCTCTACGACTCCGGCGTTTTCTCCAGGGCCTTGCACCACACGGGCGCCGCGCGTAGGCAGTTTTTTCAGATGCACGCGCGAGGACTTGTAGGAGCAGTGTTCACTCCACATCACGCTGAAAATCCCGAGCTCTGTCAGATTGGGATCACGGCCCAGGATTTCCTTTGTCCGCGCGTATTCCTCCAGAGTGAGGCCATGCTCGACGGCAATCTGTGGGGTAACTTTGACTTCGATATCGATCATCGACACGAGCAACCAGGTTGGAGCGAAAATTCTCGCAGCAAACGAGCAAGAGCGCAAGCGCGTTGGCGAGGCTGGCGAATACTCACAGGCGAGCGATATCAGGGTGAACGATCTATCGAGCAGCGTCAGGCGGAGACGCGCTCGGCCGATGGCCGGGTCAGAGCGGCGACCATCGAGCGAAGAATCACCAGGCCGTCCGAAGAGCCCAGCGCAGCTTCAGCGGCGCGCTCCGGATGCGGCATCAGTCCGGCGACGTTGCGTTCGCGGTTGCAGATCCCCGCAATAGCCGCCAGCGACCCGTTGGGATTCGCTTCAAAATCGTCCGGAGCAGCATCGCGGCCATCGGCGTGCACGTAGCGGAAAAGGATTTGATGGTTGCGGTCCAGAGCGGCGAGCGTGTCAACATCGCAAAAGTAGTTCCCTTCCATGTGCGCGATGGGGATCTTCAGAATCTGACCTTGGCGTGCGGCACACGTAAACGGCGTGTCGGTATGTTCCACTCGGATGTGAACCTGGCGGCAAAGAAAGCGCAGGCGCTGATTGCGCAGCATCGCTCCGGGAAGCAAACCTGCTTCGAGAAGGATCTGAAAACCGTTGCAGATGCCCAGGACAAGCCCGCCAGAACGAGCGAACCTCGTGACGGCACCCATCACGGGAGAAAATCGCGCGATCGCACCGGTGCGGAGATAGTCGCCATAGGAAAAACCGCCAGGAAGGACGATCGCATCGCAGCCAGAGAGCTCGGCGGATTGATGCCAGATGAGTTCGACGGGTTCGCCCAACAAGGAGCCGATGGCGTAGCAGGCGTCGTCGTCGCAATTTGAGCCGGGAAACTGCACCACGCCGAACTTCATAGAAGGAATTCTAGCACACCGACTTTCTGTCATTTCGCTCCCTGAAATGAAGCGGCCGGCGTTTGTCGCGCCGGCCGCTCCTACTGCTCCCTCGGGTATGAATTTAGGTATGAAACCTACCGGCGCCCGCCGCCGTGAAAACTGCCTGCGCTGTGGAATCCGGCACTGCCAGAGAAGGAGTGGAATCCGCCGCTACCCGAGTAGCCGCGTACCGGCCCGTGGTAGGGGGCAGGACGCGGAGGATAAAAGCCCCGACCGTAGAACCCAGGATGGCCCCAATAGCCGTGGTACCAAGGGCCAGCACCAATGAACACGCCGCCGACAAACCACTGGGGGCCGTAATAACCATACGGCGCGCAGGCATAGGGGTAATACGGATAGTAGCCGTAGGCGCAGACCGGCGGAGGACCCACAACGACCGGGCCGACTCCTATTCCAACCGAGAATCCTTGGGCATGCGCCGGAGTCGGGATCAGAAAAAGGCCCGCTAGGGCGAGCACTCCGAAAATCGTGAGGGCTTTCATCTTTGAACCTCCTCGAGATCTGGAACCGATCTCAAACTCAGATCACGTTCTCCTTGATCGATGACAGTCGAAATGCACAGGCATTGCCAAACCGCTCTCGGAGCACGACGAGTAAACAAGTCGCCCATTTTGAATAAGATAATCCGGTATTGCCGCATGAGCGTGCCCTCGGCAGATCCAGGCTTTAGTGGTGGTTTTCAAGCAGGGTTGGTGATCTTCAGCCAGGGGAGCTAGCGGCGGGATTTTGTCCTTCGAGGCTTCGGACGAGAGGGGCGCTTAGGGACCCGCGTCGATTCAGCCCGAAGTTTCTGTCGGCGAGCGCGCGCCCAGCCAGGCTTATTGACCTGGCGGCCGCGAGCGACAGCGAGCGCTTCGGCGGGAACATTGTCGGTGAGGACGGAGCCAGCGGCGATGTAGGCGCCGTCTCCCACGCGGATAGGAGCGACAAGGGCGGTATCGCTGCCCACAAAAACGCGGCTGCCGATTCTCGTCTCGTACTTAGCGAAACCGTCGTAGTTGCAGGTGATGGTGCCGGCGCCGATGTTGGTCCCTGAGCCGATGGTGGCATCACCGAGATAGCTCAGGTGCGGAGCCTTCGCGCCTTCGTGTAAGGTTGTCTTTTTCAGCTCCACGAAGGTGCCGACGTGCGCCCCGGTGCGGATGTCGGTACCGGGACGCATGCGCGCGAAGGGCCCGATTTGCGCCTGTTCTCCGATGCGCGAAGAAACCAGATGGCAATGCGGGAAAATGGTCGCGCCATCATCGACGCGCATATCAATAAGCACGCTGCCGTGGCCGATCGTGCAGCGCGCCCCAATGCGTGTCTTGCCAAGGAGCTCGACGCTGGGCTCCAGAGTCGAATCAGCGCCGATTGTGACATCCGGGTCGATCACGACCGTTTCGGGGAGATAAATTGTGACGCCGGCCTCCATGAGTTCGCCCGCCTTGCGTGCGCGAAGTACGCGGTCCGCATCGGCGAGATTCGCGCGCCTATTGCAGCCGACGATCTCAAGGGGGTCTTCGCTCACCTGCGCAAGCACGCGCTCATTTCTTTGGCGCAGCATGGCGATGACGTCGGTCAGATAGAGCTCGCGGTGGATGTTGTCCGGACGCAGGGCCGTAAGCGACGGCCAGAGCTTTTCAAGCGTGAAACAGTAGATGCTGGAATTGACTTCGCGAATGGCGCTTTGTTCGGGCGTCGCGCTTTTGTCTTCGACAATCGCTTGCACGCGGCCTTCGGAATCGCGGACGATGCGACCGTAACCGGAGGGATTGGTAAGCTCGGCGCTTAAAATCGTCGCGGCGGCTTCGCCCCGGCGGTGCGTATCTAGGAGCGCAGCGAGCGTTTCTGGACGCAGAAGCGGCGCGTCACCGGGCAACACGATGGCGAGTTTGGCGCTTTTGCGGATCGCTCGGCGCGCCATTTGCATGGCGTGGCCCGTGCCGCGCTGTGGCCGCTGCAGGATGGTCTCGGCGCCAAATTCCTCGGCAACCTTGGCGACGTCTTCGGCTTGGTGCCCGACCACGACCAACAATTGCGCGGGCCGGAGCGGTTGGCAGCTAGCTAAGACGTGCTCTAGCAGCGACCGCCCTCCCGCGCGATGAAGAACCTTCGCAAGATCGGAACGCATGCGCGTTCCTTTCCCGGCGGCGAGGATGATGATGGCGGTATCTCGAGCGACCATCGGTGCGATTATTGTCGCCTTCACATGGGGCTTTGGCAACTTCTAGTCGGCTTCGGCGTGGGATCGTGCAGAGACCGCAAGGGAGGCGTTTGTCAGGGTCCGGGCTGGCACGCGCGGGAAGGTTGTTTCTTCCCACAAAGAACGGTCGGCGAGAAGACGTGTGACCAGCTGCGTGTGAAGCGCGTGACCTGCTTTGTGTGCGACGATGCGTGCGAGAAGGGGCCGGCCGACAAGGGCCAAGTCGCCAATCAAATCAAGGGCTTTGTGGCGACCAAATTCATCCGGAAAGCGCAGCGGGCCGTTGAGAATACACTGATCGTCCATCACGATCGCGTTGGCAAGTGAGCCACCACGAATCAGTCCCATCTTTTGCAGGGCCAGAAGTTCCTTCACGAAGGTGAACGTGCGCGCAGGGGCCAGTTCACGGCTGAACGATTCCGCGTTCACCGTCATTTCGACTTCCTGCGGTCCGGCGGCGGGATGACGGTAGTCGACGAAGCAATGCACGCGAAACTCGTCCGCCGGATAAATACCAATGCGGCGGTCGCCATCGGCGAACTCCAGAGGCTTGCGCACGCGGATGAACCGTCGCGGGCGCCGCAGACGACGCGTGCCCGCCTGCTGAAGGATATCGATGAACGGCTTTGCCGAGCCGTCCAGGATGGGAAGCTCCAAGGCGTCCAGCTCTGCGAACACGTTGTCGATCCCGCAGCAGTAGAGTGCGGCCAACAGGTGTTCGGTTGTCGAGATCAGGACGCTCTGACGCATTAAGCTTGTCGCGTAGCTCACGCGGGCGACGTTGTCGGCATGCGCCGCAATCTCAAAACCATCAAGGTCGGTGCGTCGGAAAACAATTCCGGTATCAGCAGGCGCAGGCAGCAAGCGAACATGCGAGCGCACGGCCGTGTGAAGGCCGATGCCGTCGATCTCGACCGGATGCTGAATCGTAAGTTGATAGGGCATGCGAGAAGATGCAGTTATTATCACGCATTTGACGGGCCAGTGACATCTTGTTTTATCTCCTTATTCTTAATGAGTTACAACCGAGACAAGGCCCAACGAGAGTGGACCTGTTGTATAAAAGCAACAGAGTCACGGATTCCCGTGTGGTTCGCCATAAACACCCCAGGAAGGGCCGCAGGGGACAGTTGCCGCCGCGGCCAGCCACGCGTAAGATGACTTCGAGCAAATGACAACCCCATTCAATATACTTTCCGACAGCTCTCGGCCACCTTCTGTAGGACCGCAGCGACCGCCCTGGCTGAAGGTGCGATTTCGAGGGGGGCGGAACTTTCACGAGCTGGATCGCACCCTGCGCCAGCTGCACCTGCATACCGTGTGTGAGAGCGCGCGCTGCCCGAATCTAGGCGAGTGTTGGGAGCACCGCACGGCGACGTTCATGATTCTGGGAAACATCTGCACGCGTTCGTGCGGATTCTGCGCCGTGCCGAGTGGCAAACCATTCGGCCCGCCAGACCAGGATGAACCGGCGAGGGTGGCGGAGGCGGTTAGGCGGATGGGACTGCGCTATGCTGTGGTGACGTCGGTGAATCGCGACGATCAGTCCGACGGTGGGGCAGGAATTTTTGCGAGGACGATCGAGGAGATTCGCTGTCGCGTGCCAGCCTGCAAGGTCGAAGTGCTGATTCCCGATTTTCGCGGCAATTGGGAGGCCCTCGCATTGCTGATGGCGGCTCGCCCCGACGTGCTCAATCACAACGTGGAGACCGTACCGAGGCTGTACCGAAAAGTGCGCAAGGGCGCAGTCTACGAACGGTCGCTCGAACTGCTCGGGCGCGCGCGTCGAATGTCTCCTGATACGCCCACAAAGACGGGCATGATGCTCGGGCTCGGCGAGACTCGCGACGAAGTGTTGCAGGCGATGGAAGAGATCGCCGCGCAAGGAACGCACATCTTGACGCTGGGCCAGTACATGCAGCCAACTCCCGCGCACTTACCGATCGAGCGATATGTCCATCCGGACGAGTTTGTTGAATTCAAGCGGATGGGCCAGCAAATGGGATTCAAGCACGTCGAGGCAGGACCCCTGGTTCGCTCCTCCTATCACGCCTTTGAACAAGAAGCCGCCGCTCGGGGCTAGTTTCAAGCTGGGACTCGGCTGGCGACAACGTCCGGAAATCGCTACGCGCCAGAGCTGCCAGGGGCGTTCACGCGGAGCAACAGTCCCGCTCCTCGAGCGATGTTCACCGGGCCTTTCGTGGAGTCGAAAGTAATATCACCAACCGGACCGGTGCGCCCCATATGGCGAATCGTCAGATTCGGCAAGCCATAGGCCCCACAGGCATTGGATGAAAACACCCAGAGCGCCTGCACAGAGTCATTGGCGTTTATCGGGCCGCGACACCCTCCCTCTGAATTCGCCTGCAAGTGGACGAGCACACCTCCCGCAACGGGCTCACCGACCGTGCCGTTGATTCCTTCGACGTGGCCGCCTCCACGATAGACTGCTTCACCACCAATCTGCACAGTTGTCCAGGCATACTCAGGTGTTCCTCGGTCCGGACCCGCGGCCGGGACCTGAGCCTGTTCAACAGCTACGAATGAGGCGATGGCTCGCAGGTTTGTGGTAATGGGAATTTTCTCGCCACGCGCTTCAAGGGTATCGAACGCGAGGGAAATGCTGGCGGGAGAGGTCTGGGAAGCCGCGGTAACATTCACGACGTGGCCAATGACCTTCATCCCCGCGCGAAGGGTGCCATCGCCAGATAGCGGAACATCTTGCATGATGCGTGCCGTGATGATCTCCCCGGCGTGGCTCGTCGCGGAAGATACAGTCGAATTTAAACGAACGGGAAGGACGGTTCCTGCTGGGATCTGATGGGCCGCTGAGAGACCGGTGGCGAGCGCCAGGAAAAAGGTCGAGGCGACAAACGCTGGCTGTTTTACGAATGATTTCATGACGGGGTACCTCCCTTCTCGAACTACTTCGGGCGCTACGCTGGGGTCTATGCGGTTAGATGCATCAAGGGTGCAAAGAGGATAGCAACCGAGTGGCCAGTTCACGAGCATGGGCTGCGCAGGCGGTGTCGGCAACAGGCGCGACTTGAGCGGAGCGAAAGTATTCAGCCGCCTTCGGGCTGTGGCCTGCCTCTTGGTTGAGATTGCCGAGAAGAAGCAGAAAGATTGGGTTTTGCCGATACTGCGAGGCTAGGGGTTCGGCGATTTGAATGGCCTCGTCGTAGTGCTGGTCATAGGTGCGCAGATTTTTCGCCAGATAGAAGCGCGTATCGACAGCGAGGAAGGCGGCATGGTCCATGGCGGTTCGCATCTGGCGAATTCCCTCCTCTTTGCTCCCTCCAGGAATACCCATAAAGAAGCGCAGCATTTTGGCGATCGAGGAGAGGGTGTCGACGTAGTAGTTGTACAGGCCCAGGATAGCCGTCGCATCGGCTACATTGGGATCGAGCTCTAATGCCCGGAGGCACTCCGAGCGAGCGGCTACACCGGCGTGGGCGATCGCGCGCTTTTCATCGCGGAGACTATACAGACGGGCCTTCAGTGAGAAACCGATGGCGATGGAGACGTGCGGCTCAGCAGTATCGGATTTCGCGATCTGGGCGCGGGCGAGATCGATCGCTTTATCCGCCAGGCCGAAATAGGTGTCGTCTTCGGGCTGCTTCGGGCGCTTCCATGAGTCCAACATCCCCCATTTCATCTCGCAAGAGACGCAATAGGTCTTCCACCAACGAGCCTCCGCCTCAAGAAGAAAGCCAACGGGGCTCTCGGGCTGCGAGTGTTCGATGGCTTCTGCTGCCAGAATCGCTTTGTCGGGATCGCCCGTATAGATTTGATCGAGCGTGCGGGCTGCCTCGGGAGAAAGCGTGAGGTTCTGGGCGCGGGCAGGCATGAGACTTGCGGCCCAGAAGAAGCCGGCCAGAGCCCATCTCGGGTAGCGTGGCTTTCGTGGCATCGGCTATTTGACCCTTTTGAGCCAACCGGCGAGCCATGCGGCGGTTACGTACATCGCAAAGCACTCCATAGCGAACGGCGGGAAACCGAGATAGCCGGGCGCCGGCATCTCGAAGATTTTTTGATCTTGGAACATGGGGAAGGTGTAGTGCCATTTGGCATCGGCCCAGTTATTCCAGAACTCCCACAGCCACCCGCAAATCCAGCCGGCCAGAAAGAAGCCATAGAGCCGACGCGCAAACCCTTCGGAGACATCTCCCAGAAAAGAAGGTAGCGAGAGCCGGCGGTTCAGCGGATCCAGCAGCAGCACAAATCCGATCCAAACGAGAAAGAAAAGATGCGCGCCGATGGGTTGTGGTGCGATGAGCGGAACTATGAGCGAAGCAACGCCACAGGCCATGATGGTGTTATCGGTGGCGCGCGACGTTTTGCACGGCTCGATCGGGACCGGCGGCAACAGCGCTTGCACGAGATCCGATGTCTCAAAGATGGCGGGAGTGATCGTCGCAAACGACCAACCGTAGCCGATGAGTGCCGGGACCCACTGATGGGGGATCCCGACATACGTCCAGTTGTGAAGGCGCAGGTTATAGGCCTCGAAAATCAGCCACAGTGGAATGGAAAGCAGAGCCATGCGCGCTAGGGTTATCGGCGCGTCGTGCAAACGCGAACGGGCGGTTAAGGCAAAGACAGCCGCGTCGACGATCAAGATGTAGGCGCTCCAGGCGAGCGGAGTGAAATAGGTAGGCACCGGCTCGACGCGGCGGAAGAGCATCCACTCCGCCCCAGCAAGGGCCACGATTCCAAGCCAGCCGTGCACCGGAAATGGGCGCCGGCGCCGCGCTCGGAAAAATCCAACGATGAGGACGCCCACATTCGCAGCCGTAACGACCAGACCGATAGCCAGTCCGAGCGAGAACATGCTTCGCTCGTATCGTAGCGCAGGTGAGCGGAGTTTTCGCGTGAGGGTGTGCGGTTTCTTGCTATGCTCTGCGTGCCCTAAGGAAACCACGAGGCCATGAGCGAAGCGGAAAAACTCGAGCGAGGCCTGGGACTGCTGGAAGCAACGTCGCTCAACATGACGTTCATGGTCGGAATCGGTCCGTTCGTCGTGATTCCTCTGGTCGTTCAGGCCATGGGCGGGGCAGGGAGTTTGCTTGCTTGGACGGCGGGAGCAGCGTTGGCGCTGGCCGACGGCTGCATCTGGGCGGAGCTTGGCGCGGCGATGCCACAAGCGGGCGGGAGCTACGTCTACCTGCGCCAGGCCTACGGCCCGGAGCGCTGGGGAAGGCTGATCTCCTTCTTATTCATTTGGCAGACGCTGTTTCAGGGACCGCTCAGCGTCGCATCCGGAGCTTTAGGCTTCGCGGACTACGCGACATACCTGGCGAGGCGCTCCGATCAGGTGGCGCGAATCGTTCAGGCGCTGGGACCACACCAGAAGAACGTGATGGCGGGTGCGATCGTTGTGGTTGCGGTGGTATTGCTCTATCGGCGAATTGGTCAGATCGGGCGGATTTCTCTGATTTTCAGCGCTGTTGTGATTAGCACGATTGTTTGGATCATTTGGGGCGGCGCCACACATTTCGACGCCGATCGCCTTTTTGATTTCTCCGAGCGGAATTGGAATCTTTCCTGGCTGCTGCTGGTAGGGCTGGGCCACGGAACGGTCGAGACGATCTACAGCTATCTCGGCTACTACAACGTGTGCAATCTGGGCGGTGAGATGAAGAATCCCGAAAAAAATATACCGCGCGCAATCTTCATTTCGATTCTCGGCATCACCGGCCTGTATCTGGCCATGCAGGCAAGCATTCTGAGCGTGATCCCGTGGCGGGAGGTGGCCAGCTCAAGCTATGTCGCCAGCACGTTCATTGAGCGGCTACACGGCAGCCATTGGGCAACCGGTGCGACTGTGTTGATCCTCATCACGGCGCTCGGGTCCGTTTTTTCGGCGATGCTGGGATATTCCCGCGTTCCGTATGCGGCGGCTGCGGATGGAAACTTTTTGCGCGTGTTCGCGCGCTTGCATCCCACAAAGCACTTTCCTCACGTTTCCCTCGTGGCGCTGGCTGTGGCCGCGTTGATCTTTTGTCTGGCGTTGAGACTGGCGCAAACGATCCGCGCCATCCTGGCCATGCGGTGCATCATCCAATTCATCGGCCAAGGGGTGGGCCTCGTTCTGCTGCGGCGGCGCAAAGGCAGCGAACAGGTACCGTTTCGCATGTGGCTCTATCCGTTACCAGTGGTGATTGCGATCGCCGGCTGGGCCGGAATCTTCCTGGCAACCGGGCCCAAGCCGATGCTCGCTTCTCTCCTGGCGGTCACAGCAGGTACTCTTGTCTATTTGGGGCGCGCCCGCTGGCTCGGGCAGTGGCCCTTTGAGGAGATCGGGTGATGAGGCGATGGACCGTGGTTGCTTGGATGGCCGTCATGGTTGCGGCGGCGGGGCTTCGGGAGGTTTCGGCACAATCGCTTTCGGAAACCGTCGAGGCAATCAACAAGGCCCGCGTGGCCACGCGGATCCTTTTCATTACCGCCCATCCCGATGATGAGACAGCCAGCCTGCTGGCGTATCTTTCGCGCGGACTCAACGCAGACGTGGCGCTACTGACAATTACGCGGGGGCAGGGCGGGCAGAATGCGATCGGGCCGGAGCAGGATGGGCCGCTCGGCGTGGTTCGAACAACAGAGCTGCTGGCGGCGGGCAGCCATTACGGGGTGCATCAATACTTCACGCGGGCCGTCGACACCGGATTTTCAAAGAGCGCCGAGCGAACCATGAAAATCTGGGGCGAGCAGATTCCCATGGAAGACATGGTCCGCGTGATCCGGATGTACAGGCCCAACGTCGTGATCAACGGATGGGGCGGCGTTCAGTTCGGACATGGACAACACCAGGCAAGCGGAATCTACACGCCCCAAGCGGTGAGGAATGCGGCAGACCCGACGAAATTTCCCGAGCAGATCCGAGAGGGGCTGCCGGCGTGGAAGGTATTACTGGAATTGCGCCCTGCGGGATTCGGTTTCGGCCCCGCTCCGCCGCCTCCTCCCCCGGACGCCGTCGAATTGCCCGTGACGCGTGTGTCGCCGCTTTGGGGCAAAAGCTACGTCGAAATGGGTATGGAGGGACACGCGCAGCACCGTTCGCAAGGCACACCGTCGCTCTTCGGCAACCCGTACTTTCGTCGGCCCGTGTTGTTGATCACAGAAGGTGGGCCCGAAGCGGGCCGAGGATTTGATCCCAAGCTTTTGGCGCAGCCGATCACTCAACTGGCCGCGCGCTTTGCCAGCTTCGATGCGGTGATGGCTCCGGCTCTGGAAACCACGGATCAGAATCTGGCGGCCGCTGTAAAGGCGGCCCTTGCTCTGGACCGCGCGGGGGCAGCCAAGTCGCTGGTGGACGCGGTGAAGGCGATCGAAGCGCTCGACGAAAAGGTTCGAAATAGGGGGGGCGCGGAAAGTGCGGGCGCCCTTGGCGAACTCGCTCAAGTGAAGCAGCGCATCGATCAGGCGCTGGTAGACGATGTTGCGCTTCCCGTCGATACACAAGCCGACCGGCACGAGCTGGTTGCAGGCGAGAGTTTTTTGGTGAAGGTGAATCTCCTCGACCAACCCGCCGTATCTGTGAAATGGACCGTGGAGCCGTCGAGCCTCAAAGTACCGGCAGGATGGGCTGTCACGCTAGACGCCGCCAAAGCGGACAGCAAGAGTTACCAATTCCATGTCACTGTTCCAGCCGGAGCGAACTCGCCGGAGTCACCTGCCGATGCGGTGCTGCCGTTTCCGCCGCCTCTTGTGAAGCTGGCACTGCGTCTGGACCTGGAGGAGTACTCCTTCACAACCGAAAAGACGGTTGAATCATCGGTCGCGAAGACAACCGGCATTGAGACCTACCAACTGGAGCTTGTCCCGGCGGTGACACTGACGGTGGAACCGGCGCAGGTGATGGTGCCGCAAAAGCGGGCGGCCTCGCTGCTCGAGCTCCTGGCGCGCGTGCGCTACCACGGGGCCCAGCCAGCGAACGTGTCGGTCGACCTCGATGCGCCGACCGGATGGACCGTGGCACCGTGCGCCACCTTGAATTTTTCGGCAGCCGGCGATCAACTCGTGCGCTATGTGGTGACGCCTCCGGCGACGATCGAGGCAGGAGCCTATCGGCTCGGGCCTTTCGCGCGAATAGGAGCGGAGACATTCCGCACCTCGCTTGAACCGATTCCCACGCTGCCGACCCGCCAGTGGAGCGAGCCGGACGATGCGACCGTTCACGTGCTGGATCTGACCGTGCCGGAAGGACTGCGGGTCGGCTACATCGCGGGCGACAACGACACGATTCCAGAGACACTGCGCCAGATCGGCATTCAAGTCGACATGCTGGACGAAGTGGCTCTCGCGTTCGGGAACCTGAATCGGTACGACGCCATCGTCGCGGGAATCCGCGCCTACGAGCTGCGTCCCGACGCCATGGCGGCCAATCCGCGGCTGCTCGAGTACGTGAAAAATGGTGGGACCCTGCTGGTTGAGTACGAGCGCGATTTCGCGTGGAACCGGCTCCTGCCAGCGCCGTATAAAGGCGAGATGGCGCCGCAGGCAGTACGCGTGACCGATCCCGGATCGCCGGTACGGTTTCTCGAGCCCGGCAGTCCCCTGCTGAATTTTCCCAACGAGATCACGCTCAAGGACTTTGAGGGGTGGAACCAGGAGCGCGGGCTCTATTTCTGGAGCCCGCCCTGGGCCTCCGAATATCATCCGGTGCTCGGTTTGACCGATCCCGGTGAGCCGGAGGCGACGGGCGGTCTCGTGTACGCACGCGATGGAAAGGGCATTTACATCTACACCGGTCTGTCCTTTTTCCGCGAGTTACCCGATGGAGTCCCCGGTGCATATCGTCTGTTCGTGAACCTACTAAGCCAGAAGCGGAATCCCGCCCCCCTCAGCAAGTAATTCGTGTTCCGAGGGTGTGTTCGTGCATGCGACACATGACCGGACTTCCTCTTGCCTGGTGATTTTCCCTTCGTGCTATGCTGCGGCTCGATCTGAGGGGGAAGGCAAATGAACACGAACACGCGATGTTTGGCCCTGTGCCTGATCGCTGTCCTGGTCCTCGGGGGCTCCGCCGGCGCGTCGGACAAGCAAAAGAACAAGAAGAAGGACGCCACTCCGGATCAGTCGGCTCCGCTTCCGCCCGCGCCCGATACCGACCAGATCGATCACAACATCGGCGAGATGCTAGGCGCGTTCCAGCTCGGTGACATCGAGACGATGCACAAGCACTACGCGGACAACGTCACGTTTGTCAGCGGAGAATATGAGCCGCCGATCGTGGGGTGGCAGAACTATGCAGCGCTTTATGAGCGCCAACGGGCAGCCTTTCAAGGGATGCAGTTGATCCGGAGTAATACACTCATTATTACGCACACCGACGTCGCCTGGGCCATGTATCAGTGGGAGTTCGATTCAAGCGTCAATGGGCAGCCCTACACGCTCCGCGGTCAGACGACGCTGATCTTCAATAAGGTGAACGGGAACTGGCTCATCGTGCACAACCACACGTCCGGGATCTACCCACAGGCCGCCTCGGCGACGGCACCGCAAACCACCGCTGCCGCGACAAGCGCAAGACCGTGACGCGGCGTCCGATCCAACGACTCTTTAGAAGTTCTTAAATCCCTGGTAAAGCCACAACCCAACAATCGCCACAAGAATCGCGCCCGACAGAACCGCTAGACCGGCGATCGGCCGACCGAGCCTCTCGATCTTGGATACGATTGCCCGTTGTTCTCGTGCCATCGACTCTCCGGCGGGATCAAGAAAGATCTGGTCTTCTTCGTGCGTCTCGAGGGTGCTGCGGTAGACCAAGATGCCGACAAGCAGAGCCGTCACCACGCCCCAAGCAATCAGGAGCATCTCAATCGTTCCCATGGATCCCTCCCGTGCCCGCCGGTCATTGGGAACGCTCGAGAGAAGCAGCGGCCCGGGCGGGCCCTTTTCTGGGTCGATTTTGAGGCGGATTATAGCACCAATGTAGCCAAGCGATGTCAAGCGGGGTGGCGCTCGTCAGGAAACTGGATGCCCCAGAAGTTTCGCGCAGGATGGTACATCTCGACGCCGAGCTCGAAGCAACCGTGACCCTTCTGGCCGCGCAAGTTGATGACGCGAAATTCGCGCATTTCATTGGAGAGGCCGTGCAAGACCTCAATGCGAGAACCGAGCGGCGGCAGAAAGGGAACACGGAGCAGAGCGCCGTAGCGGCTGACGGAAAGCGTCTCAGCGGCGACGTCCTGCGATTGGCCATCGTCTCCGTTGCTGACGACTCTGACCGGAATTCTGGTCTGAACGCGGCTCGAACGGCGGCGTTCCAACATTGCGCGGGCGCATGACATGGGCATCCTCCTTTTCCCGCGACCCCCCACTTTCGAAACTGTAAGAAGTCGACCTGCCGGGGTCAATGGTACTGCGAAGGTGAGCAACGAGGGGAAGGTTGAGGCTTGAAAGCTAACGGGCTCGCAGGGGGGTCCCCGGAGAACCAGCTCTCACCCAGATAGGCTTCAGCCAAAGGTACGGATGTGGCGTTTGCCTGTTCTCCGTGATAGCCTTTTTGGGCCGCTTCACGTATGCCCAAGTGGCGGAACTGGCAGACGCGCTAGCTTCAGGAGCTAGTGGCCGCAAGGTCGTGGAGGTTCGAGTCCTCTCTTGGGCACCAAACCGATCCAAAAGGTTTACGATGCTGGCCATCGAAAGCGAGGTCGTTTGCGCGCATTGAAGCGATTGAGGTGAGAGATGTCGGAAGCCGCAGCCAGTTTGCCGAGCCTCGCGCCGATCCTGCGCGGTTATTCGGTAGAGGTCAGCCCGCAAAGCGAGAAGGTCGTCGATTCCGCGGTTGAGCGTCTGGAACCCGGAACTGAAGTCTACCTCACCTGGATACCCGGCGAAGATCTATACCGGGCGATCGCGCCGGCGGCGAAGCTCCGCCGCGCGGGACTGTTTCCGGTGCCGCACATCGGCGCGCGTCACCTGGAAAGTACAGAGCACCTGGACGGTCTGCTGGGCCGCTTCGCGGGCGAAGCGGGAGTCGATCGCGTGCTGTTGATTGGCGGTGAGCGAGACAAGCCGCTCGGGCCGTACGATGCGACGCTGCAGGTGATGCAGTCGGGTTTGCTAGAGAAGCACAACATTCTGCGCGCCGGAATCAGCGGATTTCCCGAGGGCCATCCGAAGATTTCCGATCAAATCCTCGGCGAATCGATGGTTCAGAAGATGCGCTACGCCCGTCAGGCCGGCTTCACACTCCACATCGTTACGCAGTTCGTTTTTGAGGGAGAACCCATCGCCGAATGGTTGAAGCGCATTCGGGCGATGGGTGTGGACCTTCCGGTACGCATCGGACTTACGGGTCCTGCAGGCATCGCCACGCTGACCCGTTATGCAATGCACTGCGGGGTGGGCAACTCGATCCGGGCGCTCACCAAGTCCACGTCCTTCGGTCGCTTGCTTACCGAGCGCGACCCGGAGCCAGTAATTCGAGAGCTGATGGCTGCGCTGCCAGCCGGTGACACGGCTGTGCCGCCGCTTGGCATCGCGGCACTGCACTTCTACACGTTCGGCGGGCTGAAGAAGACCGTCGAATGGATTCAGGCCGCCCGGGAGAACCGTCCTAGCTAGGGGCGATTGTCCTCGACGTTCTGTAACAGAGCCTCTGCATAAACTGCCCCTTCCGGCGTGTCTTCATGCTTGAAGTAGACAAAGACATCGCCGCGGTCGCTGGCGTCGGCGATCTTTCGCTTCAAGGTCTTGCGCTCACTCGCCGAGTATTGCTGTTTGCGCAAACGGAAATAGTTGAAGTCGGCGGTGTCGACCTCCGGCGTCTCGAGTTTCTCACTTTCCGCCCGGCAGAGTGCAACGTTTGCGCGGCGCAGTCTCTCGTACACATCGTCCACAAACCAGGAGATGTGGCGAAATTCCATCGCGGCGCGAGTGGCCGGTGACAGCACCCCTAAGAAGTCTTCCAGTAACCCGACATCGCACTTTAAAAACGGTGGAAGCTGAAACAGAACTGGGCCAAGCCTGTCGTGTGCGCGAAGTGGCTCAAGAGAGGCGAGAAAAGCCGATGTCGCACTCCCCGCACTGCGGAGGCGTAGGACATGCGTAATCTTTTGATGCGCCTTGATAGCAAATTTGAAATGCGTGGGCGTAGCCTGAATCCAGCCGGCGAGCAGTTTTTCACTGACCCACGCGCGAAAGGTGTAATTCACCTCGACCGTGTTCAGGCGCGTCGCGTAGTAGCTGAGGAACTTAGCGGACGCAAGCTTAGGGGGATAGAAGCCGGGCTTCCAGCTAGCGTAGGCCCATCCAGAGGTTCCGGCATAGATTTTTGTCATAGCAGGACACTACTCTAGTGAAGGGCAAGTTGACAGTGGAGTTAGGCTCACGATAGTGTCGAAATTGCGAGGCCACGGGCAGTGCCGACTAGTTCTGCCAACTGCCAAAAAGTACGGACGATGGACGTGTTCGATTACGAGGCGCTTGCTAGGGCGCCGCTCCAGCGGGATCCCTATGAGCACGTCATCCTGCCTGGTTTCGTGAAGTCCGAAGCGCTCCGTCAGATCAATCAGGACTATCCACACATCGAGCACGCAGGAAGCTTTCCGCTCGCCTCGCTCGAATTCGGCCCAAGTTTTCAGGCCCTGGTCGACATGATGGAATCAGAGGCGTTTCGCAAGGCGTTCGAGGACAAATTTCAGATCGACCTGAGCAACCGTCCGACGACGATTACCGTCCGTGGACGGTCCGACACGCGCGACGGCAATATCCACTGTGATTCAAAAAGCAAGATTATCACGATCCTCCTTTATATGAATCCTGGCTGGGACGATGCGGGTGGGCGGCTGCGCTTGCTGCGGTCGCAAAAGGATATCCATGACGTGGCGGCCGAGGTCCCTCCCTCGGGCGGCGCGCTCGTCGCGTTTCTGCGCTCGGATCATTCTTGGCACGGTCACCTGCCGTTTATCGGCGAGCGCCGCGTGATTCAGTTCAACTGGGTGACCGGCGAGGCGAGCCAACGATTTGCGCTCTTCCGCCATCGTGTGTCGGCTTCGGTGAAGCAGATGCTGAGCTTGGGCAAACCGAAGCCATCGCCGCCCGGCGCGGTGGAGCGCCGTTAACGCAGACGACATCCGGTTTGACACGTGCTCATCCCAACTCATATCAGCTTTCCACAAGGAGCGGTGACGCGCGAAGAGATCGTGCTGCGCTGGGTGCACTTCGTAGCAGGGATCATCTGGATCGGGCTACTCTATTTTTTCAATCTGGTCGGTACACCGACGATGCGGGCTCTCGAGCCAGCGGTGCGCGCGAAAGCGTTCCCGCCCCTGATGTCGCGCGCGATGTGGTGGTTCAGGTGGTCCGCGCTGGTGACGGTGGTCGCCGGGCTACGCTATTTCTGGCTGATTCTAGCGGCGGACGCGAGCAACCTAGGAGACGCGTCACTCGCCTGGCGGTGGCTGCGCACGTGGCTACTGGTCTGGTTGGCGGCGTTTGCAGTGATCTATCCGTTTCAACTGCCACACCAGGGAATTTGGGATCACGGATGGCTGCGCACTAGCGCCATTGGGGCGATTACCGTTGCGGCAGCGTGGATCGTGCTCCTGTTGAATGCGAGCCCGCAATCGTCGAACCGGCACCTGTCGATCGCTGTCGGCGGCGGAATAGGATTACTGATGTTTCTGAACACGTGGGGCGTGGTTTGGCGCGCGCAAAAGCGCCTCATCGCGTGGACGCGCGCCAGCGCCGCGCAGGGCACGCCGATGCCTCCGGAAGCCGAGCGGATTCAGCGGTGGGCGTTTCTGGCATCGCGGACGGGATTTTGGATGTCGTTTCCGCTTCTGTTTTTCATGGCCGCGGCGAGCCATTTCCCATTCCTGAGCGGCAGCGTCGAATGAGATGCGCGACCAGCCAGTGGAGGTGACGTTCGCCTCGCGCATCTGCGATAGCGCGACTAACGATTCAGGTTCTGCGTCTCGACGAAGTTGAAGGCGTCCTCAACTGCACGTGACGGTGCACGGGAACCTTTCTCGGTAGTCGTGAATTGAGGCCGACGGCGCGCCGAGAATTTCTCAGGATCGAACGCCCCCCGCGTCACTCGGAACACCCACACGAATTCGTAGTGCGCTCTCTCGACCTCCGACGCCCTTACGAGCGCAGTGTCCACCGGTGTCAACGGACTGAAATCGGAGAATCCGCTGCGATCGGTGTGAACCGGTGTGGGCATCGCAAAGGAGTAGGAATCTGAATCGTGCGTGAAAAGGACGACATAGTCGACGTGGGCAACATCGGGCGCCGGGCAAATCCCGGAAAACTCCTTGCGCCGGTTCTCGGCGAGCCACTTGTATTGAGACGGAGCCAGCCCATACGCGGCGAAGTACACGCGGCAGGCCGGATCGGCGCTCTCATTTTCGGGCTGCGTGTCAGGATAGTCGTCTGATTCCTCGATGGGTCGAGACGGTAGAGCCTTAGCTGGTACGAGCGCACCACTATCCCTGGCGGACGTGCTCACCGTTTCGACCGAAGGCCTTGCCGGGGCAACCGTCGCATTCGATGTGGTTACTGGACCGTGAGCGCTTGACGTCGCCGACGGATTGCCCGGTGCCACTTCTGTTTTCTTTACCACGGCCGTGGCGGGTTTGGCCTCAGCGGAAGAGGTAGAAGTTTTCACCGAAACGCTAGCCGTCGCTGACGGGGTGGGCGCAGGCGGCACGGTGGCCTTCACCGGAATCGGCGCAGCCGCAGAAACCGACGCGCTCAAAACCGTTTCGGGTTCTGCCGCTTGAGCCTTAGCGGTCACGAGCGGTTGAGCCGGTGTGCTCACAACCGACGCAGATGTAGGCATTCGAGTGGCGGAAGAGGGCGGAGCAGCGCTGGCGACGGTCTTTTCACTCTCATCGGGTAACGCGGGCAGGTCGGGGAGCGCGCTATCGGGTATGAAGCCTTCCACGCCGCTCTCGGTCCGGATCTTCACATAGCCCTTGACACGCGAAACAATCTCGACCGGTGCGCCACAGCGCAGCCGGGCCTCGACATCGAAGCTGCCGAGCGATTCATACACCCAAACACGATCCTGGTTGACTGCGCACTTCACGTACGCAAGGTCCGTCGCACGCGCCGACGATGCAAGCCAGAGGGCAGCCACCGGCAGGAGAACTCGAATAGGGCGGTTCATGTTTCCTCCCATGCTCCCCAGTCTGTTCTTCTCCAAAGATTGCGGCCCACTCCAAGGCGGACGAGAAACAAGGCCCGCCATACCGACAAAACTATGCGCTCACGCACAGACTCGAACAACTGGACGCAGGAACAAGTTTGGTGCAGGACAAGAGAAGGCGAAGACAGCCTAGGAGCGCCAGCGGAGAGTCACGGGGCCCGCGAGGGGATGCCGCATGGGCTGGCCCGTGCGCTGCGATTCGAGGTAGGAGGCTTTCAGCTCGAAGTACCAGCGTGCCTGGCGGTCCGCATCGTCTACGAGCATCATGCGGTCTTCGTGCGCGAGTCCCAGCGACTGCTTTTCGATTACTTCACTGTCCTGGCGGATGAAGCGGGGACCAAGAACGTGAATGATCAAGGAAACGATGGGGAACCAAGGAAGAATATTCCACGCAGCGACGAAATCGAGCCTGCAAAGATCGCTGCGAATGGGCGTGACAGTCGTGCGGCTCGAAAGCCAATAGCGTCCCGCGCGGACTTGTTCGAAGCGCTGGTTCGGCAAGACGAAGTCGATCGTCGTCGTGGCCGGCTCGCCCGTGATGAGTTTCAGAATCTTGTAGGGCGCGCTATTGGCCGAGGGCGCGTGTGGGCTCATGCGAAAGCCGTTGGGAATCGGCTCGAACTGCTTGGCTTTGTCGCGGATGCTGCGGCGGCTGCGCCACCACCAGGCCTGGTGAACGAATGGGCCATGCGCAGGATCCATCAGACCGATGATGCCGTGATCGACGCTGCATGGAAGATCGGCCGCGAGGTGCGCGATTCTGTAGCGTGGACTGAACGTCGGGAGCTCCGGCACAGGAGGAAGAGCGTCCCTTGGTTCGGCGCGACCTTCCGCGTTGGCCATAAACGCCCAGATATAGCCATCACGCTCTTCGCAGGGAAAGCTGCCCGCGTAAATTCGCTCGCACTTCAGCTTGGAGTCGGCCGTGAGCGACGGAATGTGTCGGCACTGGCCCGTGTGCGCATCGAATTGCCAGCCATGGTAGGCGCATTCGACCAGCGCGCCGTCGAATTGGCCGTAGGAAAGCGGAAAGGCGCGGTGGGGGCAGATATCGCGCAGAGCGAAAGGCTTTTCGGCGGCATCGCGTCCCACCACAAGCGGAACTTCGAGCAGTGTGGCGCGCTGAAGCTGTCGGCCGTGGACGCGGTCGCTAGGAAGCGCGGGATACCAAAATCCCCACAGCATTTCGCCCGAACCCTCGGCTGGCTTTGCGGGAGTGCCTTCGTTCATCAGCGGGCGGCTATCGTAGTACATCCCCAGTGCCGCAGCAAAGCGGCGAACCTAGGATGATGAGCCGGTCGCCTACGCGTGCCCAGGCGAAGAGGCCACGAATTTATGAGGGGGTACGTTCGTACCGAAAAGGACCAAACGACTGCTCCATCGACATAGTCAGGGACCATCTTCAGAATCACATTCGATTCGGGACATGAGTCTCGAATCTGCACCTCCATCACCCCATGCCCAGAGCGGCTGGCACCCCCACCAGCCGCTCGCCCCTTTTTTGGGGGCCTTGAGCGCTTCCCCTAGATTGGAAAGTGTAAGAGCAAAAGGCCCGAGCTGCCCTGACGGCTCAGGATCGCACGGGCCTTATTGCCTAGCCCACCCCATAGGGAGCTGCCGCGGGAGACGAGACCGGGCTGGGCTCCGGTCTAGCTGTGCCACCTCTGGCCGGTAGCTACCGCACGCGCCCCGGCCGGTAACCCGTAAGAGGCCTGGGCCGCATGCGGAAGCGCGGCCCGAGTGGTGGTGGCACACGATGCAGGGGACCGCCGCAGTTGCTGCAGATATCCCGCGGCTGAGATTCCAGCCGCAGCCAGTGACCTCGCGCGGGACACTCCGGATTCAGGCACTGCACGGTCCAACCAGGCAGGTATTGCATTCTGATTCGCCTCGCAAGAAGCAGAATGAGAATCGACCTGTGCTGCTAAAAACGCCGAGGAAAAACAACCGCCCCGTAAAACGGGTGGATTGTGCGGCGAACAGCCTTGTGTGTCAAGAGGAATCTATACAATTACTAGTGGTGAGGTTTCCGAATTATTTCGTGCCGGCCGTGGCCGCGTCCGCCTGTACCTGCAGATCGTCGACCCTTTTCTGTGCTTCGGCGATTTGCTGCTGCATGGCGGCAATCTGTTCCTTTTCTTGGTCGAGTGCCTTGCCGCCAGTTTTGTCTGTGTAATTGGGGTTGCTCAGATACGTCTGTTCATCGAGTGCGTATTTCCGTTGTGCGATGTCAAGGTCGGTCTTGAGGCTTTCAAGCTGTGCCTTAGCTGCGCTTAGATCCGCTTGAAGGGCGGCCTTTTGTTCGGGAGTTACCGGTCCGCCGGTTTTCTGGGTGGACTCGGAAGGGGCGGGAGGCGTGGGTCCTCCCTCGTTCGGGCTGGCCTGGCCGACGACGCTAATGTTGTCATTCGTCGTCGGGATGTTGTCATTGTCCCAAACCTTGGCGGCCTGCGGCTGGTTCTTTTTCCGGGCTTGGGAGCGACGGGCGGCATCGGCGAGTGACTCTTGCTGGCCTGAGGAGTCCTGCTGCGCACGCGCTGCCGTTGCTAGCGGTGAAATCAGCAGAATCACGAGTCCGATCTTTACAAGTTTCATCGTGTGCCTCCCGCTTCAACCTGCCTCGATTCCATAGTAGTCGTGCCTGGCCCGCTGTGGCAAAGCGCGTCTGCCGCGGAGGCGAAAGAGGCAACGGGCCTTCCGGACGGCTAGCTTGGGTGGAACAGGTGGAAGGACTCGGAGGACAGGATGCCCGAGGCCGGCCTTTCCGCACCGAGCCCCGGCTCAGAGAGCCTGGCGCGTGGCCACGAGCATTTTGCCAGTGTTATCGCCGCTGAGAACTCCGATGAGGGCGCGTGGCATATTTTCGAAACCTTCGATGATGGTCTCGCGATACTTCACCTTGCCCTCTTTGAGCCACTCGGCCATTTGCCGAGCGCCTTGGGAGAAGCGATCGGCGAACTGGCTGACGATGAAACCTTCGGCACGCGCCTGCTTTGTGAGCAGGTGGATGTATGGCCGGACTCCCGGTTCTGGCCGGGCCAAATTGTACTGCGAAATCTGGCCACAGATGGACATGCGCGCCCGCACGTTGAGAAGCGGAAGGACTGCGTCGGTAATGGCACCGCCGACATTATCGAAGTAGCAGTCCATACCGGCGGGACAGAGCTCCTTCAGGGTCTCAGTGTAGTTTTCGACGGTCTTGTAGTTGAACGCAGCGTCAAAGCCCAGCTCGCTTGTGAGCCATCTGACTTTGTCATCGCTTCCGGCGATCCCCACCGCGCGGCAGCCTTTTATCTTCGCAATCTGCCCAACGAGCGAGCCCACGGCCCCGGCCGCCCCCGAAACGACAACCGTCTCTCCCGGCTTCGGCTGACAGATATCGAGGAAGCCGAAATAGGCGGTCATGCCGGGCATGCCGAGGGCGCCAAGCGCCGTTGAGGGAGGAGCGACGCGAGGGTCGAGTTTCTGCAAACCTTTCCCGTCGGAGACTGCAAACTCCTGCCAGCCCCAATAGCCGGCAACCACATCGCCCACTTGAAACTGCGGGTGGGTCGATTCGATGACCCTGCCGACCGTGCCGCCGATCATGACCTGTCCGATGTCAACTGGATCGGCATAGGTGCGAATACCGGTCATTCGCCCGCGCATGTACGGGTCGACAGAAAGAAACAGGGTTGCTAGCAGCAGCTGTCCTTCGGTGAGGGCGGGAATCCGCGCCTCGACAAGCTGAAAGTCGGATTCCTTCGGTAGGCCGGCCGGGCGCGCCCGAAGGACAAACTGCCGGTTCACGCTGGGTAGAGGAATGGCTCTGGTAGCTGTCATAATGGTGGATTATGCCAGACGGCTGGGCGAGAGTGAAAGCAGAGGTATTGCACTGCCAGGGGCGCTAACGAGATACCCGCGCCCGGCGTCTGATGGGGAAAGGAAGTACGATGAGACCGTTCAAGCGCTTCGCTCTGATTTTGTTCGCGGCGCTGGTATTACTAGCGCTCAAGCCATCCTCGGCTTGGGCGCGGCAGTCAGGGACCGCTCCGACGACGCAGTCCGAGACACCTTCTCGGAACTCCACAAGCTCCCCATCGGAACAGGTCACAAAAACAGTCACTGCCTACACGCTCGCTCCCGATCTTTACGAAAAGACAAAGCACATCGATCGAGTGCGGCTTATCTTCCTGATCGTCTCGCCGATCTACAGCTTGTTGATCTTGTGGCTGGTTCTAGGCTGGAGGCTCGGGCCCAAGTATCGCGACTGGGCTGAGGGCGCTTCATCCAAGCTATTTGTTCAGGTAGTTGTGTTCTCACCCCTTTTGATTCTGACTTTGGACATTCTCGATCTTCCGGTCGGGGTGTTCGAACAATGGGAATTGCGCAACTACGGCCTTTCGGTGCAGCGATGGGGGTCGTGGGCGTGGGATTGGACCAAGGGCGAATTCGTCAACGTGATCATCGCCATTATTCTCATCTCGATCCTGTACGCAGTGCTACGTAAGAGCCCGCAACGCTGGTGGTTTTACTTCTGGCTGGCCGCTCTGCCGCTCGGAGTGCTTCTGATTTTCCTTCAGCCGCTGGTGATCGATCCTCTGTTTCACAAATTCGAGCCGCTTCAGCAGAAGGATCCCGCTCTCACGGCGGCACTCGAACACATGGTGGCGCGCGCAGGCCAGGACATTCCACCGGAGCGCATGTACTGGATGAATGCATCAGAAAAGGTAAATGAGTTGAATGCCTATGTGACCGGCATCGGCGGCTCGAAGCGCATCGTTGTTTGGGACACCACGATCGCGAAGATGACGACGCCTCAGATTGTGTCGGTGGCAGGCCACGAAATGGGCCACTATGTCCTCAATCACATTCCCAAAGCCCTGGCGATCTATGCCCTGGGTAGCCTGGCGCTATTTTATCTGGGATACCGCTCGATCGATTGGTTGCTCAAATGGCGCGGCGCCCGGTGGGCAATCCGAGCACCGGAAGATCTGGCCTCCCTGCCGGCCTTGCTCCTGCTGTTCAGCATTTTCCTGCTCATACTCACGCCCGTCACAAACGCGATCAGCCGGTACTTTGAGCATCAAGCGGACCAATACGCACTCGAGGTGACCCACGGGCTCACGCCGGATTCCGGCCAGGTGGCGGCGCAGGCCTTTCAGGTACTCGGTGAAGTCGATTTGGAATACCCTGACCCGAGCCGTCTGGATGTCCTGCTCACCGACGATCATCCTCCGACGCGCGACCGAGTTCGCTTTGCGCTCACCTACCATCCCTGGGCGAATGGCGGGACGGGCGAATTCGTCCACTAGCGTCGCGCGTGGAGCGTCATCTGAATCGCGTGGCGCGGCCGCAGTGTGACCAGCGGTTCGGGTAGAACCGGCTTCGAGGGCGCCAGACGGAAACGGAAACGGCGCGCGAGCGTGGCGATGACCACCGCGGCTTCGAGCAGCGCAAACCCCTGCCCGATGCATCGGCGGGGCCCGTCGCCAAATGGAAAATACGCTCCGGCAGGTAGCCGGTCGGCCAGCCCATCGAGCCAGCGCTCGGGACGAAATACTTCCGGATCGTCGTAAAAGCGGGGGTCGCGCTGCATCACCCACTGCGAGAAAATAATTGTCGACCTGGGCTCGAACGTGTAACCGCCGATCTCGCAGGGTTCGATCACTTCCCGTGCCATGATGTAGGCGGGCGGATAAAGCCGCAGGCTTTCGTTCATCACGGCCTGCAGGTAGGGCAAACGGGGAACATCGGCCGCTTCGATCGCACGCGTCCCCAGCACGCTCGTCAGTTCCTCCTCAAGGCGCGCTTCGACAGCCGGGTGCTGGCTGAGCGCGTACCATGTCCAGGTGAGCATCTGTGCTGTGGTCTCGTGGCCTGCAAGAAAAAGCGTCATGGTCTCGTCATGAAGCTGTTGCCGGGTCATCTGCGTGCCATCTTCGTCCATGGCGTCCATGAGCAGCGCGAGCAAGTCATTGTGGTGGTTCGAATTCCCCTCCGCTTGCCGCTCCGAGATAATGCCGTAGACGAGCGAATCGATGAACTCGAGCTCGCGATTGGCGCGAAGGTTGTTCGGCGTGGGCCAAGTTTCGGGAATACGAAAGGGGAGCCGCTGCCGGCGCAATGAATAGCGCATTAGAAATGTCATGGCCTGGCCCACGCCGCGGGCTTGTTCGGGAAGTGTGGACCCAAAAAGTGTGCGCACGGCAATGGCAAGAGTGAGCGCAGTCATTTCCTGCCCGACATTGCGCTCCTGGGCGTCGCGCCAATCGCGCAGATGCGCTTCGGTGAGCTCGAGCATCGTGGCGGCGTATTCGTTCACACGACTCCGGTGAAACGCAGGTTGCGCCAGACGCCGCTGCCTTCGCCAGAACTCGCCCTCGCTGATCAGCAACCCCTGGCCAAGCATGCGGACCGTCACGCGTCGGGTCAGCTCGCTCTTGTGAAACTTATTGTGTTGAATCACCAGAACTTGGTTGATCCAATCGGGATGATTCAGCAGGATGCGCTCCTGCCCCATCACGTGAAACCGCGCGATGTCACCGTACTCGCGCGCGATCGCCCGCATTCCCTCCAGGGGATCACGGCGCAAGGCCACCGCCATGCCGACCAGCGGCCATCCTTTCGGCCCAGGAGGAACTTGGCTCCTGCTGGATCCGTCGTTTCGTTGCGTCGCGATCCGCTCCACGATCATCTCATTCTACAGCGGCTGCGGCATTTTGGCGCTGGCACCCGCATTCGGTAAGATAGCGGTTGTCGCTTGAAAGAGAACTCCCATGGGTATCGACAAGCCGGAATGGCTGCTTCAGACAGAAGGCATTCTAGAAACACTCAATCAAGGCGTGATGGTCGTCGATGATTGCCATCGGGTCCATTTTATCAATGGCTACCTGGAAGAGATCTTCGGTATCCCGGCGTCGGAAATGATAGGCCACATGGCTTTGCAGTACTACGCACCGGAGGAACACGAGTACATTCTGGCGCGGATCGCTGAAAGCGAAAAAGCCGGGCAGCATCGCTTTGAGTTCGTCATACCACGCAAAGACGGCAGCCGCTTGCCTGTCGTGATCACCACCCGCCGTTTCGAAGATCCTGACGGCCAAACGTTTGCGATCATCACCTTCACCGACATCTCCGACCAGAAGCGCGCCGAGACCCTGCTCCGCGACGCCAATGTCAAACTCGAAGAGCGCCAAAAGCAGATCGAAGAAGAACTGGCTTTGGCGGCGCGCGTACAACAGAGTCTGGCCCCGCACTCGCTCGTCTGGGGCGGCCTGCGCGTCGACGCCCATTATCATGCCGTGCGGACGATCGGCGGGGATTTCGGTGTGGCTAGCCCCGATGACAGCGACCATCTGAATCTTTTGGTGGCCGACGTTTCCGGGCACGGCATCGGCTCCGCGCTCGTCGCGAACCGGCTCTACGCGGAAATCCTTGCGGAGCTGCGCAGCAGGGCGCCGCTCGGGGAAATGCTGAGGCATCTCAATCGCTTCCTGATGCAAAACATCGGGAGCTCCTCTTTCTTTCTCACCGCCGCGGCCGCTCGGATCGACCGCGGAGGCCAACGCATGCTGTTTGCCGGCGCGGGACACCCGCCTGCGATGGTGGTCACGCCCGGCCAGGAGCCCAGGCTGCTGGAATCCCGTAGCATGCTGCTGGGCGCGCTGCCGGACGCCGTGGACGGAGAGGCTGTGCTCGATGTGGACCTCAACCCCGGTGACCGCGTCGCCTTATACACGGACGGAATCACCGAAGTTTTCGATTCGCGCGGCGAAATGCTAGGCGTCTCGGGCCTGCAAGAAATCGTACGGGAAGCGTCGCTCGCGCCGTTTCCTGAGATGAAGCGCGGGATACTTGACCGTGTCGCAGCCTGGCGCGAAGGGCCTCCCGCCGATGACGTTTCCCTCGTCCTCGTGGAAGTGGCCTGACAGGGCGGCCGCGTTGATTCGGTTTTGCCTATGGGAAAAGGTGCGGAGATGATTCGGCTAACCACAACGGCCAAGGCGGCGGGATGCGCGGCGAAGCTCAGTCCGAGCATTCTCGAAAACGTGCTTAAGCGGATGCCGCCGGCAAACGATCCAAATCTGATCGTCGGCTTTGAAACGAGCGATGATGCAGCCGTCTACCGGATCCAAGAGGATCTGGGGATCGTGCAGACCGTCGACTTCTTCACCCCCATCGTCGATGACCCGGCACTGTTCGGCCAGGTGGCTGCCGCGAATGCGCTCAGCGACGTGTACGCCATGGGTGGCCGTCCCATCACCGCACTGACCATCGTTGCCTTTCCAGCCGCGCAGCCCGCTGAGATCCTGGAAGCGATCCTTCGCGGCGGTCTCGAGAAAATGAAGGAAGCCAACTGCACAGTCGCCGGCGGGCACTCGATTCGCGATGACGAACTGAAGTTCGGCTACGCCGTCACCGGTCTCATTCACCCAGGGCAAATCTGGCGCAACGTGGGTGCCCGCCCCGGCGACGTGTTGCTCTTCACCAAGCCCATTGGGACGGGCGTGATTTCCACCGCCTTGAAACAGGGCAAGGCCGATGACCGGTGGGTAGAAGCCTCGACCGCCTCAATGACGCGCCTGAACCGCGACGCGGCGAGCGCGCTGCACGAAATCGACGACATGGCCGGTCGTCAAGACCGGCCCGTCCATGCCGTCACAGATGTAACCGGCTTCTCTCTGCTGGGCCACGCCCGAGAGATGGCCATCGGTAGCGGCGTATCGATGCGCATCCATCACGCCCGCGTGGACTATCTTCCCGGTGCCATCGAAGCGGCGCGCGGTGGCTTTTTGTCGGGCGGGCTCGCGAACAACCGAGAGTTTCTAGAAGGCTGCGTGGCATTCCGCTCTTCGGTACCGGAAGAGTTTCACGCGCTTCTCTTCGATCCGCAGACATCCGGAGGTTTGCTCGCCGCGGTAGCGCCCGATGCGCTCGAGGGCGCCATGGCGATCTTCCAGCGCTACGGCGTGGCGGCCCGCCACATCGGGGAAGTCATTCCGAAAAGGTCTCCCCTGCTCGAAGTCGCCTGAATCATGTACACTCCTTTTTCCCGCTAGCCTACATGGATCCGGTAACCCACGGAATCACTGGCGCGCTTCTCGGCAAGGCGTACTTCTCCGACCGTTACGGCAAAGTGGCCACCTTCGCGGCGGTACTCGGCGCCGTGTTCCCGGACGTGGACGTCGCGGCCGACATCGTCTCGCGCGATCCTTTGGCCATCATCAAATATCATCGCGCGATTACCCACTCCTTTGTGGCTCTACCCGTTTTTGCCCTTCTGCTCGCCCTCCTCACCCGCGCGCTTCTTCCCTGGGTGGGGCGCCGGTTCCCGCGATGGCGCGGGCTCGAATCGCCACCGTTGGGAATTCTCACGCTGATCTACGCCATCGGCATTGCCAGCCACATCCTTCTCGATGGCATGACTTCGTTCGGAACGCGCATGTGGTTTCCGCTTTCAACCAAGCGCGTGGCCTGGGACCTGCTTTTCATCATCGATTTTTCATTCACGGCGATCGTGCTTCTGCCGCAAGTGATCGCCTGGATCTATCCAGCTGGGCCTACTTCCGTAGAGAACGTGCCCGTGAGTCGGGCACGGGCGCTGCGCATGTGGCTCGTCTTCACGGCGAGCACATGGATGATCTGGCTGCTGACACGCGTGGCGGGATATCCCTTCCGACTCTGGGTCGCGGCGGTCGTAAGCGCGGTATTGGCCGTGCTCTTCTTCGCGCCAGCTATCGGCGGATGGGGATTCCGAGTCACGCGCGCGGCGTGGTGTCAGGTGGGAGTTGTGGTGATGGTCGCCTATCTTCTGGGCTGCGCATTTGGCCACCACGCGGCGCTGCTTCACGTCCGGGCCTTTGCCGACGACAACCATATCGCCGTTGATCGGATCGCGGCGTTGCCCATCCCACCGTCGCCTTTGGACTGGGGCGACGCGATTCGCACACTCGACGGGTTGTACGAAGCCCGATTCGACCTGCGCGACCGGCGTCCGCCGGCCTTCTGGTGGGTGCCAGATTCTCCGCCAGATCCTTTCATCGCACGTGCCGTCCTTCTGCCGAGTGTGCAGCTTTACTGGCGGTTCGCCCGGTTTCCTTCCATTCACAGCTTCGGGCGAAACGGTCTGCATATGGTCGATCTCGGCGAGAATCGCTTTTCCGACGGTCGTCGGCGGAGTCCCCAGCCGTTCACGTGGGAGGTTGTCTTCGATAATTCCGGCAATGTTCTGGACCAAGGCTGGCTCGCCAACGGTCTGCTACAACAGCGCATGAGGCATCTGGTCCCGCAGCAGCCCGTGCCCACGCTGCCGTCGAGGCCAAAGTCGTGAGAGTCCTCATTTTCAGCGACATCCACGGCGATCTTCGCGCACTGGACCGCATCCTCCAAAAGCCTGCCGATCTCTACATCGCGGCCGGTGATCTAGCCACGTTCGGCAAAGGACTTGATCGCTGTGGCGAGGTTCTCGGCCCGTTGGGCTCGCGGCTTTGGGTACTGCCCGGAAATCACGAAACGCACGAAGACACACGCGCCTTGTGTGCGCGCTTCGGTTTCATCGATTTCCACCGTCAGATACGCAGTGTCGAAGGTGGGACGGGCTGCGTTCGGTGGGCGGGACTCGGCTACAGCAACATCACCCCGTTTCATACGCCCGGCGAGTATTCAGAGGAAGAAATCGCGGAGGCGCTGGCTGCTTTCGACAAGATCCCGGGATTGTATGTCGTCGCGCATTGCCCGCCGCGGGACACCCGACTCGACGAGTTTGCTCCCGGCCAGCACGGCGGCAGCTCTTCGTTGCGCGCCTGGATCAAACAGGCAGAGCCTTGCTACTTGTTCTGCGGACACATCCACGAAGCCGCCGGCCTCCGCGAGCGCATCGGTGTGACCGAATGCGTCAACGTCGGCAAGCAAGGCTATAGCCTTGAAATCTAACGGCGGTGGTTTTTCAAGCCGGCGTCATCACTTCTACCACCGGTGGGATAAATGACCAGCTGGCGGCGGTCCCCCAAGCCTTCGCTTACCGTGCGGACGCCTTGCGCTCCATTCAGCTCCAAATGAATGATGCGTCGCTCGCGCGATGACATCGGATTGAAGCGGTGGGGCTGTCCGGTCTCTCGGACGCGCTGCGCCGCCACGCGTGCCGAAAGCTTCAATTCCGCCAGGCGTGTCGCGCGATATTCGCCGCAGTCCAATCGCACGCGATCGTGCAGGCGCGGGTCAAGACGCAGCCAGCGGTGCGCGATGTGCTCGAGCGCGAGCAGCAGCTCCGCATTCCGCTCCAACAGCAGTTCGTCGTCGGCTCCCCGAAAGGTGACCATGATATCGACATCTTCTGGATTCGCTGCGCCCTCCGTCGAGGCGGAGACCTCCCACCCTACGGCCAAATGCATTTCAGCAACGGCAAGATCGAGAAACCGCTTCAACTCCGCCAGCGTACGCTCGCGATCCAGGCGTGGCTCTGCGCCGCGCTCTCGCGCCCCGCGGCCCTGGCCGGAACTCCGTTTCCTCGTGGCCCTGTGTTCGTCGCTCATGGTTTTTTCTTCTTGAACTTGCTGCGCGTGGGTAGCGGCTGTGTCCGGTTCAGATACAACTGTTGGCCCACGCTGACAAGATTGCTCGTGAAATAGTACAGGTTCAGCCCGCTCGATAGCTGGAAGAAAATAAATGCCAGCATGAGCGGCATCAAGGCCATCATCCTCTGTTGGGCGGGATCGACGGTCGCAGCCGTCGGCATCAGTTTCGTCGATAGATAGGTGGTCACGGCCATAGCGATGGGCAAGACATAGTAGGGGTCCTTCGCCGACAAATCGTGGATCCAGAAAATCCACGGGGCGTGCCGCAATTCAATCGCGCCTGCCAGCATCCTGTAAAAAGCCCAAAGAAACGGTATCTGCAAAAGCATCGGCAGGCATCCGCCCACCTGTGACCATGGACTGAGCCCGTGCTTGGCGTACATCGCCATGATTTCTTCATTCATCTTGCTGCGGCGGGGATCGGTCATCGAATACTTCCGATAGCGGTCCTGGATCGCCTTCATTTCCGGCGCGACCACCTGCATTTTTCGCATGGAATGGAAGGTCCAAATGCGAATCGGAAGCAGCGCCATGGTGAGGCCTAGCGTCAAAACCACAATGGACCAGCCATAATTGGGGATGAGACGGTAGAGCCATTGCAGAATAAACAGCATGGGCTTGGCGATTACACCGGTCCATCCGAATTGCACCAGCCCTTCCAGCGACGGTTGCACCTTGCCGAGAAGCGCCAGATCCTTCGGGCCCACGTACGCGCGAATCTTCACCGGCCCTGGAGCTGCCGAGCCCACCGCCATCTCGGCCATCGGCTCGGCCGTCTGCTGGCCATTCGCAACAAAATGGTGCCACTGCGTCCAGTGCGAAAGGTACAGGTCGGTTCCGTCGGGAATGAACGCCGCCGTGAAGAATTGATCCTCGATCCCGGCGAATTCCATCGCACCAGGTTGCTGGAAGGGCTGCGTCGAATTGCCAGAAACGCCGAGCTTCTTGTATTGAATCGCGCTCAGGCTCCCGCCCTGCTGATAGAAAACGCTGACGAGCTGCGAGGCTCGGTACACGGTGCGGTCGCCGAATCCACCGCGCCAGGCAATTCCACAAGCGAGCGGCTTGCCATCGAGCGTGGCGGAGGCGTCCAGAGACATCTGGTAGTCCGGACGGAAGCTCAGCGTTTTCGCGATGTCCAGATGCCCGTTGGCCCAGTGAAAAGTGACACGTACAGGCGCTTCGAACGCATGCGCGTCCGCCGGAACTACCGGGGTCTTGCTCGCTTCGCTGCTTCCATCGGTGGTCTGGACTTCGTAGAGACCCGTGTTCGCATCCGATTCCAATTGGCTATCGGAAAGCTGGAGGGAAAAGGGGAAGCCCAGCTCTTCGGCGGCATTCTCATTGACCAGATCGAGCGGGCGCGGCGGCTTTTGATCATCCAAATACTTCTTGAGCGTCCAGCTTCGCACCACAGCGCCACGGTTGGAAAGCTCAACGTGATAAAGCGGGCTTTCAATTGTGATGATCTTCTCAGCCGACGCCTCCACCCGAGGCGTGCTGACCCGCTCGGGCGTGGCACTCAGCGCGGCTTCGGTTCCGGGCTGCGCTCGGCTGATGCCAGGCACGTTCTGCGAAATCGTCTGGGCGGGCTTCTCAGGCGACGTAACAGGAGGTTTGTAGAAATGCAGCCAAACAAAGGTGATGAGCACGACCAGCACCACGAAGAGAATCGCGCGGACCTGGTCCGACATCTCGCTCACAGGGCCGGCTCCCGTCTCCTGTGACGTGCGTCCGGTTGGGGAACCGGATCGAATCCGCCGACCGTAAATGGCCGACAGCGAAGCAGCCTCTTCACCGCCAACACGAAGCCGCGCCCCGCGCCGTGAAGCAGGATCGCTTCAAACGCGTAGTTCGAGCAGGATGGCTGGAACTTACAGGCACCGCCGAAAAACGGCGAAAAAAAAATCATGTAGCAGCGCAGCAAGAACAACAACGTGTACGCGCCCAAGGACTTCGCTACAGTCCGGGCTTCTCGGCTTTGGGCGGGAGCGAAGACGCCCGGGGGAGAAGACCGAGTAGCTCGTCGGTCAGCGGCAGAAAACCCGCCGTGGCTACTGAGCTGCGCGGATGAATGACGATATCCCATCCCGGGGCAATCTCCTGTCGGTGGAGCCTCACGATCTCACGAAGTCGGCGCCGAATACGATTGCGGCGGACTGCGCTGCCCAGCGCCTTCTTGATGCTCCAACCGAAGCGGCTGTGAGCGAGGCCATTGGGACGAAGAAAAACCGTGAACTCGCGGCCCGCTCGCCTTCGGCCGTCCCGATACACCGCATTGTATTCGGCGCGGCGCACCAGACGGCTGGCACGAGGAAAATCGAGCCGCGGCCGATCAAACCCGCGTGAGGCTGTGGCGTCCTTTTTTCCGGCGTTGGGCAAGAACCTTCCGTCCGCCCGCGCTCTTCATGCGTGCGCGGAAGCCGTGCTTTTTGTGACGGCTGCGCACATGGGGTTGAAACGTGCGTTTCGGCAACGATCTTTCTCCTCTTGATTTGTACTACGCGCGCCGCCATCCGCAATTTCAATTTTGGGCATCGGGCGGCGGCTTCTCGTCCTGCGCCTGCCGCATCGGGCGAGGATCGGTCCCATAGGGCGGCGCAGGCGCAAACCTCTCAGCGCACACCGCGGACCCCAGCGAATTGGTTAGTGTATGCGAGCGCCGCACCACGGTCAAGGAAGGGCACAGCAAAACAAACGAGCGCTCGCGCGACTTTTTACCACGGCGGGATTCGGAATACTTAACCGAACCAGCTACTTGCTAGGACCCAGAATTTCCCCGGCGCGCTCCCTATCCTGCTCTCGTACCAGCAGCTTGACGCCGCCCATCCAAAGCCCTGGCTCTTCCCCGCCTGCATCGTCGGCCTGAACAATCGAATCTACGCCTTGTGCCTCTAGCGCACCCTGGGCAAGCTCGGCTTCGGCCTTGTTCAGAAAATCCCGAAAAACCACCAATTTGCTCTCTTTGGTCATTTTGCTGCGTTCCCGTATCCAACTGCCTTCAAACCTGCTCCACCCGGGTTACAGGTCCGTCCCACCAAAAGCCTGCTTCACGTTTGGCTGCAGAAGATACACGATGATCCACAGGTTGAGGGCCGTGAAGATGGCGCGCCAAAACACGAGAAAGATGTGGAAATGGATGAGTGCCGCCAGCATGTGCAGGCCGAAAAAGATGACACCCAAACCAGCGAACACGATCGTCAGAATGCGCGCCCAGTTCTCAAGCTTCCACAACCCGATGCCCATCACTACATATACAGCAGCGACACCCATCATCGTCAAGCCGAGCACCGCGCCGCCCATGCCAGCGAACATGGCCATTCGCGGATGATAGAGACTCAAGCTGGACATCCGCGTCATCATGGCGCCACCGAGAACCATGACCAACCCGCCCAACGCGAGGATCAACGCGCCGATAAACGCTAAGATCGCAAGAAACGTTACCCCCGCTGGACGTTCCATGGGCGCTCCTCACACCGGAAACAACGAGTCGCGTCAGAGACCGGTTCCGCCAAACGCCTGCTTCACGTTCGGCGTCAATAGATAGACGACGATCCAAACATCGATCGCGGTCACCACGGCTTGCATAAAGAACAGAATCACGTGGAAATGCAGAACCGAGCGCAGCAAGCCGAAGGCATTGAAAACCAGTCCCACGCCTACCAAGATTACCGTGACAATGCGGGCCCAATTCTGTAGCTTCCAAAGCCCGATGCCGAGGATAAGGTAAACCGCAGCGACGCCCAGAAACACGACTCCCACGATTGCACCGCCCATTCCCGCAATCATTCCAAGTCCGGGACGATTTGCTAAGCTCGACAGGATGGCGCCGCCCAGAAACATTCCGAACGCCGCGAAAAACAGACAAAACGCTCCGATAAAGGCCAGTACGGCAATAACGGTCACACCCGTGGGACGTTCCATCTGTCCTCCTTCACCGGACGCTTAATTGAGCGCGACCCTACGCCAACCTCCCGACAGGGTCAAGCAGAAAGAAAAATGATCCCGAAGTTCAGGTTCGAGGTAAACTCGCCCCACCTCAGCAGAGAGCTCATCCGGCCGCCGCCCTGGGGTTTCATCGGGAGTCCGGGATGATCGTGCCAACACCAACCCACCTTCGCGTTGTGGCAGTGCTGTTCATTGGTTTGCCGTGGGCGTTGTCGGCACAGTCGTCGCCCAACAGCGCCGCTGCGTCGGCGACCGAATCCGTTCCTGCTCCAAAACCGCCCAGCTCGTCAGAAACGCCCGAGATGGACATGCACGAAGATCCTCTACCTCTTCGAACCAGCGCCGAGCTGGTTCCCGTGCGCGTGGTGGTACGCGACGCGAATGGGAAGGCCGTTGCCAACTTAGAGAAGGACGATTTCCAGCTGTTCGAAGACGGCAAACCTCAGCCGATCACGAATTTTGTGGTGGAGACACTGGCGTCCGTCTCACAGCGGCAGGCCGCTGGGCATTCCGGGGAGGCACAGCGGGGAGAAACTCAGCCAGCAGGTTTCCTGCGGCCCACTCGATTTGTGGCGATGCTCTTTGACGATGCGCACTTAGAGTCGGCTGACCTGCTTGGTGTGCGCAAAGCCGCAGAGAAGTACTTGGACACTGCCGTGGCTCCGACCGATCGCACGGCTGTGTATACGGTTTCCGGACTCGGGCAGCTGGACTTCACCGACGACCTCGCCAAGTTGCACCAGGCGCTCGCCCAATTGCAGCCCCACCCGTTGGGAGACGTACCGCACATGCCCAATGAATGCCCGCCGATGGATTATCTCGAAGCGGACAGGATCGAAAATCAAAACGATCAGCAAGCCATAAACGTGGCCATAAACGACGTGATTCATTGCGATCCCGGCATCATGCTCGACATGCAGCTCGCTGCGGCGACCGGCAGCACCCAGCTAAGCCCGGCCGACATCCAGAAGGCCCAAGGCATCGTGCAGGCGACGGCTGTCCGCGTCGACCAACAGGGCTCGCTTCAGGCACAAGCTGTATTCCGTTCCCTTACCGCCATTGCTCGGCGGCTGGCTGCGATGCCGGGACAGCGCTATCTCGTGCTGATTTCACCGGGCTTCATCTTTCCCGACGACAGGGCCGAATTCTCCCAGGTCGTCGATCAGGCCATCCGTTCCGCTGTGTTCGTCAGCACCCTCGATGCACGAGGTTTGTACACGCCCGATTTGGGAGGCGATATCGGACAAAGGATGAATGACCCAGATCCTACCGCGGCAGGCATTCACAGTTCATGGCGGATTGCCACGCAAGCAGCCCAGACGGAACTTCTCTCTTACCTCGCTGCCGACACCGGCGGCTATGCGTTTCATAACAACAACGACCTCGAAGAGGGACTGCGGCAGGTGGCCTCGGCGCCAGAGGCTTACTACTACCTCGCGTTCGCCCCGCACAATCTGAAGTTCGACGGGAAATTCCACTCGCTCAAGGTGACGCTCCGCACCAAGGAAAAATTCGCCGTGGAGGCGCGCCGGGGCTACTACGACCCGCGCCCGGGCACGCCCGTCGATACGGCCAAGCGGGATATCGAGGACGCCGTTTTTTCTCAGGAGGAGCAGCACGGGCTTCCCGTGTCACTCGAGACCCAGTTTTACAAGACCGATCAAACAGACGCAAAGCTCTCCGTGCTGGCCCATGTCGACTTGGCGCACATCCGCTTTGAGAAAGCAGACGGCCGAAATCAGAATGATCTGACCGTGATCGCCGCGCTGTTTGATCGCAACGGAAACTTCATAGCAGGGACGCAAAGGATCGTGGCCATGAAGCTGCGCGACCAGACCCTTGAGCGTTTGTCGCGCACGGGCGTGACGGTCCGGACCAACTTCGACGTAAAGCCAGGAGACTACGTGGTGCGCCTTGTCGTCCGGGATTCCAACGCTACGCAGCTTTCCGCAGAAAACGGAACTGTCGAAATCCCCTATTAGGGAGGCCGCGTTATGACACGAAGACAGGCTCGAGGAATTGTTCTCGCCGGGCTCCTACTTGGCTGGCCTCGGCGCCAGGCGATTCTGTCGCCCGCGACCGTCGATGCGCAGCAATCCGCTCCCGCGAGTGTCCCCCAGGGCCCCGGCTCTCCGGCTCCTTCCGGCCCCCTGCTGAAGACCGAAACGAAACTGGTGCGCGTCGATGTCGTCGTCACGGACAAGAAGGGCAACTATCTTCACGATTTAGCTGCCAAGGACTTTCACGTTTTTGACAATGATAAAGAGCAGCCGATTGCCAACTTTTCGTTCGGCTCGTCCGCCCCTGGGGCGATTCGCGACCGTCGTTACATGGTTCTTTTTTTCGATGACTCGACGATGAATTCAAGCGACCAGTCGCGGGCGCGCCAGGCCGCGATGAAATTTATCGATGCCAATGCCGGTCCTGACCGCGTCATGGCCGTGGTGGATTTCACCGGAGTGCTTCGCATCGTCCAGAATTTCACGGCCGATGCGGACAAGCTCAAGAAGGCGGCGGCGACGTACAAGCCCTCTGCCGTCTCACCGAACGGAGGGACCGACCTAGGGCCTGCGGATTCGCTGAGCTCGGCAGGCCCCACCCTCGCCGACAGCGAGAGCGATTTCGGCGTGCACACACTCCTGCTTGCGATCCGGAGTCTGGCGATGAATCTCGCAGCCGTGCCGGGAAGAAAGAGCCTGATTCTGTTCACCGACGGTTTTCTCGCCACACCGGAGGAACAAGGGGAACTATCGGCCACGATCTCTGCCTGCAATCAAGCAAACGTCGCGATCTACCCGCTCGACGCGCGCGGATTGATCGCGAGCAGAAACAGCCTCGAGCGTGTGTACGGAAGCCAAATTCCGTTCGAGCCACGCGACCCTAGGGACGCGCACGCAAAACTGATCCTCGCCTCGTACCCAATCGCTAAAGAACCTGGCGAGCCATCGCAAAAAGGAGGAGGTGGGGGTGGAGGGGGTAGCCGGGGAGGTGGAGGCGCCGGTCCCGGTGGGGGCACCGGCGGGGGCGGCACGAAAGGATCCGGGGGAGTTCCCGGCGGAAATAGGGGCGGCAGCTCGGGCATGACGCCCACCAGCACGTACCCGACCTGGCCGTTGGGGACGACCACTCCCCAAATGATCGTTCCGACTCTTCCCGAAACGGGTGAGGCGAATCAAGGCGTGCTGTACCAGCTCGCCCAAGGAACCGGGGGCTTCCCGATCTACAACAGCAACGACTTACTCGGCGGGCTATCGAAAATCGCGCAGGAACAAGAGGAATACTATTTGATCGGCTACGTCCCACCGGACTCTTCCGCGACTACCTGCCACACGCTGAAGGTGAGGATCGATCGCGGGGGCGCCACGGTTCGCTCGCGCACCGGCTATTGCAACGCCAAGCCAAAAGACCTTCTGGTCGGAAAACCGATCGAAAAGGATTTAGAAGCGCACGTCAATCAAGCTGCTTCACCCCCCTCGAGTGGATCGCTGGAGGCACCGTTCGTTTATACGTCGCCCAATACGGCGAGCGTCAACGTCGCTATGGAAGTTCCAGCATCGACCATCGAGTTTTCCAAAGACAAAGGAAAGTATCGCGCGGACATCAACATCCTGGGAATCGCGTACCGGTCCGATGGTACGGTGGGCGCGCGATTCTCTGACGAAGTTCGGCTTGAATTCGAAAAGGACGATTGGAAAAAGTTCCTCGAAAAACCAATGCTCTACGGCAACCAGTTTCAGGTTGCATCCGGGCAGTACCAACTCTCCGTCGTTCTCTCGGGCGGCCAGAACTTTGGAAAATTTAACGCGCCGCTGGTCATCGAACCTTATGACGGCAAGACGTTCACAATGAGCGCGATTACGCTGAGCGATGACCTAAGGCCCGCGGCTGGATTGGGCGGCGCGCTCGAGGCCGATCTACTTTCCGACCGGACGCCGCTAATCATACAGGACATGGAGGTCGTGCCCTCTGGCAGCAACCATTTCAAACGGACCGAGAAGGTCGCGCTCTACGCCCAGATCTACGACCCGGACCTGGTGAGTCAAAATCCCCCGGCGGTTCGACTGGGTTACTCGATCGTCGATCTGAAGACGGGCCAAGGCGTGCTGGGTGGGCGGGACATCGACTTGACGCTCTTTATGAAGAAAGGGAACCCGGTGATGCCGATTGGCCTCCAATTGCCCGTGGACCACCTAGAGCCGGGCTCCTATCGACTGGATATCGAAGCTTCGAACGACACCGGCAAGCATACGACAATTCGCTCGGTGAAATTCGATACGGAATAGATCCCACACTCGTATCCAAGCCTAGCTCGAGATCAAAACCCGGAGATGTTCGGTGTAGACTTTGACACCCGAACGGTCGAGCCGCCTCCGAAAGCGGCCAAAATTCCGGAGACGGAGAATCGCGTGAGAATGAGAAATGTGGCTGTCGCTCTGGTTCTGACTCTGTGCGGTGTAGCCCTCCCGAGCGTTCTATGGGGCGAAACAAAGGATCTGAGGATCGGCGCGTTTCAAGTCCAGCAAGAGCTCGTGTTGCCGGCGAGCCCGGAAGCCGTTTACGACGCCGTGACCGGCGATATCAGCGGCTGGTGGGACCACTCCTTCTCCAAGCACCCGAAAAAGATCTACATTGAACCCAAGCCCGGCGGCGGCTTTTGGGAAATCTTCAACGATTCCGGCGACGGCGCACTGCACGCGACCGTGATCGTCGCCGAGCGCGGGAAGATGCTTCGCTTCACAGGTCCCCTCGGTTTGTCAGGGGAGGCGGTCGACATGGTCACAACCTACGAGTTTCTACCCGATCCGGCCGGGACCAAGCTTCGCCTCACCTGCAACGTGGCCGGCCAATTGGAAGATGGCGAAGACAAGATCATCGATGCCGCTTGGCACCACTTCCTCACCGAGCGCCTCAAGCCATACATCGAGTCCGGAGCTTACAAGAAGAAAACGCCGTGATTGCTGCCTTTCTGCTGCCGCTATTTTCAAGGCTTTGATAGGATGTGTGCCCAAGAATCGGCAACCAAACAGAGACGAGGTCATGGAGCGGTGGCGAAATCGCGCCTGTCCAAAAACAAGGGAAAGTCCGCGAAAACGACCGCCGCCAGGAAGCCTGCGAGCGCTAGCCGAAAGCTGAAGATCGGACTGATCGGCTTTGGCACGGTCGGGCGCTCGGTCGCGAAGATTCTTTGCCAGGACGATCGAGGGCCGCTCCTTCTCACGCACATCTGCAATCGCAATATCGAACGAAAAAAGATCGAGGGCCTTCCCGCGCATATTCGCTGGACGTCCAAAGTGAACGAGGTGCTTTCTTCCGATGTCGACGTCGTGCTGGAACTGATCGGCGGTCTTGAGCCTGCAGGCCAATGGGTTCGCAAGGCCCTGCGGGCGGGCAAGTCCGTCGTAACCGCCAACAAACTTCTGATCTCTGAGCACGGCCCAGAGCTCGCCGACCTGGCGCGAAAGATGGGCCGCCGACTGGAGTTTGGCGCGTCCGTTGCGGGCGGCATTCCCGCCATTATCGGTATTCAGGAGGGGCTGGCGGGTGATCGTCTCTATCGTATCGCCGGAATCCTGAACGGCACTTGCAACTTCATCCTCACGGAAATGGAAGCGAGCGGCGCGACCTTCGAAGCGGCGCTTCGGCAAGCGCAGGAGCGCGGTTACGCCGAAGCGGATCCGAGCGCCGACGTAGACGGCATCGACGCCCGCGCGAAACTCGTGATTCTCACCCAGGCCGGTTTGCGGCTGCGCGTGCGCAGCGAACAGATCGCGTGTCGTTCGATCTCGCTGGTGCAGGCCGTGGACTTCATGTACGCAAGCGAACTGAAGTGCGCGATTCGCCAGATCTCCGTCGCGCAAAAGGACACAGCGGACGGTGTGCGCCTCGCGGCCGCTGTGCAGCCGGCCTTGGTTCCCGCCGGCTCGCTGATCGCCCACGCTCAGGGTAGCCAGAACATCGTGATGGCTACCGGCGAGTATGCCGGGCGAATGATTTTTGCCGGCTACGGGGCGGGCGGCGACCCCACGGCGGTCGCCGTGATTTCCGATCTCTACGCCATCGCGCGCACCGCGGGCGCTCCGCCCGAAACGCTTCCGGGCGCCGCCGAGGTCCCCGATTCGGTCACCGGAGATTTCACCGTACCCCATTACCTTCGCTTCGTGGTGCGAGACCGTCCCGGCATCGTTGCGGCCCTCGCAACGATCTTCGCAAAGTACGGCATCAGCATCGACGCGCTACTGCAAAAGCCCGGCTTCCCCCACTCCGCACTTTCCTTTGTGATGACGCTCGAAGCGTGTGACAGCGCCGAACTGAATCGCGCGCTCGCGGAGATCGCGCCGCTCGATTTCCATGTTGAGCCCCCGCTCTGCCTCCCGATCTTTGTCGACTGATCCGTCAGGCTGTGGCCGGCTTGCCCCTGAACTGCGGGACAAACACCTCTTTCACAAACTGCTCGTACGAAGTCGGTGTGGTGTTCTCCTGGGACCGCGTTTCCAGCGCCACCATGTGACCGGTGTTTAAGGCCTGCGCCATTTCCAGAATGAGAGCCGCGACATCTGTGGACAGTCCGGTCTGCACGAGCGCCGCACGTACCTGGTCGTCAGGCAACTGCTTGTAGGAAAGCTGTGGCCGGCCGATGGCTGCGCCGATAATCGATGCGACCTCGGCCATGCTGATGTTCCGCGCACCGAGAAGCTCGCGCGGTTGGTGGCCGAAAAAATTGAGTCTCAGCAGCGCTTCGGCGGCAAATTCTCCGATGTCGCGCGTGGCAATCATCGGGAGTTCCAGTTCCGCGCGCAACGGACCCGCGACAACGCCCATCGCTTTGATGATACCTATCTGTTGGAGCGTGTTTTCCATGAAGTATCCAGCGCGCAGGTGTAAGGCGTGGAGCCCGGGGATCTGATTGAGGGCTTGTTCGAGGTAATACAGGCCCGCGACGGGGCCGGTCCCGGCCGGCTTATCGGCACCGACACTGCTGAGTGAGACCACATGCTTCACGCCTGTCTTGCGAATCGCGGCGGCGAGCACATCGGAAGTGCGATCCTGGAAAGCGCGATAATCTTTGGCTTCGAAATTAGGAGGAAGCATCACATAAGCCGCTTCGGCTCCAACAAAAGCATCGGCGAGGCTTCGCTCGTCGGTGAGATCCGAGATGAACGCTTCGGCTCCTTGACGGGTAAGTGGCCGAAGATGCTCAGCGCTTCGCCCGATCAGGCGCACGCTTTTTTGTTTCGCCAGCAGTCGCTCGGCGACCACCCGGCCGGTGTTTCCGCTCGCTCCCGTTACAACGTACATGGCTCTCTCCTTTTTCTCTTGGGGTGTTCGATCTGTGTGGGTCCCGTGCTGGTCCGGCCCTGTCGGAAAAAATCGATTCGGTTGACCGCTGAACGATGTGGCAGTGCGGCCGGGGGCGCCACTGGGAAATTGCCATTCTGTCTCTCGGTGTAGGCGGAGTCAAGCCGAGTGGGCCCAACCCAACGGGCCGGCGTGTCAGCCCCTAGCGAGGGACCGCTCGATGGCCGACCGATGCGACTCGGAATTGCTTGCTGAGCGCCAGTCCCTGCTGTTGATAAGACGACCCGATGGCTTGCCCGTAGAGCTTGTCTGGAACGCTCGCCATCTTGTGATACATCAGTCGCCCCACGACTTGGCTGTCCTCCAGCAGGATAGGAACCTCATGGGCGCGGACTTCGAGTACGGCTTTTGTGCCTTTGATCTCCCCGCCTGCGCCGAAACCAAATCCCGGATCGAAAAAGCCGGCGTAGTGAACGCTAAACTCGCCGATCGAAGGATCGAATTGCGTCATTTCAGCAGCCCAGCTCGGCGGAACGCTGATTCTTTCCTTCGAAGCCAGAATATAGAAATCGCCCGGGTCCAGCACGAGCCGCCGCGAGTTCGGAGTCGAAATGGCATCCCAAAAATGCGTCGCGTCGTACGCGCCAACTTTGCTTAAATCAACGGGCGGGCAGTTCCTTTTCCCTTTGTACGCCACGACGCTGGACCCTCCGCTGCCCTGGAGGTCAATCGACATCCGTACGCCCTGATCGAGGACAGCTTTGGCGGGTGCATCGCCGTTTTCGTAGTAGACGAGCCCTTCCTGCTGCTCGAATCGCTCAAGGACGCCGTCGGTGGCGACCGGGGGCCTGCCACGCACAAAGCGGAGCTGCGTGAGCTTGGCGCCCGCGGCGAGAATGATCGGAAAGGTGCGTGAGACGACCTCGACGTACAGATCGCCGGCATACCCCTTCGGCACCTGCTCGAATTCGTCGCCGCCGTCGGTGACGAGCCTTGTGAAAATGTCCAATCGGCCCGTCGTGCTCTTGGGATTGGCCGCACCGCCGATATCGGCGGGCAACGCGAGGTTCTCAACCACAGGAATCACGAACACCGCGCCCCTTTCAAGGAGCTGCGGCTTGGAGAGATCGAGCTCGGCAAGTTTCAAATCGTTGATCTTGGTCGTGATGGTGGAGGCGCGGCCGGGAAGAAAGCTGGCCTGTACGCGATAGGCCACGTTGGCGAGGCGCAGATCGATCGAAGCGGGCTGTATTTGTGCATCGGCGATCTCAACAGGCGAGCGAATCTTGCCGTTGTGAATCAGCTCGCGGATCTCCTGGGATGGCAGGATACCCGTCTTGCGCGGCTCCAGCCGCGCCGCGTTGGGAAACAGGCCCGGAGATGTTGTTCCTTTTGTCGTCGTCCCCATACTCGACGAGATGCCGGCTCAAGAGACTGGCAGATTCATCTGAGAGAATGCTTTACGTCCGTCTACTCACAGCCAGGATTCTGTCCCAGATCGGCGCGAGCACCCGACCCTACAGACGGGCGCGCGAGAGAAGCGCGAGTGATTCTAGCACGCCGACGAAAGTGTTGTAAGCGGCCGGTGGAGGTTTGACCGGCCTCGCGTGGTCACCTAGAATCAAAAGGTTACGAAGAGTCTGGCCATGAGCCTGACGCAGGCTGAAAAAGCAAACAAATTCCGGGCCCTTCACAGGCTGCCGTTGACACTGGGCGCACTGCCCGAACCGGCCCGCGCGGGCGCTTTTATCTTCCCGAATCCGTGGGACGCAGGAAGCGCGAGGATTCTCGCGGGCCTGGGCTTCGAAGCCCTCGCGACGACGAGCGCGGGTTTTGCGTTCTCTCTCGGCCGGCGCGACGGCACGGTGAATCGTGACGAAGCGCTCGCGCACTGCCGTTCGATTGTCGAGGCAACCGATCTACCCGTAGCCGCCGACCTGGAGAACTGTTTTGGCGACGATCCGCAGACCGTCGCGGACACGATTCGTCTCGCGGCCGCCACCGGAATCGTGGGTGGCTCAGTGGAAGATGCCAGTGGCGATGAGCGTCGCCCGATCTACGATCACGCTCTGGCAGTCGAGCGCGTAGCGGCGGCGGCTGAGGCGGCACGGGCGCTGCCGTTTCCATTTACTTTAACGGCGCGCGCGGAAAATTTCCTGCACGGCCGTGCCGATCTCGGCGACACGATTCGACGCTTACAAGCATTTGCGGAAGCCGGCGCGAGCGTGCTCTACGCTCCAGGGCTGCCCAGTCTCGAGGCCATCCGGGCTGTGTGCGCGGCCGTCGCGCCCTGTCCTGTAAATGCCCTGGCGGGCATCAGGGGTCTGGCTTTTTCCGTGAACCAGCTCGCCACTGCGGGCGTTCGCCGGATCAGCCTCGGAGGGTGCTTGTCACGAGTGGCGTTCGGCGCTTTGATTGCGGCGGGCCGTGAAATGCGCGACAAGGGAACGTTCACCTTCGTGGACGATGCCGTGTCCATGGCCGAGCTCGACAGGTTCATGATGGCGAAGAGCGATCGCGCTAGCGCTCGGTAGGGATCGCGATACGACGATGCGAATCGACGTTGAAGGGGTTAATCGCGCTTGAGTACGAGCTCTTACCATGTTTGAGACCCTAACGGAAAAACTGCAGCGCGCGTTTAAGAATCTGCGCGGACAGGGCAAGCTGACCGAGGAACATCTGGACAGCGCACTCGGGGAGATCCGCGAAGCGCTCGTTGAAGGTGACGTCAACCTCGGCGTGGCGGAAGAGTTCATCGCGCACATCCGTCAAAAGGCCCTTGGGTCGGAAGTCCTACTGCAGCTTTCACCCGATCAGCAGGTGGTCAAGATTGTGCGCGACGAGCTGGCCGAACTGCTAGGCCGCGAGGCACGTCCACAGTTTGGGTCACGGCCACCCTCGGTGTGGCTGATTGTCGGCCTGCAAGGATCGGGCAAGACCACCTCCACCGGAAAGCTTGCGAAATGGCTCGGCGAGCACGGACACCGACCCATCGTGGTTTCCACCGATGTGTATCGTCCTGCGGCCCGCGAGCAACTCGCGCAAGTGGCGCGGGCCATCGGCACACCGATCTGGCCCGGCGCTGGCACAGACAAGCCCGTTGAAATCGTGCGCGGTGCGACGCGCGAAGCCAAGCTTTCGGCGTATGACGTGATTCTGGTGGATACGGCCGGGCGCCTACACATCGATGACGAATTGATGAACGAGCTGCAGATGCTGAAGCGCGAACTGAATCCTGCGGAGATCCTGTTCGTGGCCGACGCGATGATCGGACAGGACGCGGTGCGCTCGGCGGGTGAATTTCACAAACGGCTCGGCGTGACCGGCATCATCCTGACGAAAATGGACGGGGATGCGCGCGGAGGCGCGGCGCTTTCGATCCGTAAGGTGACGGGTGCGCCGGTGAAGTTCGTGGGCGTGGGGGAGAAATACGATGCGCTGGAGCCATTCCTGCCCGACCGCATTGTCGGAAGAATTCTCGGCATGGGCGATGTCCTCGGGCTCATCGAGAGGGCACAGAAGACCGTCGACGAGAAAAAGGCGCGCGAGCTCGAACGCAAGCTGCGTGAAAACGACTTCACGCTCGAGGATTTCCGCGACCAGCTCGGGCAGATCCGCAAGATGGGTTCGGTCGAGCAATTGATGGGGATGCTCCCGAAAATCGGGCCATTTGCGAACGTCCCCAAAGATGCGCAAATCGACGAGAGCCAATTGAAGAGGACCGAAGCGATCATCAACTCTATGACCGCCGCCGAGCGTGCCAACGACCGTATCATCGACGGCAAGCGCCGCAAACGTATCGCCCGTGGCAGCGGCACTTCGGTGCAAGAGGTCAACCAAGTCCTGAAGCAGTACGCGGACATGCGTCGCATGATGAAGCAGTATGGCAGCATGGCAAAAATGAAGATGCGCGGCCTCGGCAAGTTCGCCGGACTCAAGTAGGAGAAAATCATGCCGATTGTGATGGACAACACGCTCAATCAGATTCGCTCGACGGCCGCGAGCGGCGGGGACCGCGCCGAGCGAGCCCGACGGCTCGCGGAGTTGATCAGAAGGCTAGGCGACTACCGCTGGGTGGGCGTTTACGACGTGGGCCCGGAGAGCGTGTCGATCGTAGCGTGGAGCGGTCCGGGCGCGCCCCAACATCCGACGTTCCCGGTAAGTAAAGGGCTGACCGGCGCGGCGATTCGCGAAAAACGAACCATCGTCGTGGACGACGTGCGAAACGATCCGCGATATCTCACCGCGTTTGCCAGCACGCTTTCGGAAATCATCGTGCCGGTGTTTGCACCCGGTGAAACACGCGTCATCGGAACGTTAGACGTCGAAAGCGAGCAGGCCCATCAATTCTCGGCCCGTGACCAGCAGATGATCGAGCAGTGCGCCGAGTCCGCTCTGCCACTCTGGCTGCTTCGCTGATCGCGGCAACCGTGGTCACTTTCCAAGCGCAGAACGCTCGTTCCAGACGACGTCCCAATAGCGGCCGAATTTCCGGCCGTTCTCGGTAAAGACTCCCACACGTTTGAAACCAAAGCGTTCGTGCAGCGCGGCGCTCTGAGGATTCGGCAGCGTATATCCTGCAACGAACCGGCGGATGTCTTCCCCTTTCAGCAAGTCGAATAGCGCCGCATAGAGGTGCGAGCCCGTTCCCTGGCCCACGGCTTCCGGCGCGCAGTAGATGGTCGTCTCCACGGTCGTCTCGTAAGCCGCCTTCGGGCGGAAGCGAGTCGTGCCCGCATAGCCAAGAACTGAGCCGTTTCGCTCGGCCACCAGCAGCCGATAGCGCCCCGACACCGCGAATTGGCTGAACCAAACCTCGCGTTGCTCGACGGAATACGGCTCGATGTCGAAGGTGACCGGCGTGTGGATGACGTAATAATTATAGATTTCCGTGAGCCTAGGCAGATGGCTGCGCACCGCTGGATGGATCAAGAGTTCGGGCATGCCGTCTCCAGCCACATGATAGCTTCAACCTGGAGCAGTTTGCGATTGGTGAATCGCGGGTGGGTCCGCTATACTGAATGATGGAAATGAGGAGGAATCAGGAGTGTTAATGATACGGCTTGCCCGAATTGGCAAGAAGAAGCATCCGTTCTACCGCGTCGTGGTCACCGAAAAGACGCGGCCGCGGAATGGCCGTTTTGTCGAAATTGTAGGAACGTACAATCCCCAGAAGAAACCGGCGGTCGTTCAGCTGAATAGCGAGCGGGTCGAGTATTGGATCGGCAAAGGCGCTCAGCCCAGCGAAACGGTCCGCAGCCTGATACGCAACCCTAAGCCCGCCTGACGCGTCCTAGTCGGAGGGCCCCCAGCTCATAGCTCCGATACACGCTCGTGCCGTTTTTTTCCGCTGAGCAAGCTCAAGTGGGGGGAATCAGATGAAGGACCTAGTGGAGGCCATTGCGAAAGCTCTCGTAGATCATCCGGACCAAGTTCTGGTCAGGTCAGTGGATGGCGAGCAGGTTACTGTTCTGGAATTAAGGGTTCATCCCGAAGACCTCGGGAAGGTTATCGGACGACAAGGGCGTACCGCGAAGTCAATTCGAACCCTACTCGGCGCTGCAGGGATGAAACTCAAGAAGCGTTACACCCTGGAAATTCTTGAATAAGTGACCACGGAAGAGCCCTTAGGAGTCACCATCGCGCGCGTTCTGCGCCCGCACGGGCGGCACGGCGAGGTGGCCGCTGAGATCCTCACCGACTTTCCCAAGCGGGTTACCACACTGACGGCAGCGGCTTTGTGGGACGGTCACTCGGCGCCCCGACCGGTGGGAGTGCGTTCCTGCTGGTTGAGCCGAAGCCGTGGGGGCCAGGCCATTTTTCATTTCGAGGGTTCCAACTCAATCTCAGACGCCAAAAAGCTGGCGGGGCTCGAAGTACAAATTCCCCTCTCCGATCGGATGCCCCTTCCCGGCGGCAGCTACTACGTCACAGATCTGATTGGTTGTGAAGTATGGGAGAAAGGCACCGTCCTCGGACGGGTGCGCGACGTTCAGTCAACCGGAGAGGATGTGGCGGGAACACCCATTCTGGTAGTCGACGCGCCGCAGGGTGAAGTGCTCATCCCGCTCGCTCAAGAGATTTGCGTGCGCATCGATACGGTGGCGCATCAGATTGAAGTCGTCCTCCCCGACGGCCTCCGCGATCTGAACGTTGGTTCCTAAGCCCCCGCTAGTAGCGTAGACTGAACCGCGATTCGGAGTGCCGCCGTGGTTACGGTCGGCCTTTCTGTCTCGCACAACGACATGGGATGGTCGGAAGAACGAGGAAGTCCATCGATGGATTTTAAGACAGTCGATTCATGCGATTTGATATAGTCACGATCTTCCCCGAATTTTTCAGCGGACCGCTTGATTACGGGATCGTGCGACGCGCTCGTCAAGCGCGGCTTATCGAAACCCATGTCCATGACTTGCGTCGCTTCACGCATGACCGCCACCGCAGCGTCGATGACCGACCCTTTGGAGGCGGCGAGGGAATGGTGATGAAGCCGGAGCCGATCTTTGAAGCCGTGGAATCGCTCGTCGGAGAAACCGCGAGAACGAGCGATCAAGGGACCGCCATTGTGCTGTTATCGGCAGCGGGACGATTGTTTCGCCAGCAGACGGCGCAGCAATTCGCAAAACTCGATCGAATCGTGCTGATCTGCGGGCGCTACGAAGGAGTGGATGAACGGGTGGCCGAGCATCTCGCGACCGATGAAATATCGATCGGGGATTTCGTGCTTTCCGGGGGAGAGCTTCCGGCCGCCATGATCCTCGACACGGTGACGAGGTTGCTTCCTGGCGCGCTCGGAAATGAAGATTCGGCTCGAAACGAGTCGTTCAGTCAAAGCGAGGCGGATATTGGAAACGGCGCAGTTCTTATTGCCAGCCGGGAGAAACAAGCGACCTTGCGTTCGATTCTTGACTATCCGCACTACACACGACCGCCATCGTATCGCGGGTGGGACGTGCCAAACGTGCTGATCAGTGGGGACCACGAACAGATTCGCCGTTGGCGACGCGACAAGGCGCTCGAAAAGACACGACGCAATCGGCCCGATCTCATTGTAGGGGCATCGGGAACGAGTGCGGGTTCGTCCGAGCCAAACTGAGCCATCCGCCAGGGCTGGATTTTTGAAAGGAGAGACGGAATTGATCAAGCAAGGTTTTACGGGGTCCAGGAAGGTCTGGTTGGTGACAGCCCTACTTCTGCTCGGAGTCGTCCCGCCTCTGCCGGCCCAAAGGGAAAAGGTCCCTACGAAGCCATGTGACCGGACTTGTCTGGAAGAAATTGGGAACGCCTATCTCGACGCGATGGTGGCGCATGATCCTTCGCGAGCACCCTTTGCTCCCGGTGTGAAATACGCGCAGGACAACGTGCCCCTGAAGCTCGGCGAGGCTTTGTGGGCGACGGCAAGCGGGCTCGGCAAATATCGGCACTACTTCGCTGATCCGGAGCGAGGCGATTTGGGACTGATCACGGTCGCGTACGAAAACGGCGTGGGTGTGATTTTGATCGTGCGGCTCAAAGTGGAAGGCCGGCTGATCACCGAGGCCGAGCAGTTCGTGGCCCACGATCCTCATGGGGCCGCAGCCTACGAAAAACTGGGCGCCCCCGATCCCCTCTGGCTCACTCCGATTCCGTTGGACCAGCGCGAGTCGCGGGCGGCGCTCGATCAAGCGGCGTACATGTATTACGAAGGGCTCGAGCGCAATGACGGCCAGGGGATTTATGCGTTTACCGACGACTGCAATCGTACCGAGGACGGTGTGCGAACCACCAACCAGCCGCGCCCACAGAACTACGGTCACTCGGATACGGATATCAGTGACTTCACCCTGTTGAACTGCACGGCGCAGTACCAGTTGGGGTTTCTCGGCTTCACAACGGGATGCCGCCATCGCCGTTTTCTGGTGACGGATGTGGAGCGAGGCGCGGTGCTGGCGTCCGCATACCTCGACTTCGATGGGACCGTGACGGAAGTGCATTTGACGGATGGTCGCGTTTGGAAGGTACCGGCGTATTTCATGACGCCGCGCACAAACCAGTCCAATGAAGCGTATCGGATCGAGAAGGGAAGCATCCGGCTCATCGAAATGACTATGTATGAGATCCCCTTTGATATGGAGCCCGCGTTTTGAAAGGCGGCGAAAAGATGAACGTGCGAACACACCTGTGGGGTTCAGTTTTTGCAGTGGCGTTCGTGACCCTTTTTGCTGCGGCCAGGTTCAGGGCTGCCGCCGACGAAGGAAAATCGCTCGTGCTTCGACCGGCTCCTCCGGCACCCAGCTCGCCCGGCGAATGCGACCGCGATTGTTTGTACGCTTTTCTTGACAAGTATTTTGACGCGATGCTTTCGCGCTATCCCTCCAACATCGCCCTGGCACCGGATGTGAGATACACCGAAAACGAGCAAATCGTGAAGCCGGGCGAAGGCATCTGGAAGACGTTCTCCGGGCGAGGGACCTACCGCGTTTATCTTGCCGATCCGGCAACGGGACAGGCCGGGTATTACGGAGACATCAACGAAGACGCCGGTCTGTTAGAGGGTGTGGTGGCGCTGCGGATCAAGGTCAAGGAGCACCGTATCAGCGAAATTGAGCTCATCACCGTACGAGAGGAAAAGCGACCACAGGGCGGGCTCGGCTTGAACACGGCGGGAGTCATGACGCCCCGATTGATCGATGAGCTGGATGCCGGAAAATTCACGGTGCCGAGTCCCGTGCTGCTCGGGCCCATTCGGTCGGCGGAAAGTCGCGAACAGTTGGTGGGCGCAACCAACGGATACTTCGATGCGTTTCGCCAAAGCCAAGGCTCGCTTGCGCCCGTCGACGCGCAGTGCTCACGAAGAGAAAACGGCATGATGGCCACGAACAATCCCGACGGGCCTGTCGTCGATCGAGCACAGCCGCAGTTTCATCTTTTCAGCGGCAGTTGCATCGAAGAGATGGATCGGGGATTTTTCAACGCGCTCTGGAAGGTTCGGGAGGTGCGACCGCTGGTGGTCGATGAGAAGCAGGGCTTGGTGCTGAATCTCGCTTTTTTGGACAACGAAGGCGACGCAAAGTCGGTCGCGGTTCGGGGAATCGGTCGAGTGGAGGTGCCAGTTGAATTTCGGCGGCCGATCACGTTCCTGGCACCGCAACTGTTCAAGATCGAGAACGGCAAAATTCGGGTCATCGAAGGACTCTCCTGGCCGGTGCCTTTTGGGATGCGTTCGGCCTGGGGGAACTAACAGAAAACACTCGTCAGAACGAGTTCGAGTGCAGTTTCCCGTAGGCAGAAGGCGGCAAATTCGCTATACTTGCTAGGTTATACGCGGTGTGCTGGCCCCACCTAAGCGGGTCTGCCTGGAAAAAGAGCCATGAAACCGATCATCGCAAAGGTGCAGGAGTCACAGCTGCGCAAGGACCTTCCCCAATTTCGTCCCGGCGACACGGTTCGTGTTCACGTGCGTTTAAAGGAAGGCGAGGGCGACAAAGAACGCATCCAGCCGTTTGAGGGCGTGGTGATGGGGCGGCGCGGAGAACTGCTGGGCGAAAGCTTCACGGTGCGGCGCGTCAGCTTCGGCATCGGTGTGGAGCGAATTTTTCCAGTGCATTCGCCGATGATTAGCTCTATCGAGGTAGTTCGCCAGGGCCGCGTGCGCCGCGCGAAACTCAACTATCTGCGCACGCGCAAAGGCAAGGCCGCACGCATCAAGCGTGCCGAAACACCTGAGGTGGTGGGTGCAGGGGCCGCCAAAGAGTAAGCCCGGTGCGGCCTTTTTTCGTAGAACCTGTCGTGGTCCTCGCGACTGGTGTTGATTCCATCCAACTGACTGCCTAAACCATGTGCTAGAATCCGTGGCCGATGGGACGGCTCTGCTCGGCAAGGCACGAGCGCGAGGCGCGCCGCCGCGGCTGGCTGCGCATCGCCGGACTCGACGAGGCGGGGCGCGGTGCCTTGTTCGGGCCCGTGGTAGCGGGAGCAGTGGTGCTAAACCCGCGCCGGCGAATTGTAGGTCTCGATGATTCGAAGAAACTGACGGCCGAGCGCCGCAGCGAGCTCTCCGAACGCATCCGCGAACACTCCCTGGCGTGGGCCGTGGCGGAAATCGACGCGAGCCGTATCGACGCCTGGAACATTTACCAGGCAAGCCGGCAAGCGATGGTGGCGGCTATTTCGCAACTTCAGCCCCTGCCCGACTTCCTTCTTCTGGA
>Ga0187769_10000044_pt1 | contig 58495 bp, 61 predicted proteins | sample 0116_SJ02_MP02_1_FD_133140 | JGI IMG/M metagenome (GOLD analysis project Ga0187769, IMG submission 133140) | Tropical peat soil microbial communities from peatlands in Department of Meta, Colombia - 0116_SJ02_MP02_10_MG | ecosystem: Environmental > Terrestrial > Soil > Wetlands > Peat | place...
AGCGCCCGAGGAGAGAGCACTGCAGCCAAAATGAGACTGAGCAGGCATCGGTTCGCACGGCCGAGTAAGGCAGCTTGACGTCACCCAGAGCTAAATAGGAGTTGCTGAAAGCCGTTCTATTGAGCTAAACTTAACAAGTTACGCTCTGCTGGTAACGTAACTTGTGCTCCGTACGTCACTTATATGGGAGGAATTAACCATGGAATGGACCACGCCCCAGCATGAAGAGATCTGCCTGAGCTGTGAAGTCAGCTCTTACGCAAACGCCGAACTGTAGTTTGGATGCGCATCAAGGTTCTCGGCTCCGCCGCCGGTGGCGGCTTCCCCCAATGGAATTGCGGATGTTCCAACTGCAGCCGGTTGCGGGGAAGTCAGTTGAAGGGCGGAGCCAGGACCCAAGCGCAGGTCGCTGTCTCGCTCGCCCCGTCTGGTTGGTTGCTGCTGAACGCCTCTCCTGACCTTCGCCAACAGCTGTTGAGGGATCCCGATTTCGCGCCCACCCACCAAACCCGCAGCACTCCGATCCATGCTGTGGTGCTGACCAGTGCTGATGTCGATTGCGTTTTGGGACTACTTCACCTGCGGGAGTTCGAACCCCTGCACCTCTATTCAACCGACGGTGTCAGGCGCGTACTCACCGAAGAAAATTCCCTGTTCCGAACGCTGGAGCGCTCTACGCCCCCCGTCGAATGGAATACGCTCCCACTCGGGCACCCTATGCCGATTTCTCCCCGGAACGCTTCTGGTGAGAACAAGAATCTTTGCTGTCGTGCCGTCCCTCTTCACGGTGCATTCCCGGACTACGTGAGCGAGCGCCTGCGAAACAGTCTGCCGAAACAGGAAGCCGTGATTGGCCTTGAGTTGACACAAGGAGGAAAGCGCCTGTTCTACGCACCCAGCCTTCCCGGCCCTGGCGAGGAGTGGAAGCGCAGTTTGGCTGACAGTCAACTTGCTCTGCTCGATGGCACGTTCTGGACCGATAACGAACTCATCGATGTTCGCGGCGCGGGCAAGACAGCACGAGAGATCGGCCACGTGCCGCTTTCCGGGACGGGCGGGCTTCTCGAGCAGACCGAAGGTTCTCAAAACGTGCGCCGCATCCTAATCCACCTGAACAATACGAATCCTGTGCTGGACGAGGCGAGCGAGGCTCACCGCATGGTCCGTGAGGCCGGCTGGCAAGTGGCCTCGGATGGAATGGAGTTTACCCTGTGAGCGAATCGCTTCTCCCTGAGGCGCAGTTTGTGGCCGCTTTCCATGCCATTGGCAGGGAACGCTACCACCATCAACATCCGTTTCATCTGCTCATGCATGAGGGCGCGCTCACACGCGGGCAGCTGCAGGCCTGGGCGCTCAACCGCTATGCATATCAGAGCCGCATTCCGATCAAGGATGCCGCGATTCTCGCGCGCAGCGAAGATCCAGATTTCCGCCGCGCATGGCGCAAACGAGTCATCGATCATGATGGCGACGGGAAGACGCCCGGCGGCATCGAGAAGTGGCTGCGCCTGGTCGAAGCCACCGGTCTCTCGCGCGCCCAAGCACTGCATGAGGAAGGGATCCTGCCAGCGACGCGCTATGCCGTCGATGCCTACGTCGACTTCGTGCGCTCGAGGTCCCACTTGGAGGCCGTAGCGTCCTCCCTCACCGAGCTCTTTTCGAAGGATTTGATCACTCTGCGCGTAGATCGATTGCGCGCACACTATCCGTGGCTTTCCGGCGGCCTTGATTATTTTCAAGGGCGCATGACGCAAGCACCGGAGGATGCCGATTTCGCTCTTCGCTGGGTCGTCGGGCACGCACGCACGCGCCAGGAGCAGGAGGCGGCACTCAACGCCTTGCGCGCCAAATGCGATATCCTTTGGGCGATGCTCGACGCTCTCTATTTCGCCTACGTAACCCCCGGTTGGCCGCCGCCCGGCGCCTTTCGTCCCGCGGAGGCGACGTGAGCACACCGGATTTCGAAAGCCGCCCGCGTTTGGTACCAGGCTGCCGTCTCAATGAAAAGACGCAGCAGCTGCGCATGCTGCTCATGCCGGAACGAGCGCTGCGGCTGAGTGGCCCAAGCCTTGCCATTATCGAGCGCTGCGACGGCAACCATACGGTGCGAGAGATCGTGACCGAATTGCAGAAATTGTATTCGAAGGCGGAGCCACAAAAAGTAGAGACGGATATTGTGGACTATCTAGGCCGATTGCACGAGGAACGCGCGCTCGATTTTGATTGAAGACCCGCTCGCGACGGTCCCACGGACCCTCTATGATTGCCAACCCACTCGCGCTGATTGCGGAACTCACTCACCGGTGCCCCCTTCATTGTGTCTATTGCTCAAACCCTTTGGAACTGACGCTGCGCGAGAAGGAGCTGACGGCGGACACCTGGGCCCGGGTGCTCGGCGAGGCGGCTCGGCTGGGCGTGCTGCAGGTCGACTTTACCGGAGGCGAGCCCCTGGCGCGTCCAGATTTGGCCGAACTCGTTCGGGCCGCGCGCGCTGAAGGACTCTACGCCAGTTTGATTACGTCGGGCCTGCCCCTGGATGAGAAACGCTTAGACGCCCTCGTCGGTGCCGGGCTCGATCATCTTCAGTTAAGCTTTCAGAGTGCCGATGACGCAAGTGCCGCCGAATTTGCGGGCACACGCGCGCACGCGCAAAAACTCCGCGTCGCTAACTGGGTGAAGAAACGCCAGATTGGGCTGACACTCAATTTCGTGATTCACCGGCAGAACCTAGACAAACTTGAGGACATGGTCGATCTCGCCGAACAAATTGCGCCTAGCCGCGTTGAGTTCGCTCACGTGCAGTACTACGGATGGGCCTTTTCCAACCGCGCGCGTTTATTGCCAACACGTGAGCAGCTCGATCGCTCCCTCGAAATCATTGAGGGCGCCCAGCAAAGGCTGCGCGGGCGAACTCGCGTGGAATACGTGGTGCCCGATTACTACGCGAAGTACCCCAAGGCGTGCATGGGCGGTTGGGGGCGGAAAGTGCTGCTGGTGAAGCCAGACGGCGATGTACTTCCCTGCCACGCCGCGAATGTTCTGCCCGACATGAAGTTTGAAAACGTCCAATCGAAATCCCTCGGTCAGATTTGGCATGAGTCCGAAGCGTTTGAGAGATATCGCGGGGAGGAGTGGATGCCGGAGCCGTGCCGCCACTGCGAGCGCCGGAACCAGGATTTTGCGGGTTGCCGGTGCCAAGCCTTTCTTTTGGCGCACGACGCCGGTGCCACCGACCCGGTGTGTTCTCTTGCGCCGGGACGGGGGATCGTGGACGAGATCTTGGCCGAGGTGAATCGTCCGCTTGAGATGGCCTCACCATGGGTCTATCGAGCGAACCCGAAGGAAGCTTCGACGGGCGTAGGCCGTGACCGTCCTGTGCTATCTTGACGACAGAACAATCGGTTCTTCTGGGGGAGGATGATGGCATGGCATCGGCACCCGTCCGCCGTTCCGATCGTGTTTCCTTGACACTGCTGCTCGAGGCCTCCGGTGTCGACAGCCAAGGCCGAGAATTCAAAGGGCCAGCGCGAACCCTGCTGATCAATCGCACGGGCGCCGTCATCGTTTTGGAGCGAGATCTGGTGCCCGAACAGCAGATCCATCTTCAGCGGCGGGCGCCCAGCGAGGCGCACCGGCAGAGCCACGTGCGAGTCGTTGGCCAATTTGGTCATCAGAAGGATGGGTATCTCTATGGCGTAGAGCTTCCCGATCCAACGGTCGACCTCTGGGGGGTCGAGTTCCCGCCTACGGCCGACTCGCTCGAGGCCGTGGCGCGCATGCTGGTCGAGTGCAGTTATTGCCGGTCGCGGGAAGTCGTGCATCTCAATGAGCTCGAGCTGCGCGCTTTCGAAGCCAACCGCGGAATTGCCCGCCACTGCAAGAACTGTGGGGTGCCCAGCATCTGGATCCAGGCTCCTCACGAAGATGAAAAGAAGCTCACCGCCCGTGCTGCTCGAGCCAGGCGTATGGCCGAGCCTTCCAGTGCGGTTCCACTGGAAAGTGAGCAACGGCAACGTCAGCGCGTGCGGCTGCACACACGACTGACGGCCTGTGTTCGCCAGATCGGCACCGATGACGAACTCGCGGTGTGCGAAGACATCTCTCCTCTAGGCACGTGCTTTCGAAGCAAGCGCCGCTACGATCCGGGCGCCATGGTAGAAGTCGCCGTTCCTTACTCGCCCGACGCCGCAAACATTTTCCTGCCAGCGGTGGTCATTTATTCCGAAGCCATACCGAAGGCGGGATTGTTCCGTCATGGCGCGGAGTACCGCAAGGTGGGCGCCCGAACACGGTGAATCAACTACAGGCCTCTCGGAGCTAGCTAGCGGCCATCGGAGCACGTTCGCGAGCGCGCCGCGCGTGGTATTTCATAGCGATATTCAGATAGACATTACCGCAGAGTGTTTCAAAGCGCAGGATCGTCGCTTCGGAATCCTGACCAGCCTTGGCGCATTGCTCTTCGGTGAGGACCGATGGCGGGAAAACCTTGAATTGAAAACCTCGATCGTTCAATTGGGTCACCGCGTTGCCGATCACCATGTTCGCGAGTTCGCATACGGTCTCCGGAATGATCGGTTCGACGAGATCCACTTCGCTTCCCGTCAGATAGCCAGCGACTCGGGCAGCGGCGCTCGGCTCCATGTCCAGGACGATGCGTCCCTCGATCTGGCCTTTGAACATGACCTCGGCAGCCAGACCTTTCTTTCTGTAGCCCTCCTCTTCCATCGTCAGGTCCGCGATGGTGGCCGGTGCCTGCATCATTTCCGCTAGCACGGCGTCGAGTGACCCAATGAATGGCTGGATTAAGTCCATTTTCATCGCGAAATCTCCCCCGACGCACCGACTGGCGCCGTGACGCCGTCGTCGTTGAGCACGTAGCGAATGATTTCGTACAGCGCATCGGGCTTCACCGGCTTCTGCACAAAATGGCGCGCTCCTTTCTGAAGCGCCGCCAAGATATTGTCCTGATAGCCTACCGACGAGACCATGACGACGCGCGCCATCGGATGCTCCTGAACGATGCGCTCGACCGCTTCGATGCCTTCCATCTGCGGCATGGTGATATCCATGAGCACGATGTCCGGCTTGACCCGGGCGTATTCGGTGATCGCCGTACATCCGTCTCCGGCTTCTCCCGCCAACACGCCGCCGAATGACTCCACCATTTTGGCGAGGCTCTTCCTCGCGAAGACCGAGTCGTCCACGATCAGATACCGGACGGGCTGGTGGTCCTTTCGAGTGAGTGGTTCGAATTGCCTCATGACTGCCTCCTTCGCGAAGACGTTTCTCCGGCTGGAACAGCTCCCGCTGTCTCGGAGCCGCTTATTTCTGCGGCGGATCGCTCTGGCGCGCATTTCGCCTGCAAGACGTTGGCAATATCTGCGAGCGAAACGACCTTAGATACGAAGCCGCGCTCGATGGCCGATCGCGGCATGCTGTCGACGATACAGGTTTCCGGGCTCTGCGCGATCGTAAAACCACCGGCTCTCTGGATGGCTCCCAGCCCGGCCGCCCCATCCTCACCCATTCCCGTCATCAGCACGCCGATGGCTTTGTTACCGAACTCCTGCGCGACCGAATGAAACAGAACATCGACCGAGGGCCGGTGCCCATTCACGCGTGGCTGATCGACGAGGATGGCGACGTCTCCATGCTCCATGCGTCGCACCTTCATGTGGCGGTTGCCTGGACAAATCAACACTCGCCCGGCACCCAGCAGATCGCCCGATTGTGCTTCCTTTACCTCGATGGCGGAGCACTCATCAAGTCGCTGCGCAAACATTTCCGTAAACCCTTCGGGCATGTGCTGGATGACCAGCAAGCACCCCGGAAAATCCTCGGGAAGCTGAGACATCAGGTACTGCAGCGCATTGGGTCCACCGGTTGAGACACCAATGGCCACAACGCGCGACGGCCACCGCGGCTTAATCGAATACGTTCGTCGCCCCTGTGGCTTCGACGTGGGGAGCGTGATGATCATTTTCGGAGCGCCCGAAACAGCCGCGACCCTGATCTTCAGCGCCAGCTCAGAGGCGATCTGCGCCATCCGCCCGGATACAGCCTCCTGGGGTTTTGTGACGAAATCAAATGCCCCCAAAGAGAGTGCTTTCAGAGTTAGAGACGCGCCTTCTTTGGTATGGGCGCTCACAACAATCACGGGCACGCGATGCTTGCCCATGATCTTTCTCAGCATCTCGATCCCGTCCATGCGCGGCATCTCTAAATCGAGGGTCACCACATGCGGCCTGAGCTCCTCAATCTTGCGCAAGCCGATCAGGCCGTCCATGGCCGTGCCTACGACCTCGATTCGGGGATCCTGCAACAGAATTTGCGGGATCAGCTTGCGCATCAGTGCTGAGTCATCCACCACCAGCACGCGAATTCTTCCGCTCATGCGATGGCCTCCAGCACAGGTGCTTTCGCGAGATGCGACACGACCGCTGGCACGTTCAGGATCAATACGACCGTTCCGTCGCCCAAAATCGAAGCGCCGCTGACCAACGGAGAGGTCACAAGGTCGTCTTCGAGAGCCTTGATGACCAGCTCCTCTTCACCCATCAGACTCTCCACGGCGAGACCAAATCGGCGCCCGCCTGAGCTGATCACGATTACAAACAGGCGCTTGGCGCGGCTGCCTATGCCTTGGGGTTCGAGCCGGTCCAGACGAACCAATGTGAGAACCTGCTGACGCAGCTGAAAGACTTCGTGTTCGTCGACGTGGTGAACCTCGTCTTCTGTGATTCGTGTGATTTCGGCGACGGCGGCCAACGGCACGGCGTACAGCCGCCCATGGACGCGAAATAGGAGCGCTTGAATGCTGGCGAGCGTAAGAGGGACCATCAGCCGGAAGGTCGTTCCCTTGCCCGGCTCACTTTCCAGTTCGACCGTCCCCTTCAGATCAACCAAAGCGGATTTAACCACATCCAGTCCTACGCCTCGGCCTGAAATCTCCGTCACCTCATCGGCTGTGCTGAGTCCCGGCGCGAAAATCAGTTGCAGGGCCTCGGACTCGTTGAGTTGAGCCGCTGTTTCGGCTGCGAGAAGGCCGCGCTCAATCGCCCGGCGAACGATTTTTCCGCGGTCGAGTCCGCGGCCGTCGTCTGACACTTCAATGGCGACCTGATCGCCGTCGTGATAGGCATTGAGGCGAATCGTGCCGCGTGCGGGCTTTCCCGCCGCTTCTCGTTCGGCTGTGCTTTCAATTCCGTGATCGGCCGCATTGCGGACGACATGCGCCAGCGGATCGGCGAGTCGGTCGAGTATGCCCTTGTCGAGATCCGTGTTCTGTCCGGTGATTTCGAGGGCAATCTCCTTCTGGAGTAGCCGCGCCACGTCTCGAACGATGCGTGGGAAGCGTCGGAACAGCTGCTCGACCGGTACCATTCGGATCTTCATGACCGACTTCTGCAGTTCGCCGAGGACCCGCGACTGAAATCCCAGTGCGTCGGCGATCCTTGCTCGTACGGGATCTTTGGGATGACGCCGCTCAAACTCATGGATCGCCCGCTGCAGCATCGATTTTCCGATGATCATCTCGCCGACGAGATTCATGACGATGTCGATGCGCCCCGCATCCACACGAAGCGTATTCTCCGAGGCCGCGTGCGCCAGACCGCCCGGGGCGGCTCCTTCGTCTTCCTCTGGTTGAGGTGAGCGATCCCCTCCTCCCTTCACCCCGGCGGCCACGGCAGCTGCCTCAGACTCCACCAGAATCTCCAGCAGATCGCGCTTGGGTGAAGGCAAGACGGGCGTCCGCTCAACCAGTATCTTGTCCACGATCGACGGTACGTGGCAGTGCTTCCGAATCCAATCCGCGGGCTTTTTGGTCGACAGAGCCGCCTCGAGCAAACGGACGGTTTCCGCCGCCGCACCACCCTCCGGACGCAGGGCCAAGACCTTGCCCGCGCCCTCAAGAGCCTTGCGTGCCAATTCAAAAGCGGCCGCCCGAAGAGGCGTCTCCGGGTTGAGTTCCAGTGCGACGTTGTAAACGTTCTCGCCACGACGAATCGCGTCGGCGATCATCAGCCGCTCGTATTCAGACCACTCAAACGTGGCTTCCCCCACCACATTCTGCGGCCGAGTGGCAGGCTTGTTCAGCAGTCTGTTGATATATTCACGCAGAGCGCCGCCGGCGGGAGGTTTGAGGCGATTGCGATACGCCGCAAGCATTTCGTGAAATGTATCGGCAGCAGTGAGTATGACCTCAGCGATCAGGCCGGCGTGTTGGCCGGCGAGCTCTGGCGTGAGCACGTCCTCGAGCTCGTGCGCCAGCTCACTCAACTCACGGTAGCCACAGGCCGCGGAGTCGCCCTTGAGCGTGTGCACCGCACGGCGGATTTCCCGAAGCTGATCGAGATCGCCGGGATGCTCCTCGAGAGCCAGGCCCGTTTCGTTCATGCGCTGAAGAATCTCCTCGGCGCTCTCAAAAAAGAGCTCGCGGAGTTCCGGCGCGTGTTCGTCAGAGGGGAACGTCACTAGGAAGTGCCCTCCAATCGCTGATACACCGTGGCGTTGTGCTGATGGATCATGTGAAATTTCGTGGTGAGGCCGAAGAGGCTTTCCGCGTGACCAACAAACAGATAGCCCTCCGGATTTAAACAGCGGTAGAACTTGTCAATCAGCCGCTTTTGTTCAGCTTCGTCAAAATAAATCATGACGTTGCGACAAAAAATCGCGTCATTGCGCAACGGGAGATACTCCGTCTTCAAATTATGAAAGTCGAACTGCACGAAACTTTTCAGTGCCGGCTTCACCGAATACTTGTCGCCCACCTTGTCGAAATACCGCAGCCGGCAGGTGTAGTCGACCGGTTCCATCTGCGCCTCGGTGTAGATCCCCTGCTGGGCCGTGAGCAAAGCCGAATAGTTGATGTCGGAGGCGACGATTTCCACCTTCCAGGGCGGGGGGATCAAGGGTTTGGGTGTTGGCATGTCAAACGGCAGCGGATTGCGGAGATAGTAGTAGGCCAGCGCATCGCAAACCAGGATGGCCAGGGTGTAGGGCTCCTGGCCCGTCGAGCAACCCGCGCTCCAAATGCGAATCGACCAGTCGCGCCGCTCCTGTTTGCGCTTCAAAAGGTCCTCCAGGACGACCTTTTGAAACAGCTCCAACTGCGGGCGGATTCGGAAGAAGCTGGTCTCGTTAACCGTGAGGTTTTCCAGCAGAGCCGTCAGCTCCCCCTTGCCCTCGCGGCTCGTGAGTAGGCGGTAGTAGTTGTAAAACGAGTCGATCTGGCAGGCTTTCATGCGGCGATGCAGGCGGTCACGAAGGAAGTGCGTGCGGCGCTCGTCAAAATACATGCCGCATTCCTGGTACACCAGGGTCTGCAGGAGCTTCAGCTCAGCGTCGGTGAGCTGAACTTGCGTCGTCAGTGTCGTAGACATTCGTGCCTCTGTACTGGCCGGGCAGCCAACTAGCTAGTGCGCACCACTTCGCCTGCGGGACTCGAGGAGACCGAATCCGCTACTTCCTCGAGGTGATTCAGCTCTCCGCGTTCGAGGATCTTGTTCAAGTCCAGCAAGATGACCAGCCGTCCGTTGAGCTTGCCGATCCCGGTGATATAGTTCAGTTCGCCTTCCTTAAACACGTTGTGAGGCTCATCGATCTCGGAAGGTCGAATCCGCAGTACCTCCGAGGCGGAGTTCACGATCAATCCGACGGCTCGCGAACGGAGCTCGACGACAACGATGCGATTTTTCTTGTCTCGCTCAAACGTTTTGTCGCCGAACCGCTTGCGCAGATCCACAACGGGAATGATGCGCCCGCGCAAGTTGATGACGCCCTCAATGTAGTCCGGCGCGTTGGGTACGGAGGTGATTTCTGGAACCCGCACGATTTCTCGAACGATCGAAATGGGCAACCCGAAGGTCTCTCGCCCGATCCTGAAACCGACGACCTGAAGTTCTTTTTCCATAGTGACCCGGTGGGTTTTCAGGACCGAACCAGTTCGGCGTATTCGGTCTCAGTGTGGCGGTCCGACGCCAACGCCTGTCGGCGTGGTGCGTGGCGGCGGTGATCCGCGTAGCTGTCTTCGACGGCGAAGCGATCCATCGAATCGAGTAAGGCTCGAGAGAGCTTTGACATCTGCTCGGCGGCGGCGGCCAGTTGTGTCGAGCTCGAGGTGGACTGTTGAACGAGTTCACGCATCCGTTCCATCGAGCGCACCACCGCCTGTGCTCCCGAAGCCTGCTCTTCGACCGACGAATTGATCTCCTGGGTAATCTCGGTGAGGCGATTGGTAGCCTTGGCGATCTGAGCCGAGCCGCTGGACTGCTCGGTGGTCGCCTGACCGATCTCCTGTGAGAACTTGTAAACCTCCGAGACCACGTCGGAGATCTTGTCGAGCGCCAAGCTGAGCTCTTTGTTGAGCACCAAGCCTTCTTGAACCATGGCCGTGCTGTTTTCCATGTTCTCGACGGCTTCGCGGGCTTCCTTTTGGATCCCTTGGATCAGTTCGGAAATTTCCTTGGTTGATTGCGTAGATTTTTCAGCAAGCTTCCGCACTTCTTCCGCGACCACCGCGAAACCAAGGCCGTGTTCGCCGGCGCGCGCGGCTTCGATCGCCGCGTTCAAAGCGAGCAGGTTGGTTTGTTCAGCCAGATCATCGATCACTTCGATAATCTTGCCAATGTCATCGGCCCGCCGACCCAGCGCGCCAATGATTTCTGACGAAGCTTGAATCGATTGGCTCGTACGGTTCAGCCCTCCGGTGGCCTTGTCCATGGTGATCATGCCGCTGCGGGCCTCTTCGCGTGAGCGATGGGATATGTCGACCAAGACTTTGGCGGTGTCCGCGACACGCTGGATCGACGTCACCATTTGATCGATCGAAGCCGAAGTCTCGGCCACGCTGGAACCCTGCACTTGGGTGTTCTTCACAACGTTCTGCACGTTCACGCTCATCTCGTGCATTGTGCTGGTGACTTCATCGATGGCGGAGGCAGCCTGCACGCTGACTTTTGCTGATTCGTCCGAAGCACTCGCCATCTGCCCGGCGGCGCTGGCCACCTGGGAGGCGCTGTCGCGCACCTGGCGGACCAGTTCACGCAAACCCTGCGTCATCCGCGTGAATGCTTTCGCCATGGTGTCCTGAGGCGATCGCGGTTGCACGGTGACAAAGAGTTGACCCTCGGCAATGGCCGCGGAAACAGAGGCCATCTCTTTCAAGTGGGTGATCATTTTGTTGAAGTTGTCTGCGAGCAGCCCCACTTCATCGCCCTGATGGGATTCAATCTTCTGATCGAGGTCGCCCGACGCGCCGATCTTGTGCGCCACTTCGATCAAATGGGTGAGCGGCACGGTAATGGACTTCTCGGTCTTGAAAGCGATCACTCCGCCCAGTACAACCGCGAAGAGCGTGCCCGTTGTGGTCAGCACGGCGCTCCAAAGCGTGGCCGCCGAGGCGCTGGCATTCGATTCGTCCTGCGCTCGGTGTACGGCTTGGCTGGCTTGGTCGAGCAGCAGGACCGATTTGTTGGTCCAGGAGGCTGGATCATGCTGCAGGTAGAAAATCTGTAAATCGGAAACCGTGGCGTCGCCGGAGTCGACCTGGTGCCGCTTGGAGATCACTGCCTTCGCGAACTGTTCCGCCCAGCCGCGCTCGTTTTCCTCCACCTGAGAAAGCATGGCCCGCAGGGGAGCACTCGTGGATCTCGTTCCGCCCTCTTTGAGGAGTTCCTCCAGTTCATTAATCCCTTTGTTGGTTTTGTCCTCGTCACGGAGATCGCCGCTCAGCAGGTAGTTGCCGAGCGTTAGTCGATTTTCGATGATTCGATAGCGGACACTTTCAATCACCTGCACGTCGGCAAGAGTGTCCCGCACCGCATCGCGGGTGCTGTACTGGCGAAACACCGCAAAGATGTTCACAATTAGCAAGAACGCCATAATCGCCAGGATGGCACCAAATCCCCACAGCAGCCTCTTACGGATCGTCATCTCAAAACGCCTCCTGACCGCTCAGCACTTCGGTCAAACCCGCACGCGGCGGGTCAGGACCCCTGCCCGTTGAATTCGAACTCGATGATCTCGGTTGTGTCTTTTGAAGCGGGTTCGAAGCGCCACTGCTTTAAAGCCTCGAGCGCGGCGTTGACAAGCAACGGGCTTCCGCCCACGACTCGCGTGCCAATCACGTGCCCGTCGGCGGCGATCGTGGTCTCGATCTTGACCTTGCCGGTGACGTTCATCTGACGTGCCAAGGCCGGATATTCGGGCACGACCCTGGTTCGAACCTTGCGCTTGCTCTCGTCGGCGGGGGCGTTTTGCGCGAATAACTTCCGGGGCATCACCAAAGACCCTCCCCCTAGCAGCGCCAGCCCAAGCCCTACGGCTATGAGTTGCTTTCTCATCCGAGTCATCCTCCCCAAAAAAACAGAAAACCCCCGCATCGGAAAATTGCACGGCCAATGCCACGCTTGACCGATTGTTGCCCCGGCGGCCGAATCGCGCATGGGCCCCCTTAAGTGATTGATATACCGAGCCTTTTCGCACGACTACGGCGGGGGGAGGATCGTTTCGAAACCGACCCGTGTCTCACCCGATCGAGCGCCAGCGGCGGAAGGTCTCAGGATGCGACATCTAGCCGGATTGTTCGTTTCAACAACCCGTCCGGCACTTTGCTTGACTCAAAATGAGATGGGACCGTAACGTCTTTGTGTAGAGGCAGTCTGCTGAGTCCCCGACCTGTTATGCGTGCCCTGAGACAAATGCGGGCAGTTTCTGCCCACGTCGATCGCTCCTTTGGGGGTCTGCTTGCCGAATTCTCTGCCACGACTCGGGTGTTGAGCCCTTCAATCGGTCGGGCGGAATGGACCCGGCGACTGACTTCTCGCGTTGCCGAGATTTTTGGCGCACGGGCAGTTGCCTTGGCGTTGCGCCGAGGTCCGGTGTGGGAAATCGCTGCTCTGAGCGGACCGGCCGAGCGTTGGGACTCTCTGATCCAGGAGCGGCTGGCCGTTCGCTTGGCCGAGGAAGCCGACCGTCGAGCCGAATCCCTTCGTGCCGGGACGGCTTCCGCCATCTTGGGCGCTGAAATGACAGGCGCTCTGGGCTGGCACCATCTTTGGATGGTCCGGCTGACAGGAAGCGATCAGGAGCTTCTGGGCATACTTTGTTTGGCGGACTTGGAAGGCGAGCCCTCCGGAAACAAACGCCAGCTGCTTGACGCGCTTGCCGGATACGCGTCGGTCGCGCTCGAGAACCTGCAGCTTTTCTCCCGCATCGAGCGGTCTCGCAAACAGTGGGTGGAAGACGTTGACGCCATTTCAGATTTCATCGTCGTACACGACCCGACTGGCCGCGTGCTGCGCCTGAACCGTGCCCTGGCAGACTTGCTCGGCGTGCCACCTACGAGTGTCGTCGGGAGCGACATGGGGTCGCTTGCGCTCCTGGCCACGGCCCGAGAGAGAGGCCGCTGCCCCTTCTGCCGCAACCTGAACGCGCCGCAGGAGGAATTCACTCACACGGCTGGCGATCGCACCTATTTAGTTTCGACCTCACCGATTCATGCCGCCGAAGGCGAGGGGGCCCGCACCGTACACGTGCTGAAAGACATTACCGACCGCCGGGAAGCGGAGCGCCGCTATCGCCGAGAGCGCGATTTCAACCGCAATATTTTGAACAACACCCAGAGCATGATCCTCGTGGTCGATACGGCAGGGCTCATCAGCTACCTGAACCGCCGCTGCCTGGAAGCCGGATATCGACAAGACGAACTGCTTGGTCGTCCGTTGGTCGACATGGTGCCTCCCCCCCGACGCCCCATGTTTGCCGAGGCAGTGGAGCGCGCTCTAGCCGGCGCGCCGGTCGACAATCTCGAGACTCCCATCTTGCGCGGAAACGGCACGACCGGACAGTTCTCCGTAAGCCTGAGCCCGATGCGCGACGAGCAAGGCGAAATCAACAGCGTCGTAACCGTCATGGCGGACGTCACCGATCAAGCGGAGCTGCAAGCGAAACTGATGCACACGGAAAAAATGGCTGCGCTCGGCCAGCTGGTTTCAGGAGTGGCACACGAGGTCAACAATCCCCTTGCCGCCATCGTGGGCTTCGCCGATCTCCTGCTGGAAAATCCAGCGATTCCAGCCGATGCGAAGGAGGAACTGAGGGTCATTCTTCAGGAGGCACAGCGTACGCGCGGGATCGTTCAGAACCTGTTGAGCTTCGCGCGGCACATGCCGGCCCAGCGCGAGCCTGTCCAGATCAACGCACTCCTGGAACACGTGTTGAAGCTTCGTGCCTATGATTGTTCAAATCATGGAATCGAAATCGTGGAAAGCTATCAGGAAGACCTGCCGCTTTTGGCCGGTGACCCCCACCAGCTGCAACAGGTGTTCCTCAACATTCTGAACAATGCCTACGATGCCATCCGCGAAATGAAGCGACCCGGCCGCATTGAGATCACGACCGAGGCTTGTGCAGGTCAAATCGAAATTCGGCTGCGCGACAACGGTCCCGGGATTTCTCACCCAGAGCGGATTTTCGATCCGTTCTTTACCACCAAAGAAGTGGGCAAGGGCACCGGGCTGGGCCTGAGCATTTGTTACGGGATCGTGCGGGCGCATCAGGGCGAAATCATTGGCGAGAACCATCCGAGCGGCATTGGCTGCACCTTTACCGTCCGTTTGCCCATCGCCTCCCACCCTGTCGAAGTATTGGCCGCTGAGGCGGCGCCATGAAGCCGCGTCGAATAAGGACTTTATGAGAGAGGAATCACGGCTTCGCTTCTTGATCGTCGATGATGAACAAAGTATCCGGCGACTGTGTATGACGGTTGGCCAGGGACTCAATTTCGTTTGTGCCGAAGCGGAAACGGGAGAAGCGGCGCTTGAATCGATCGAAACGACTCCGCCCGACCTGGTGGTCGCGGATTTGAAACTGCCCAACTTGTCCGGTACCGAACTGCTGCGAAAGATCAAAGAGTTGCTGCCCCAGACCGAAGTCGCCATCATGACGGGGCACGGCTCGATTGAATCGGCTGTAGAAGCCATGCGACACGGGGCCTACGACTATATTGAAAAACCTTTTCGCGTGGAGAGATTCCGGCAGCTCTTGCAGCGCATGGCGGAAAAGGTCCGCTTGGTGACGGAAAATCAATTCTTGCGTGAACGCGTCAGTGCGGAAACACAACTGGAAGGAATTATCGGGACGTCCGCGAATATGCAGGACGTGCTCCGCATGGTGTCGCGGCTCAAGGATACTCGCACGCCGGTGTTGGTCGTCGGTGAGAGCGGTACGGGTAAAGAGCTGGTGGCCCGTGCCATTCACTTTCGTGGTCCGCTCGCGCCACTGCCCTTCATCGCGGTGGACTGTGGCACTCTGGTTCCCACCTTGATGGAGAGTGAACTCTTCGGCCACGAAAAAGGTGCGTTTACTGGTGCTCTGAAATCCAAGGCGGGCCTGTTTCAGGCCGCGAACGGGGGCACGATATTTCTGGACGAGATCGGTGAGCTGCCGCTCGAAATGCAGGCCAAGCTGCTGCGCGTGCTGCAGGAGCGGGAGATTCGGCCGGTCGGTAGCAACGAGAAAATGGCGGTCGACGTTCGCATCATCGCTGCGACCAATCGCGATCTGGAGGCCGCCTATCGAGCCGGCACTTTTCGCAAGGATCTCTATTTTCGCCTGAACGTCGTCAGCGTGCATCTGCCGAGCTTGCGAGAACGCAAGTCCGACATCCCGCAACTGGTCCATTGCTTCCTCGATCGTTATGCTCCCGGCGAGAACATTCAGGTCACACCCTCGGCCATGAAGAGCTTCCTGCAATACGAATGGCCCGGAAACGTCCGCGAGCTCGAAAACTGCATCGCCCGTGCCATCGCCCTGGGAGACCATCGCACGATTGATGTCGGCGACCTGCCGCCGGCGGTCCGAGGGTCCGAAGCTCTCGGGGGGAATCCTCGAGACGTGGCAGAACTTTCCACCACGGCACTTGCCGACCTAGAGCGGATTACGATTTTGCGCGTCTTTGAGCAGGCCGGTGGCGACAAGGCCCTCGCCGGACGAATGCTCGGCATCAGCCGCGCCACGCTCTATCGGAAGCTAAAGCGCTATCAAATTCCCTTGCGCTCGCCCCAGCCGCAACTGGTCGAACACACTTCTTAAGATCGTTTTCAAAACGCCTCGCTCTTCATCCGCCTACCCATGCGAGTTCCGAGTTGAGACGAATCCGTGTCACGGTGAGACGCGGGCTCTGTCAGACGGATCGAACTCTCGGCCAAGGTCAAGCAGACGAATCACTTAGAATCGGCCCCTGCGCCGAGCTTTTGGCTCTACCCGTGCAACCAAAAATTCGACCTCTCAAGGGCGGGGCCGCTGCTCTCCAATCGGGGGCATCGGTCAAACGGTTTGAAAGGATCACTTACCGTGTCTCGTGACGTGAACGACGCTGTCTCGGTTCTGGCCGAGCCAACCTGCGTTGAGAAACTCGCCGAGCTCTTTCCCGCTGCTTCCGCGGTACGGCTTCCCGTCCGCGTGACGACGCTTTCGGCCGGCAGGCGCCGATTGCAGGAGCAGACCGTGATCGAATTTGGAACGCCACAGGAAGTGCTGTTTGCTTCCACGCTCCCATTGGAATTTGAAGACCGCCTGCGCCTTGTAAATTCCGACGGATCACTCGATGCCCGCGCCACGGTAGTCGCGGTGCGATACCACGACGGCCGCAAGGCCGTTGCGGCGCGGTTCATCAAGGAAGTCGGGAATTGGATCATTAAGCCATGACCGAGAAGACGACCATCCAGGCTCCCGTTGCGATGATCCAGCAAGACGCAGGCGGCCCCAGCCCGCAAGAACTGGCTGCTCGGTGGAAGGAAGCGCGTCTCGCCTATCCCCTCTACGCGGCTCTGGCGCTGCAATTCCAGCTCGCGTCGCCACCTTACGCACCCGGCGAGCTGCCGCCGGCTCGGCCTACCCGCAATATCTTCGACCGGGATATGAAGTGGCTCGACGCGTTGGACGAGAAGATCATGGCGTTCCAGCTGCGTCAGCTGGCAGCGGAGATCTTGAACGGAAACAAGGAGAGTTTGCGCGCGCTCGTCCAGCGTCAGCTGCGCAAGCCCGATAAGCGAGACTCCGACCGCGACAAAATCGATTTACTTCTTGTGCAGTATTTCGCGCTCTGCGCTTCGGAAGAAGAAGACCTGATCCACAAAGAAATCACACTCGGCGATGTTGCCCGCATCTTGCAGCCCGTGCTTCCGCAGGCCGATCCGACTCCGCTTGCTTGGTGCGCACCTCTGGAAGAGATTCTGGACAAGACCAAGCACTGCCACAGCTTGCGCGACATGATGGAGGATGGGCTCGTTGAACAAGGGCGCATGCTCAAGGATTCGGCTGGCACGATGTTCTACGATCCCGCCGCGCTCGTTGCGTTCTGCCGTTTCAATTTTCTGCTGCGGCTTGCATTTATCCGGATGCTCCACGCGGACTTGAAGGCCGTGGGGGAGGCCGTCGACAAGCTCGAAACCCTCGGCGTCAAAACTGTGGATTGCCGCGGCGCCGGCTTTTCGGCCGCCGAAACAACTGCCCAGCTTCGCTATTTCAGCGAAAACTGGCGGCAGCCGTTCCAGAAGGACTACACGCAAAGCTCGGTGCACCGCGCCTTTGAGCAGCTCCTTGCCGTACGCACGGCGCTTGAGGAGGCACTCGCACGCAAGACCGCCGGCCCTCATTCTGCTCCACAGGCTGCGAAAACAGAGACCCCTGCCCCGTCCTTTAAGCCACAGATGTCAGCAGCAGCTCCGCCTTCGGTCCCAGCTGCTCCGCCGGTTGCGCCGAAGCTAGGTCCACTTGCCCCAGATCAGGCAGGTCTGAAGGCTCCCACGAACGCTTTGCCCGCTCAAGAGGCAGTGGCGTCGGAGGCGAGCGCCACCGTTGGGGCGGACGTGGACCCCGAAACGTGTATGGAGGCGATTTGGGAGCAGTTGATCGCTGCGCCTCCCTCTCGCGGCCGCTCGATGTCGACGGTGGTCTTGCAGGATGCGAAGGTTCTCCTTTCCTCTTGGGAAGTTGCCGCCTTTGTCAGCGAAGGCGATCAGGACGCCGAAGATCTGCGCCGTGCTGTCGTCGCGCGTGCGTTGCTGGCAGTGGCCACGGACAGGCGAAAGCGGTCGGGAGAGGAAAGCGCTCTTCGGTCCGCACTGGCTTTCGCGCGCACCGAAGTTTCCTACTATCAGGGTCGCGTGGAACAGTCGAAGAAGGCGAAGCGCACCGAAGCTGCCGTGAATCTGGGCATCAGCACAAAGCGACTGCTCTCGTTTATTGAGGAAGCAGAAGGACTCGAGTCCTAGCTAGGCCAGGGAGCGTGCGTCGTTGAACCACGCAAGCGTTTTGATCGTCTCCGACGACACCGAGTTTGCGCGCACCATCGCAGCCCGCTGGCAGGCCGAAAGATACGTTCCTGGAATCACCATTGTAACGAGTGACGTTTGGCAGGCCGCAAGCAGCACGGGCTATGACCTTTCGATCATTGGTCCTACGCGCGATGAGAAACGCGCGTCGATTTTGGCCTCCGCAACCGCTATACCCAGTTCGGCGGCAGTTTGTGTTGCGGAGGAAAAAGACCTCCCCTCGCTCCATGCGGAATATCCCCATCTGCTGCTGGTGCCGATGCAGGACGGCTGGCCCGGCACACTGATCCTGATCTCTCTCGAAGCCCTTCGGCGTGTGGACGCCGTCGCGCGCGCGCAACACGCCGAACGTCAAGCGCTCGGCTCCCAATCGCACGCAACGCTCGGTCGTTACATGCTGGAGATGCGCCCCAGCGTGAACAATGCACTCACCTCCGTATTGGGCAACGCAGACCTCTTGTTGCTTGAGCCCGGCCGGGTTACCAGCGAATGCCGCGACCAGATTCAGACGATTCACACCATGGCGCTGCGTCTTCATGAAATCATGCAGCGGTTCTCATCGCTGGCTACGGAAATGCGGCTCGGTGAGAAAGAATCTCAAGCTGAGACAGAAACGGCCTCCGGCCGCTTGGTAGGCCGGCTATGAAGCGGGTCGGAGTGCCTGTTAAGGGTAAAGGAAATCAGCCAGTTACCGATTCCCAATGTGCCGTGAATAAGACCAGATGGGTGGACAAGGAGTTGCAATTCTCTTCTGGGTGCTAGTTCTGGAGGTGTGGATGTGGTGAAGAAAGTATTGGTAGTCGACGACTCGCAGGCTGAAATCCGCCTGCTTCAATCGGTGCTCGAGCAAGCCGGTTTTTGCTCAGTCGGAATTTCCGACCCGACCAAGATCGAGGAAGCGATCGAAGAAGAGCGGCCGAACGTAATCCTGCTCGATGTCGTGATGCCCCGTCGCAATGGGTTTCAGGCCTGCCGTGACCTGAAGAGTCAGGAGAGTTTTGCGCAAATTCCCGTGATCCTCGTGACCTCGAAGGCGACGCCGAGCGATCGCTATTGGGGCGAGCAGCAAGGGGCCAACGGCTTCGTGGCCAAGCCCTTCACCCCGGATGAATTGATCAGCACGGTGAAAAGGTTTGCGTGATGGCGGCTGAGAACGAGAACACAAGCCTGCTGGCAGGGCCCGACGGGGGTGAGTTTTTTGAAGGCGAAGAATCCTCCGAAGATCGCCGCCCGGAGCGGCAGTACTGTGTGTTTCGTGCAGGCCGAGAGCGATTCTGTCTTTCGGTGCTCGAGGTGGAGGAAGTTGTGGATTGGCCAGCGGTGACGCGCATCCCGCTGGCCCCCGCGTTCTTGATGGGCATTTTCAATCTGCGCGGGACGATCGTTCCTTTGATGGATATCGCCTTTACCGAGGGCCGTCGGCCAGGCTTGCTGCCGAAGCACGTGGTTGTCGCCGCTTTTAAAGGCGAGGCCCACGGTGAGGACTTGCGACTAGGGATCGCCGCTGACGAGGTGATTGGCACCTATGCCGCAACCGAAGATGCTTTGCTCGATCAGGCTCCGGCAGAGGTGCCGCACTGTCGCGGGATGCTGCGGCACGACGATCGCCTGGCATTGGTCGTAGACCTCCGGCGTTTGACCGACGTTTTTCCGGTGCCGGTGATTTGATGTTTCCTTTTTCTTCGCAAGAAATGGGGCCACGTCCGTTGGAAGGCCGCTCGCCGAGGAATTTGGCCGAAGCGGCGCGCGCAGGATCGATCGGTGCGCACGTTCTGGGGAGGAAGTCATGAAATCTCGTTTGAGTTCGACGATCTGGCTATTGGTCTTCTGGACCAGCCTGGCATTCTTCGGTGTTCTGGCCCTCGCTTACAACGCGGGCAAAAATTCCGGAGGGGCCGGTCTTTTAGACTTCTCTTCGATGCCGGGAAGCTCGAGCGGGGCACTGGTCGGCGCGGTGGCGCTTGCACTCCTCACCGCGATCATCGTGCTCTTCGTGCTGAGCAAGCGGGTGCTCACGCCGGCTGCTGAACTCGCGAAATTCGCCGAGCGTTTTGCCGCCGGGGACGCACGAGCGCGCGCGGAAGTCGACAGCAACGATGAGTTCGGTTTGATTGCCGAAAACTGCAACCGCGCGGTTGCCAAAGTGGCGCATGCTGCGACGAACCAGCAAGCACAGGATTCGCTGCAGCGCAGCATCACCGACCTGCTTAGCACGATCAATCAAGTCGCGCGCGGCGACTTGACCATCCGCGGCAAGGTCACCAACGACGCGCTTGGCAATGTCGTCGATTCGGTGAACTTCATGCTGGATAATTTCACGAAGGTTCTCGAGCGCGTGCGGAAGGCTGCGATCGACGTCAGCACCAGTGCCAACCAGATTCTCAATGCTGCTGACGAGATGACAGCGGGCGCTACCCAGCAGGATCAGGAAATCACCAACACTTCGTCCGCCGTGGAAGAGCTGACGGTTTCGATGAAGCAGGTGTCGAACAACGCAGAGGCCAGCGCCGAAGCTGCCCGACGGGCTCTCGATGCCGCCGAGCAAGGCAACCGGGCGGTGAGCGATACGCTGGAAGGCATGCAGCGGATCCGTTCATCGGTGCAGGCCACGGCCAAAAAGATCAAATCGCTCGGTGACCGCTCACTAGAAATTTCAGAAATCATCAACGTGATCAATGACATCACCGAACAAACCAACCTGCTCGCGCTGAATGCCGCCATCGAGGCGGCACGAGCCGGCGATGCCGGTCGAGGCTTCGCGGTCGTCGCGGACGAGGTCCGCAAGCTCGCCGAACACTCTCGCAGCGCGACGAAAGACATTGCCGCTCTGATCAAGGCGATTCAGGCGGAAACGAACGAGGCCGTGGTGGTCATGGAAGACGGCACGCGCGAAGTAGAGGTGGGCGCAGGCCTCGCCGATCAAGCCGGTAAGGCCTTGGAAGCCATTTCCAGTGTCGTGCGGCAATCGGCCGAACTCGTTCAGGAAATTTCGCTCGCTTCGAAGCAGCAGGTACGCGGCACCGAAGGCGTGGCCAACGCGATGCAGATTATCTCCGGCATCACGCGCCAAACCACGCAGGGGGCGCGGCAGACGGCCGCGACGGTCGGCAACATGGTCAAGCTCTCCGACCAGCTCAATGAGGCGCTGGCGCAATTCCGCTCGCAACCAGCAAGGTTGTCCGACCCGACGGCCGTCGCTGCCTCCGAAGAAGCGCGAGTTCCCGCGGGGGTGCACCGCTAACGGCAACTTCCAGGATCCGTGCCTGCTGGAGCTGAACGCCGAACATGAAACAGCACCCAGTTGCGGCTGCCAGGCTCACCGAATCGGAGCTCGATCAGATTCGCACGCTTATCGAGCAAAGGTCCGCGATTCTATTCGACTCCTCACGCGAGCGCTTCTTCTCCACTCGCGTTCGCGCGCACCTGGCCGAGAAAAAGCTGGCGAGCGGTTCCGAGCTGCTTGGTCTGATACGCCGGTCGAGCATTGAGTACGAGGCGCTGCTCGAAGAGCTGTTGACGCAGGAGACCTCCTTCTTTCGCTACCCGGCCGTATTTGAAGCGCTCGACAAACGCATCCTGCCGGAGGTCGAGGAGCGGAAGTTCTGGGAGAATCCGCGTACCCTTCGCATCTGGAGCGCCGGTTGCTCGACGGGTGAGGAGCCGTACTCGATCGCGATCACAGTGCTGGATGCGCTTAAATTTGCCGAGGCGTGGGAAGTCGAAATCCTGGCCACCGATGTGAGCCGGCGCGCGCTGCGCCAGGCCGAGCGCGGCACCTACTTGAAACGTACGGTCGAAGGCCTTTCGCCGGCGCAGCTGGAGAACTGCTTTACGGCGGCCAAGCAGGGTTTTCAACTGAGGCCGCGGGTTCGCCGCATGATTTCGTTTGCCCAGATGAATCTGGCTGAGTCTGTGTATGTTGGCAAATTCGACTGCATTTTCTGTATGAACGTGCTCATGTATTTTTCCGAGGACCGAAGACTCGCGATTCTTCGCCGTTTCTATGACGCGCTGGAGCCGGGAGGATACTTCCTTCTCGGTCACGCCGAGACCCTGTCGAACGTGGCAGTGAAGTTTGAGCCCGTGGTTTTCGGCGATTGCCGGCTATATCGCAAGCCGGGTGCGGCGGCTGTTGAGACGCGCCGGCCCCCTGCTTTGGTCGAGGGAGCTCCATGAGCGCGCCGAATCAGGAGTCCATCGAGCTGTTCCTCCAGGAGGCTTCGGAAAACCTCCAGTACCTGCGCGAGTATTCCGGAATGTTGCAAGAACCCGAGCCCGGGCGAGAGAACCTTGAAAAACTGTACATCGCCGCCCACACCCTCGCGGGTACGTCCGCCAGCTACGGCTTCCCGCAATTCTCCGAAGTCGCAGCCAAAATGGCCCACATCTTCCATTACGCCTTAAACGCCACGCTCACCCAGGACATGCACGGCCCGCTCACCGAGTTTCTTTCCGATGCGATTTCCGTTCTGGAATTCGACCTGCTGCAGATCAGCTCGAGTGGAGGAGAAACATCGAGCGATATCGCTGCCTTTAAGCAGCGCTACGCTTTTGCATTTCCCGCCGTGGCTGATACGGGTGCTTCCGGCGAGCAAGCCGGTGAACCGGTGGGTTTGGGAGAACCCGTTCCATTTGTGTTTTCCGGGCCCTCACTTGCCGAACGTCTCCCGCAGGATGATGAAGTTTCCGAAGAGGTCCTTGAGTTTTTCGTTCCTGAAGCCGAAGAGCATCTGCAGGCCGTAACCGAATGCCTGCTGGCGCTCGAGGGGAATCCGAACACAGACGACATCAACCGTCTGTTCCGCTCCATGCACACGATTAAGGGCTCTGCCGCACAGGTGGGTTTGCACCGGCTTTCGGCAGTGGCCCATCGTGTGGAGGACTTGATTGGCCGGCTGCGCGACGGCGCGCTTCAGCCGAGCGCCGAAATCGTCGATCTCTTTTTGCAGTCCGTCGATCTGCTGAAGCGATTCCTCCATCGCCAGTGGCCGAGTGAGGCCGAAATGGCCGCTGCGGTCGACCCGCTTCTGGCTCGCATCTTAGAACTGGCCCCGGAAGAAACTGCGGAGACCGAGGCAGCGGTCGCGCAAACGTCGTCGGGGGCCATGGGAGGAGCGATTGAGCCATCCGGGAGCAGTGCGCCACGATCGGTCGCGCTTCCACAGGCTAAGTCTGTGCGCTTGTCGCTCGCATGGCTAGATCGCATGATGAACGCGGTCGGCGAACTTGTCATCAACCGGACCCGCATGCTGGGCCGCTTGTCCGAACTTCAGAAGCTCGTCGAAGTCTTGCAGTTTTCAAAAGCGCGGCTCACGTCCAAAGTCTCTGAGTTTCAGGAAAAGCATGAGTTTAGCCGCATTCGTCCAACCCTTGTGCCCGGCAGCCAACCGCCCCAGATGGACACCTTCCGCGGACATGTCGCTGCGCTCGCCCCGGTTACATCGAACGATCTGCTCGAGTTCAGCGATCTCGAGATGGACCGCTACGACGATTTCAATATTCTTTCGCGTTCGCTCACTGAGATCTCTGCCGACGTCAGCGAAGTCCTCACCCAGCTCGAAGGTTTCATGGGCCGCGTCGACGCGGATATCGACGAGTTCACTAAACTCGCTCACCACCTGCAGGACGAAATCACCGCCGCGCGCATGGTCCCCATCGGCAATCTCTACACGCGTTTGTCTCGCACCCTCCGCGATGCTGCAAAAGCTGCTGGCAAGTCCGTCGACGTTTCTCTGGAAGGCGCCGAAACGCTGCTAGACAACAACATCATCCAGCATGTTTCCGATCCTCTGATTCACCTGGTGCGCAATTCGGTCGCCCACGGAATCGAGAGCCCCGAGACGCGCCTGGTCGCGGGAAAACCGGAAAAGGGCCGAGTGGCTGTCCGTGCCTACCATCGCGGCAATCACATCTTCATTGAAGTGGAAGACGATGGCCGCGGGATCGACTATGAAGCCGTTCGCCAGAGCGTGATCGAATCGGGCGCCGTATCCTCGGTGAGCGCTGCCGAGTTGACCGATCGCGAATTGCGTGAATTCCTGTTCCGTCCCGGATTCTCGACGGCCCCCTCCACGTCGGAGCTGGCTGGGCGAGGAGTCGGTCTGGACGTGGTCCGCTCCAATGTCCATGCGCTCAACGGCGAAATCGAAGTGCGCTCAGAAGCAGGCCGCGGCGCCTGTTTCACGGTCAAGCTCCCGCTCACCTTGATCATTTCGCAGGCGCTTTTTGTGCGCTGCGGCAAGTCTGTGTTCGCGTTTCCTCTCGCTGTGGTCGAAGAGATTCGGCGCCTGCGACCATCGGAGATCGAAGACGTGGGCGGCAAGCTGCTGACCCGCGTGCGCGATGTGGTGACCGAGGTCGTGCGCCTCGATCTTAGGCTCCTACTGCAGCCCCTTGAACCGCTGAACGGCTATTTCCATATGGTCATCGTGAAAGTAGCTGGTCGCCAGGTGGGTGTCGTCGTCGAAGAGGTCCTGGGTAAGGACGAAATCGTCATCAAAAATCTCGGCGACTATCTTAGACGCGTCAAACTGTTTCCCGGCACTACCATTGCTCCCGATGGCAGCTTGATTCTGTTGATCGATTTGAACCGGCTCGTCTCGGGGGACACAGTCGCCAGCAATGCCTTGCCGGCTTCCTCTCCAGCCGCGCGTGTTTTCGCGCCGGGAGCCGAGGCTGTCGCTGCCGGCACCATTCCGGCCGAAGCAGTCGATCCGATTGGCAACGACCGCGTGGTTGTGGTTGCCGACGATTCCATCAGCGTGCGGAAATTTGTGGGTCGCATGCTGGAAAAGGCCGGCTATCGCGTGAAGCTCGCATCCGACGGCCTGGAAGCCGCCGAAGTTGTCGCACAAATCGGATGCCATCTCGTCATCACTGACCTGGAAATGCCCCGCATGAACGGCTACGAGCTGATGGCCCACCTGCGGCAGGACCCTGCAACCCGACGCATCCCGGTTCTGGTTGTGACTTCGCGCGCAGGCGCGAGGCATCGAGACCGCGCCATGAAGGAGGGCGCGATGGGTTTCCTCACCAAGCCGGTGCAGGAGGACCAGTTGCTTGCCACCGTCGAAAGTCTGATCGGCTCCGACGTTCCGAAGGGGAGGCCCGCAGCAGGCGTCCTGCTGCGACAGGATTAGTATGGCCAGCGCTACCGATAAGAAAATCCGCGTCCTGGTCGTCGACGATTCCCCTTTTATGTGCAAGGTGCTCGAGCAGATCATCAATTCCGATCCGCAGCTGGAGGTCGTTGGGCAGGGACGTGACGGCCGCGACGGCGTAGCGTTGGCCGAATCGCTGCGTCCCGATGTGATCACGATGGACATCAATATGCCGCACGTAGATGGGCTTCAGGCGACCGAGTTGATCATGTCGCAGCATCCACGACCGATCGTGATCGTAAGCTCAGAATCGCGCGAGGGTGCTGCGAGCACGCTGAAGGCGCTCGACCTCGGCGCCATCGATTTCGTTCCCAAGCCTTCGAGCGGAATTGATCTAGACATGACGACGGTGCGGGAGGAGCTCACGCGTAAACTGAAAGTCGCTGCAAAAGTTCGCGTCGTCCGCACCGCAACACGCTCAAAATTGGCGATGCCGGCAGGCTCCGGCGCGAGTCGGTCTTCCACTGCCGCTCAGAGCAACGGCAAATCCCCGCTGATCGTGATCGCCGCATCGACGGGTGGCCCGGCGGCCGTAACGCGCGTCGTATCCGGATTGCCGAAAGAGTTCCCAGCGGCGGTGATCTTGGTTTTGCACATGCCGGCGACCTTCACCAAGCAGTTCACAGTGCAGCTCGCGGAAATCTCCGCGCTGCCGGTCAAGGAAGCCGAATCAAACGAAACGCCTCAAGCCGGCGTGATCTACGTCTGCCCTGGGTCACACCACTTACGGCTGTCTATGGGGGGAAAAATCTCGCTCGATTCTGGCCCGCGAATCGATGGCTATCGTCCTTGCGCCGATGTGGCGTTTGAAACCATCGCGGCGTACGCGCGTCCGTTGGCCATCGGCGTGGTGATGACAGGCATGGGGAACGATGCCGCCAAGGGTGCCAAAGCCATAAAGGCCGCAGGCGGCTACGTCATCGCCCAGGACGAAGCGACGTCCATGATCTTCGGGATGCCGTCGGAGGCCATCCAGGCAGGTGCCGTGGACGAAGTGCTGCCGCTCGACAACATCGCTCCGGCGCTTGAAAAGCGCGTGTCAAAACTCGGTCGTCTGGCGCCGGTGGTCGTGCGATGAAATTGAGAACCGAGCCGAACGTGAAGCCGCGCCGCTCCCACGATACGGAGCGCGTCATTTTGTTCTTTGTTTCGGGCCAGATGTTCGCCATTCGAGCGGAAGCCGTGCAGGAAATTCGCAGCACAGATAGCATGGCCGGCGCAGCCACGGAAATCGAAACTCCCGAGCTGCCGAAAGTGCGCCACGCTGTCGAGCGGGGCCACCAAACCTACTACGTCGTGAATGCGTGCTTGCACTTTCACCTGCCGATCTCGCGCCCAGCGCTCGTCCTCATCTTGCGGCAGCTGCGCGTTGCGGTGTTGGTCGACCGGATCGACCGCATGGCAGAAATCTCGGCCGTCTACGCCCTTCCGCAGGCTTTTGCGGGGGAGGAGCGCCGGTGGTATCGCGGTCTGGCGTACCTGGACGACACGGTGATTCCGGTGATCGACCCGAACGGGTTCATCTCACCAGAAGAGCTGGCGTACCTGGATCAGTCTAGGAATGCCTCAACAGCTCCGAACGAACTCGAACGAGCCCTTCCCTCATGAACGCTCAACAGAATACGGGGCAACGGTCCTTTGTCGTCTTGCAGATCGGCCCTCGGCGTTTTGCTCTGCCGGCGGAGACGGTCGTCGAACTCGCGCCCCCCGTGCGCCTGCACCGCTTTCCACATACCTCTCCGCTCCTTGCTGGTGTAATTGTGCGACGCGGGCGGATTGTGCCGGTCTATGACGCTGCTTCCCTGCTCGTGGGCCGTTCTTCAACCGCGCAACGGTTCTATCTGATTGCGCGCCGCCGAGCCGACCAGGCGAGCGATCTCGGCGCGATTGCTGTGAATGGGGAATGCGAGCTCGCCTCGGGCGACGTTCTCCCGCCCGCCGGTGATCGTTCCGCGTGGGTGGCAGGAACGCTGGCGCTCCCGGACGATTCGGTGGAGGTCCTCGACTTCAGCGCGCTGGCCGCCTTTCACCCTGCCAACCAGAACGAATCGCGTGGTGCGGAGCTTCCTTCGTGAATGCGCCTACCAGTCTTCCTCGCATTTGGCTGATCGATAGCAACGTGTATTTCTCCAAACGCTTGAGCGACGCCCTCACGCAGCAGGGCTTCGACGTCGTTCCCAGCATGCAGGCAGCCTACGCGCTAACGATGCTTGAAAGAAACCCGCCTGCGGCGATCATCTGCGCCACGAATCTGCGCGAAATGGGCGCGTTTGAAATCGCTCCGATTCTTCGTGCGGATCCCAAAACGGCCGGCATCCCTTTGATCGCAGTCGGCAGCGGCGGGGATCAGGCCTTGCTCGAGGCCTATCGTGCAGGGTGCGACGATTTTGTCGATCGCCGGCGCTCGCCCGTCGAAATCGCCACACATGTGCGCAGTTTCCTGCTCAGTCGACAGGATGGCTTTCAACCCACGCAGATGCTTTCAAGCGCTGAGACGGCCCTGAGCGGCAGCCTCTCTCACCTCGATCTTCCCGGCGTGATCCAGATGCTCGGGCAGGCGCGCCAAACCGGCGCTCTCCATATCAACGCTGGGGACACGGACGCAATCATCTTCTTTGAGGCTGGAGAAATTTCGCACGCAGAGTGCGGCACGCTGTTCGGAGACGAAGCGGTCGTGCCGATCGTCAAGGCCTGCCACGCCTCAGCCGCTGGCGTGTACAAATTTGTCTATGGCGCCACCGCCGCGCAACGCACGGTTCTGCGCTCGGCCACCGATTTACTCCTCGATGCCATGCGCGAGTTTGACGAAGAAAATCGCGACGCCGACGAAGAGCACGTCGAAAAGGAGTCGTCATGAGCGAGACGGAAACCATCACGGCTGCACGCACTCCGACCGTTTATTTCATCGACGATAGTGCGACGATGCGCGAAGTGATCAAGATCGCTTTTCGCAAGGAGAACATCCAGGTTATCACCTGCCCCGACGCGCGCTCCGCCCTTGCACAGTTTAGCGAGATGGCGCCCGACGCTGTCATCACCGATGTAATCATGCCCGACCAGGACGGCTACGAAGTTTGCGAGTTTATCAAGCGCCATGAGCAGTTCGGCCGAACACCCGTCATCCTGATGTCGGGGGTGGTGAATAAGACGGTCGCCGAACGGGCCATGGCTGTGAGAGCAGACGAGCTGGTTCGCAAGCCATTTCAACCCCAGGAGTTGATCGCGCGCGTAAAGAACCTGCTGAACCCCAGGCCATCAGCCCGGAGCGCGTCGGATCCTGATTCTTCGGCCGCTTTGCGCCCGGCGCATGCCTTGACGAGCCTTTTTGCGCCCGTGCCGCCGGCAGCTGCTCCTCAGGTGGCGCGCCCGAGCAGCGCCCCCCAGGCTGTGACGACCCGTCCGGCCGTCGCACCAGCGGCGGCCAGTGCTTCCGCAGAAGTACAAAAACTTCGCACCGAGGTTCTTCGCCTCGAGCTTCTGATAAAAAAGCTGCAAACCTCACTCGATGCGGAAAAGGAATATTGTGCGGCCCTCGAGGCTCACCTCAAGGCTCTGCAGCATTCCTAGCGCTTAGTTCAGTGGTTCGGTGGGTCGAACCCGCCTTTCCATCAAGGCTTTGGTTGTGCAGGAACTCGCGCGCCACGTCCGTGACGTCCCGGCCCTGGCCTGCTACCGCGTCATTCATCCTTCGCATTTCCGAGTCGGAGATTTTGCCAGCCAGCTCACTGATCGCGTCCCGCACTTCAGGGTAACGTGCCAGCGTGTCCTCACGGACAATCGGTACCGCTTCGTAGGGCGGAAAGTAATGTTTGTCGTCTTGCAAAATTACGAGGTCATGCGCGGCGATCAGCCCGTCGGTCGAATTACCAGCAACGACATCCACTTGCTTATCGAGCAGCGCTCGGTAGAGCAGGCCCAGATCTAGGATGCGCGTCCCGGCGAAGACGAGACCGTACGTTCTTGCCATTCCGGGATAGCCGTCCGGGCGTTCCAGGAATTCGTAACCGAACCCCGCACGCCACTGTGGTGCGTAGCGTGCCGCCTCTGTCAACGTGCGGATATTCAAGCGGCGTGCGTCTTCTCCCCGAATCACCATCGCAAACGTGTTATCGAATCCGAGCGAAGGCATGACCTCGAATTTGAAACGCTGCCTGTACTCCTGCTTCACTCGCGCGAATACGGCTGCCCGATCGCTTTCGATCGGATCGTGCAGAATGGCTGTCAGCGCGGTACCGGTATATTCGACATACGTATCGATGCGCCCGGCCAGCAGCGCTTGCTGGCAGATGAAGCTGCCGGCCAGATAGAAGCGGCGCTCGACACTTAAATGTGTTCGCGACCGGATGTGCTGAGCCAGAATTTCGCCGAGTAGTGCCTGTTCGGGAAAGTTCTTCGAGCCCACAACGATTGTCTCGCCACGGTGGAGGGTGCACGCAGCCATCCCCACCGCCGTCAGCAAGATGACCGCGACCTGACCGGGGCACCGATGTTTCATTCCTGTCTCATCGTGCGGGCCGCAACAGGTGTTCCATGACGCCAAGCAGGAAATCTGCGCCCAGCGCAAGGATGGCGGCTGGAATCGCTCCGGCGAGGATTAATCGATCGTTCACCATCGCCAGGCCTCGGAAGATGAACTCGCCAAGGCCGCCGGCTCCCACGGCGGCTGCAATCGTCGCAATCCCGATCGTCAGCACTGTCGCAACTCTCACACCGGCGAGTATCGTTGAAACCGATAGTGGCAACTCGACCTGAAACAGAATTTGTCGCGCGGTTAGGCCCATTCCCCTCGCAGCCTCGCGAACGGCGGGATCGACGCTTGCAATTCCCGCTGCCGTATTTCGGATGATGGGCAGCAGCGCGTAGAGAGTCAGCGCTGTGATGGTCAGGCGGTCGGCACGGTCACCGAGCCAGGGAATCGGCAGCAAAAAACCGAGAAGCGCCAGGCTCGGGATCGTCTCGGCAACGTTGGCGCTACCGAGAATCGGCTTCCCGAGCCACGGCTTTCGCGCGACCACCATTCCCAGTGGCACGCCGATCGCAATGGCCAGCAGCATGGTTGCGCCGACCAGCCAGATGTGCTCCACCGTCGCCCCCAGGATTTCGTTCCCGTGCTCGACGAGAAATCCGTTCACTGTCGTTCCTCCTTCTCAAACCGCTCGAGCGCGTGCAACTGCTCTAGATACGCCGCCGCCACCGGCTCGCTGGACCGCAGAAACTCTCGTGGCGAATACAGGCCCTTGAGTTCACCCGCTTCGATCAACGCGATTCGCACGCCCAGTAGCAAGGCCTCGCTCGTGTCATGTGTCACGAGCACAATCGCTTTGCCGAGCCGTTGTTGCAGTGCCTGAAACTCCTGGCGAATCTCCGCGCGCGTGAGCGGATCCAGGGCACCGAAAGGTTCATCCATCAGCAGGATCGCCGGATCTGAGGCGAGCGCGCGCGCCAAGCCCACTCGCTGCCGTTGCCCGCCGGAAAGTTCGTGCGGATAGCGTTTGAGAAAAAGCCTTGGGTCGAGCCCGACGAGGGCCAGCAACTCCTCAACTCGGGTACGGATTTGCAGTGGGGGCCAGCGCTCGAGCCGCGGTAGGAGTGAAACGTTTTTCTCTACCGTGTAGTGAGGGAATAGGCCCGCCTCCTGAATCACGTAGCCGATGTGCCGCCGCAACGTGATCGGATTCCAATCGAGAGTTCGCCGTCCTTCCACGAGGACCTCGCCATCGCTCGGGTCGGCAAGCCGGTTGATGAGCCTCAGCGCGGTCGTCTTTCCCGCGCCGCTGCGGCCCAGTAGCACCACAGTTTCGCCGCGCCCAACCGTGAGGGTGATGTTGTGGAGCAGCTGCTGCCCTCCGGGCAGCCGGTATCCCGCGTTGCGAAATTCAATGACCGGCTCGCCCACTGAAGCGCGCGAAGGCTCGCTCACCGGAGCGCATCCTCTTTGAGAAACCGCCGGATCTCGTCTAGAACACTTCGGAGCATCGCCTCCGTCAGTCTTCCCGTGAAGGTATTCTGCTGGCTTGGATGATAGGAAAGAAAAAGTCGCGGCAAGTGAGGTCCGAGCTCGTAGCTGAAGCCATGTCGGAATTTCAGTCGCGATAGGTTGAGGAGTTTCCCTTGCTTTCTGAGCAACGTCAGATACGAGCGCATGGCGATAAATCCGAGCGCCAGAACGGCGCGCGGCTCGATGAGTTCGAGCTCGCGTTCGAAATAGGGCAGGCAGCGTGCCGTCTCCGACGGTAAGGGCTTGTTGGCTGGCGGTGCACAGCGCAGTGTGGCCGTGATATAGGCGTCGGTAAGCTCCAGGCCGTCAGTTAGCCCGACCGATGTCGGCTGGCTCGCGAAACCGGCGCGGTAGAGCCCCTTATAGAGAAAGTCCCCGGACCGGTCGCCCGTGAACATCCGGCCCGTGCGGTTTGCACCATGAGCAGCCGGCGCAAGTCCAAGAATCAGCAAGCGCGCGTGCGGGTCGCCGAAGCCCGGAACGGGCTTGCCCCAATATGTGCACTCCCGGTAGGCGCGCCTTCGCTCGCTCGCGACTCGTTCCCGATAACGTACCAGCCGTGAACACTTCCGGCACGCGACGATCTCTTTGTTGAGTTTTTGAAGGGTGTCGCCCATCGAGGGAGACGCTACCACGAATCGGCGCTTTGCTCGTAGCCATCAATCTGACGATGGCTGGTCGACAGGACTTCGCGCTTGACTTGCGTTGCCCGGCCATGGAAACGTGGAGCTTGATAGCCCTCTGGCACAACCGGATGGGGCTTACGAGTGGATTCATGAATAAGGCTGCTGAAAAAATCGTGATCGTGGATGCCCAATCAGGCGGTTCGAGTTCCCTGCTCTCCGAGATACGCGAGGCGGGCTTTGACTCTGCGGCCGTTCCAACCGTGCGCGAAGCTCTCGAAGCGATCCGCGAAACGGGCGCGGATCTTGTTTTGCTCGACCTAGCTGCTTCGCTCGATGCCGGTGCTTTGAGCGGCAACGCGGCCGTCGCCGCGATTCGCGGCTCCGGGGCAACCGAACATGTTCGCGTGATCCTGCTGGTTGGGGCGAGTGCAGAAGAAAGAGCAGCAGCCCTCGACCTCGGCGCGGATGACGCGATTTCACACCCCTGGTCCCCTGTCGAGGTATTGGCGCGTGTGCGTGCGCAACTGCGCGCGCGGCGCGCCGATCGCCTGCTCATCGAGAAGGCAGAGATCGCCGAAGAAGGACAAAAAATCGCACACACTGCGTTCGACGCTCTCGCGGTCACCGAGAAGATGGCCAAGGACGCTACTTCACTCGATCGCCGGCTCAAAAGAGGCGTCACAGGTGTGCTGGCCATCGCCGTGGTGATGGCGGCGATTTACTTTCTGTTTGTCCGCAAGACATCGAAGGACCTGCAGCTCAGCACGGCCACCATTTCGCGACTCGAAAGCAGCCTCATGCACCAGGAGAAACTGATGGCCGAAGCCCGCAAGCTACGCGAAACGCAGGCAGCGGCCGGCACCGCGGCTCCGGTACTCGAACCGACTCCTGGAAAGAAGGCTGGCCCAGGCGGTTCGGCAGCGACCATCATCAGCGAGGATGCGCAGAGCGTCTGCCTCCTTCATGTTTCCGTGGCGTTTCGCAACATACAAAGCGGGCGGCGCTTGCGCTATGCCGGCTTAAATCAGCAAGGCGAGCCGCTGCAGGATAGCGACGGCAATCCCATCCTCACGCTGGAAGGCAACGGACCGGAGCTAAAGCTGGATGTGTTTGGCACAGGGTTCACGGCTGCTCGGGAAGGGCGGATCATGACCAACCGCCACGTGGCCGAGCCTTGGTGGAAAAACGAAAAACTGGGAGATCTGACCAGTCAAGGTCTGCAGGCCGAAATCTCTTCGATTCACGCCTATTTCCCGGGTGATCCACGAGCCTTCACCGCGGAAATTCAGGATATTTCAAAGGAAACTGATCTTGCCACCATGCGCGTCAAACTCGAGGATTTGAAACGGCCCATTCTCTCGATTGATCCGAGCAAGAATGCATCTCAGCCGGGTGAGGCAATCGTGCTGATGGGGTACGCCACGGGTTTGGCCGCGATCTTAGCGCGCGCCGATGAAGACACAGCTCGACAACTCGTTCAGCAAAGCGGCGGCGACCCTTCCCGGATTCTCGCCGAGCTGGCACGCCGCAATCTGATTCACCCGCTCATTACACAAGGTCATATCGGAGATGTCTTACCGGACAAGATTGTCTTCGACGCGCAGACCACATCGGGCGGTTCCGGGGGGCCTCTGTTTAATCCAGAAGGCAAGGTCATTGGCGTCACCTACGCGGTGCTCGAGGGATTCGGAGGATCGAATTTCGGGATTCCCATTCGATTCTCCGAGCCGCTGCTTGCCGGAGCCCTGCCGACTGCGTCAAATTGACACTCCGACTGCGCGCGGCTAGCATGGTGTGAGCGCCCGTTCGTCCCCCGCGTATGGAAAACCATTCACACGGGAAAAACATCCTCGAGCGGATTGTCGAGGCCCGGCGCGAATCCGTCGCGCACAGGAAGCGTGTGCTTCCGGACGTGGCGCTGAAAATCGCGACGCAGAAAATCTCACCACCCCGCGATTTTCCGGGTGCGCTTTCGCGGGACGGATGGAATGTGATTGCCGAACTGAAACGGGCTTCGCCTTCACGTGGTGTGATTCGGCGAGAATATCGACCGGCTGAGCTTGCTCCCCAGCTGGAAGCGGCAGGGGCCATGGCTCTCTCCGTGCTTACCGAGGAGGATTTCTTTTCTGGATCTCTTCAAGATCTGAAGGCTGTGCACCAAGTCACCGAGATTCCGCTCTTGCGGAAGGATTTCATCATCGATCCTTGGCAAATCTGGGAAACGCGCGCCGCGGGGGCCGATTCGTTCCTGTTGATCACGGCGATCTTAACAGATGAAGAGTTAAGCGAAATGCTCGCGCTGGGACGTTCGCTTAAGATGGAGCCGCTCATGGAAGTCCATTCGCGCCAGGAGCTCGATCGCGCTTTGGCCGCCGGTGGGCGCATCATCGGCGTCAACAATCGAGATTTGCGTAATTTTGAAGTGCGCGTAGAAACATCGCTCGATCTGATCGAAGCGATTCCCGACAAATGCCTCGCCGTCAGCGAATCCGGTTTGCACAGCCACAACGATTTGGCTCGTCTGCGCAGCGCTGGATTCGACGCGTTTCTGATCGGGGAGAATTTGATGAAAGAGGCGGACCCGTGTGTCCGGTTGCGTGATTTGATGGGGCTCAATCAGACGAGTCAGACCAGAGCCTGAGTGGTCGGCATGCCGAACGTGAGAGTGAAAATCTGCGGAATCACGAATTGGGCCGATGCCCAGCGTGCCATGAACGCGGGTGCGAGCCTGCTCGGCTTCAATTTCTACCAGAAGAGCCCTCGCTATATCGCGCCCGCCAAGGCCCGACGGATCGTACGGCGGCTGCCCCAACGTGTTTTGGCCGTCGGAGTTTTTGTAAATGAGACCGAGAAGAAGATGCTTCGGATTGCTCGGTCAGTCGGGCTCGATCGCCTGCAACTACACGGTGACGAATCTCCCGATACCGTCGCGCGGCTCACACGCTCGCTCCCAGTGATCAAAGCCTTCCGAGCAAGCGATTCGTTTCGTCCAGCGAAACTTGCAAAATTCAAACAGGCGTCGGCGATCCTGCTCGATGGTTTCGATCGACGCCGGCCCGGCGGGACGGGCAAGACATTCGATTGGCGCCTCGCGCGCGGCGCAAAACGTTACGCCAGAATCTTTTTGGCGGGCGGCCTAACGCCGGAAAACATCGGAGACGCCATTCGCATCGCAAAGCCGTACGCGGTGGACGTTTGCAGCAGCGTGGAGGCCAAGCTTGGCAAGAAGGACCCCGAACGGATCGAGGCACTCATGCGCGCCGTTCGAGCGGCTGCCCGTCTGAAGGTGGGGCGATGAGTTCCGTTTTGAACAGCACGCGGGAAACCGGGCGCTACGGTCCATATGGCGGGCGCTATGTTCCCGAAACGCTGATGGCTCCCCTAGAAGAACTAGAGCGCGCCTACGAGCAAGCCCGCACGGACCCGAGCTTTCAAGCCGAACTCGATACTCTGCTTCGCGACTTCGCAGGTCGTCCGACGCCCTTACAATTCGCGTCGCGTCTGACGGAACGGCTGGGCGGTGCCCGCATTTACATCAAGCGTGAAGACTTGCTGCACACGGGAGCGCACAAAATCAATAATTGCTTGGGCCAGGGCCTCCTCGCCGCACGCATGGGCAAGCGGCGGGTGATTGCGGAAACCGGAGCGGGCCAGCACGGAGTGGCCACGGCTACTGTGGCCGCGCGATTGGGCCTCAGCTGCACCGTATACATGGGCACCGAAGACATGGAGCGCCAGCGGCTGAATGTGTTTCGCATGAGAATGCTCGGTGCTGAGGTGATCGGTGTCGATGCCGGCAGCCGCACACTCAAGGACGCCATCAATGAGGCCATGCGCGATTGGGTGACGAATGTGCGCACCTCGCACTACCTGCTCGGCTCGGTCTTGGGCGCACATCCCTACCCCATGATCGTGCGCGATTTTCAGAAGATCATAGGCGAAGAGGCGCGCGAGCAGATTCAACGGGTCGAAAAGCGGCTGCCCGATCACCTGTTCGCATGTGTCGGGGGTGGATCGAACTCCATCGGACTGTTCCACGCATTTCTGAAGGATGCGAATGTGAAGATGATAGGGGTAGAAGCCGGGGGTCGCGGACAAGGTCTCGGCGAGCATGCGGCGCGACTCGCCGCTGCCCGCGGTTTCACGGGTGCGCGTCCAGGCGTTCTCCAAGGGACGTATACATACGTTCTGCAAACGTCCGACGGCCAGATCTCGACCACGCATTCGGTTTCGGCAGGGCTCGACTACCCTGCCGTTGGTCCTGAGCACGCCTGGCTTGCCGATCAAGGCCGCGCGGAATATACGGCCGTACCTGACGGAGAAGCCATTGAGGCCGCGAAAATGCTTGCGCGCACCGAAGGACTCATTGCTGCTCTCGAGTCTGCACATGCCGTCGCAGAACTCCTGCACCGCGCGCCGAAAATGAGGAAGGACGAACTCGTGATCCTGAACCTCTCTGGCCGAGGCGACAAAGATATGGAAACCCTCTCGCGCTATGTCTGAAGCCGCAACACCTGGATCTACTCCTGAATCTCCCTCTTCGTCAGAGCCTGTAGGGAGAATCACCCGTCGATTTCGCCGATTGGCCGATCGAGGCGAACTGGGACTTATCGCCTACGTCACGGCCGGCGATCCGTCCCTCGAGGGAAGCGAAAAGATCGTTCTGGCCGCGGCGGAAGCGGGCACGGACGTAATCGAGCTCGGTGTGCCTTTTAGCGATCCGGTTGCGGACGGGCCCACCATCCAGCGTGCAAGCGAGCGTGCCTTGCGCAAGGGCACCACACTGGCGAGCGTGATCGAATTGGTTCGCCGCCTGCGCACTCGCACGGATGTGCCGCTCGTGCTGTTCAGCTACTTCAATCCAATTCTGCAAATGGGCCTGGAGAGATTCGCCGAGGCTGCCTCTGCGGCAGGCGCCGACGGAGTGCTGGCGACGGATTTAACACCGGAAGAAGCCGCTCTGTATTGCGCGGCAATGGGTGCGCGCGGCTTGGACACGATTTTTCTCGCGGCACCGACTTCGACGGACGCCCGGCTCGCCAAGATTGTGCGCTGCTCCCGGGGCTTCCTCTATCTGATTTCGCGCACGGGCGTGACCGGCGCGCAGGAAGCATTTCCCGAGGACTTGCCGGTCTTGGCACGGCGCGTACGGCAGTTGACGAAGCTACCACTGGCCGTTGGCTTTGGGATTTCGCAGCCCGCACATGTCTCAATTCTTGGCGGTATTGCTGACGCAGCTGTGGTTGGCTCGGCACTGGTCGCAGAAATCGAAAAGGCTGCCAGTGCGGACGCGGCGGCGGCGGCCGTAGCCGTTCGAGTGGGAATCCTTAAGCGAGCCGCACGCGAGGGAATCAGTCGGCGGGGCACCGTGCCCATCCGCTCGAGCGGCAGCTGAGCGCTGAAGCCCCGCGGAAGCTGTAGTACACTGCGTTTCTTCCGCACGATCCAGATCAGGGAGCAAGGAATGGATAAGCGGGTGAGAAATGCCGAGGCGGTCATTGATCGCATCCGGGAGGGAGCAACGATCCTGGTCGGTGGATTCGGTGTGTGCGGCTGTCCGGAAAACCTGATCGGCGCGCTGATTCGCCAGGGCACGAAGAATCTGACCATCGTTTCCAACAATCCGGGCATCGATGGTTTCGGCATCGGCGCGCTCATCGAAAACCGGCAAGTGCGGAAAATGATTGCGAGCTATGTGGGTAGCAATCGGTTCTTCGAGAAGCTGGCATTGAGCGGCGAAATCGAAATGGAGTTGAACCCCCAGGGCACATTGGCCGAGCGAATGCGTGCTGCCGGAGCCGGGATTCCGGCCTTTTTCACGCCCACAGGCTACGGAACCATGGTCGCAGAAGACAAGGAAGTGCGCGAATTCAGTGGACGGCCGCACGTTTTGGTTCCTGCGCTGCGCGGAGACTTTGCCTTTGTGAAGGCCTTCAAGGGGGATCGCTGGGGCAATCTCGTGTACCGGAAAACGGCGCGCAATTTCAACGCGGTTGTTGCCACGGCCGCCGATTACGTCATTGCCGAAGTCGAGGAGCTCGTCGATCTGGGCGAGCTCGATCCAGACAGCGTTCACACGCCCGGCATTTTCGTGGACGCGATCTTTCAGGGCGCGAGCTATGTAAAACCCATGGAGCCTGGCCCGAAGCGGAAGCGCTAGGAGAGATGATGCTGGACAGCCGAGAATTCATTGCGCGCCGCGTGGCGCAAGAGATGCGCGATGGATACTACGTTAACCTGGGGATTGGCATACCGACGCTGGTCCCGAACTTTCTGCCGTCGGGCATGGAAGTGATCATGCAGTCAGAAAATGGCATGCTGGGTGTCGGTCCCTATCCGTACGAGGGCGAAGAAGACCCTGATTTGATTAACGCGGGCAAAGAGCCGGTCACCGAAATCGCTGGCTCCTGCTATTTTTCGAGCGCCGAGTCGTTCGCCATGATTCGAGGTGGGCATATCAACGTGAGCGTGCTGGGTGCTCTCCAGGTGGATGAAAAAGGGACGCTCGCAAACTGGGCCGTCCCAGGGAAAATGCTGAAAGGCATGGGGGGCGCGATGGACCTAGTGGCAGGGACCCAGCGCGTAATTATTGCGATGGAGCACACGGCCAAGGACGGTGCGCCAAAGATCGTGAAAAAGTGCACGCTGCCCATCACCGGTGTCGAAGTGGTGGACTTGATCGTCACGGAACTTGCCGTGATCGAAGTAACGCCCGGCGGATTGCTGCTGCGGGAAGTGGCCCCGGGCGTAACGCCCGAAGCCGTACAAAAGGTAACGGAACCGGTCCTGCGCGTATCGCCAGACTGGAAGACGATTTCGGTGATGCCAGAAACGGTTCGGCCGTAACGGAAGGACGTGATTGGCTGTTGCATATGAGGGCCGGTTTTCCAGGAGAACGGATGCAGCCACGTTCCATTGTGGTAGTGAGCCTGCACAGTCCAAAGGAAAGAATCTGGGGCGAGCTGGCGGATCTTTCCAGCGCGGGCGTGACGATACGCGGCATCGACCTGGCTTCGTTTGACGATTTTGTCAGCCAAGTGCTGCATCCGGAGGGGGATCGCATTGGATTGCCGACGCTGTTTTTTCCCATGCTGCGAATCGAGCGAATCGCCCTGGATGAAGCGCGCGGCTCAATTCCCTCTCTTGCGGAGATGTTTGAAAAAAAGGTGGGCCGCTCGCTGGCGGACTATCTCGCCCAGTTTGCCTGAGCGGGCGCACAGCGCTCGATGATGCCATGAACCGGCGAATACTGACCGTCCCCAATCAGCTGACGTTTCTGCGCCTCGTATTCCTGCCCTTTTTCATCATCGCGATTGAGTATGAACGCTACGGGTTGGCTCTGGCGATCTTGGTTGTGGCGGGCATAACGGATGGGCTCGACGGATGGCTTGCGAGGGGCCTGGACCAAAAGACGCCGCTCGGCGCGTACCTGGATCCGATCGCAGACAAACTGCTGCTCTCTTCGTCCTTTTTTGTGCTGGCACATAAGGGGAAGATCGCCTGGTGGCTTACGATTCTAGTTCTCAGCCGCGACATTTTGCTGCTAGCTGCTGCCGCCGTGATTTTGCTGACCGTTGGCTACCGGCCTTTTCCGCCGAGCATCTGGGGGAAAGCAACCACTTTTTTCGAAATCCTGCAGATCGTTCTCGTTTTGGTACTGGCCGTGTCGGGCCGCGAAGATCTGGCAGTAGGAAAAGAGGTGTGTGGTTTCATCGTTGCCGCGTTCGTGCTGATCTCGGGTCTGCACTATTCGATCATTGTGTCACGACGATTGCATGCAGAGCCCTGACTCGGCGGGCGAATTGGGGCAGCATTACCCCGATCGATGGAGCCAAAGAGCCATCATCACGAAACTGGCTACGACGACGAAGGCTGTTAGCCAACCGAGGAGATAGGCCCACTTTCGTGCCTCGGGCGTTGCGGGTGGCCGTTCTGCCATGATCTTACCGAGGATGAATCCAGTAACAAACCCTCCTGCGTGGGCGTAGTTGTCGACGCTGGGAACAAGGAATCCCCATACCGCGATATAGATCAACCATCGAACGAGCTGGCGGCGCAGAATTTGTGCATCCAACCCTCGTCGGCCCATGGTCGTGGCAAGCAGGACGCCGATCAGGCCCAGTAAGGCTCCCGAGGCGCCGACGCTGCTGTGGCCGATGACGGCACTGCTCACCAGGTAACCGCCGACCCCTGTACTCACGTAAATAAAAAGGTACCTCGCCGAGCCATAGAGCTCTTCAATCTCTGGCCCAATGTCCATCAGCACCCACATGTTGAATACAATGTGGAGGAGGCTCGCGTGAAGAAAAATGGCTGTAACGAATCGCCAGGGCTGCATCAAGTTGTACGGCAGCGGTAATGATTCCCCAAGGCGAACCAGAACGTCGCCTCGGATTCCGCCCAGTCCGAAAACGGCGAAGATTCCACCCGTCGGGATAACCAAGCCACCTTCTCGAATCGTTGCCAGTGATGAGACGACATAGAGCACGCAGCTAACACCGAGGATCGCGTAACTGACAGGAGACGTTGCCGGCATCAGGCGACCGAGAGATTTGCTTGCGGCCGCAAGCGAGAAGTTCACGTTGGCGCCGCATTGATGGCAGTGCGTTGCGTGGGCGCCAACCAGAGTCCCGCAGGCAGGACAAAGCTTTGGGCGAGGCGGCTCTTTCTGCCCCATCAACGCTCCGCTCGTTTTCTTGCGAATCTGATCGAGCTTCCACCGCAGACGGGGCGAGAGTGACAATCTGGTTCGCTTCCTTGCGAGAATATGGTTGCGTTCCTATAATACCGAACTTGAGTCGAAAAGAATTGAATCTGGAAGCCCATGGACGCTGTGCCACTCACTGGCCCGCGCCGGTAGGCGTGTGAGCGCGATTGCTGCCCTCATCCCTCGACACAAGTTTTTTCAACGGTTTGCAGTAGCGCTGGCCTTTTTGTTTCTGGCCTGTGGCTGTGCCCACCGCACCTACACCACGCGGCCACCTGCCGCGCCGCCAGCGGCTCCTGCGCCATCGGGCGCGCCTCCGGCCGCCGAACGGCAGCCAGCTGTGCCCGGCGAGTACGTCGAACAGGGCATTGCGTCATGGTATGGGGTACCGTTCGATGGCCATCGAACCTCGAATGGCGAAATCTATGACATGCACCAATTCACAGCCGCACACAGGACCCTTCCGTTTGGAGCCATTGTACGTGTGACGAACCTCCGCAACGGAAAACAAACGGAGGTTCGCATCAACGATCGAGGCCCCTTCGTGGCGGACCGCGTGATCGATCTTTCCCTGTCGGCCGCGCAGGCAGTCGATATGGTCGGCCCCGGCACGGCTCCGGTCCGGCTGGAAATGATCGCTGGGTCAAGTCCTTTGGTTGGCTTCTTTGGCGTGCAAGTCGGCGCGTTTCAATTCGAGGAGAATGCCGAGCGGCTTCGGGCCCGGCTGGCAATGAGCTATTCCCCAGTCAGCATCGCCCTCTATGATTCTCCCAACGGCCTATTCTATCGTGTGCGCGTTGGAAGGCTTCCCAGCGAGGCGGCTGCGCGAGACCTCGCCAGTGAGCTACAGTCGAACGAACAGCTGACGACGTTCGTCGTGCGTCTGGATGATTGATCGTGGGCATGAGATTGGCGAGTGACCGCGGCATGGCCCGGGTGTCTGGGCGTGATCGGCAGCGGGGCGCTCCTGCTTGGATGTTTGTAGGTCTGTTGTTGGGGGCTTTGGTTGCACCCGCTCGGGCGCTTCGAGCGACCTCTGAGACCGTAACCATCGTGCTCCCGCCCAAGCTCATGGCCGGTCATCCCGCAACGCTGGCTGTGCTGGGAGTGGACGGAAGGCTCGCTCCCGCCGTCACCGTGGAAGTGGGCGACGGGCAAACCATCACCACCGATCGCACCGGACGTGCGGTCTTCCACGTACCTGCAATTGGCGATTACTTACTTGTCAAGGGTTCAGGAGCCGAGGCTGCGGCGCTAATCGATCCGGCCGTCGCCCAAACGGAGCCTAGCACTGTCCGACTGCCGCCGATTGTGTCCCTAAACGATCGTTTCTGGATTTGCGGTGCCGGGCTACGTGGCAACGCAGAGGAAGATAGTGTCAAACTCAACGGCCAGCCTGCACTGGTTCTGGCGTCATCGCCGATCTGCCTAGTTGCGTGGCCGGGGAACGCCCAGCCGGGACGCGTTGCTGTCTCGATGGAGGCTCCGGGAGTGCAATGGGAGGCGACCACAACTCTGGTGTCGTTGGAATTCTCACCTCCGAATCCTCCTCTCAGTCCCGGTCAACAGGGTCAGCTTGTCATCCGAGCCTTCGGAACGAACGAGAAGCTTGAGATCGTTGCGCAAAACCATACGCCTGGAGTACTTCGATTTGTGCGAGGAGACACGCAAGAACTCATGACCGGAGGTGGGCCGGAGAACCTCGCGACCATGAGGGTCGAGGCCCTCTCATCCGGTGATTTCTCTTTCAGCGCGCGTGTCCGGGCGGCCCCAGACCTTGTGTCGGCGGAGCGATACCTGCGGGCTGCCGTATCTCTGGCACCAAAAGACTCCAAGCACAGGATTGCCGAGTTGGCTCGACAGCTCGCCGAGCAGCACTCTCAAGACATTCCCATAGTGCGCGCGAAAGTCGCGCAGCTGGCACGGAGCACGATGGCCGGTGATTTTCAAACGCTGCTCGAGGCAGCCGAGGCCGCACTCTGACTTTGAATGAATCGTGGGCGAAAGATTACTCGTCGGGAGCCGATCCGAGCGCGTTCGGTGCCAGCTCGGAAACTCTGCCCTGGGACATCTGCTCGACGGCAGTGCGGGCACGGTCCAGCCTGCTATCGGCGTCTTCGTAGTTGAACTGAGCGTGACGCAAATGCGTCCCTAGCTTTTCGTAAACGGCGGCGAAAGAATCGAGCTGTTTCTGCAGCCCGGTCAGACCGGCGAACAGCTGGCGCGCGTTTTCTTCGATCTGCTGTCCGCGAAGGCTCATGGCGATAGCGCTCAAACAGGCGTAGAAGGTGTTGGGCGATACAGGGAAGACGCGTTTGCTGCGGCAGTATTCGTCAAGCCGGCCGTGCTTCGGATCTTCACTCATCAATAGCTCGTAGTACACACCTTCGGACGGGACGAACATCAGCGCATAGTCAAATGTGTTTTCATCCGGCAGAATGTATTTCTCGGCGATGCAGTCGGCATGTTTGCGGACGGCCAGGGAGAAATCTCGGCGAGCCTCTTCCCCGATATCGAGCAGACGTCGATAGGCGTCGAGCGGAAACTTGGAGTCGATCGAGAGCATCCGGTCGGAGCTGCGGACGATCGCATCGACGATGGCCCCGGTTGAAGCGAAACGGTACTGCATCGAATACGCGCTTTGCGGCAAGGCGTCTTCTAGGATGCGGTCCAAGGTGATCTCCCCGAGCGTGCCGCGCGTCTTTGCCCCACCGAGGACGGCCTGCAAGGTTTGTGTAGCCTTCGAAAGATCCTGGCTGGTTTGGTACACCTCGCCGATTCTTTGACTCATCTGGAGCAAAACGCTTGTGGAGGATTCGAGCCGCTCGGCCACGTCCCGCTGAGCCTGGGTTGCAAGACTGCCAGTGGAGGCAACGCCGGTCTGCAGCTCCTGCCGGACCTGTCCAAGCTGCTGGCTCACGGACTGCATCAGGTGATTGATTTGGGCGGCCATGGTCTGACTGTGCGCAGCCAGAGTAGCCTGCATCTCCTGGCGTACGCTCGATAGCTCCGCGGCGGATCGACGGCTTGCCGACCACAGCAATGCCGCTAGTACTACAGCAATCACAACGATGCTGGCTGTGATCCAGGCAAGCCCGACCATCGATCTCGTCCTCTCAAGCTCCGTCGTCGATCATTTTATTCACTTTAGCGCGAACGGTGCCCGCGGAGAAGCAGTTGATAAGGCTGAAACGAAGCCCCTGTTTCGCTATACTGGACTCCCTGGCGCGGTACCCAAGTGGGAAGGGAGAGGTCTGCAAAACCTTCATTCGTGGGTTCGATTCCCACCCGCGCCTCCATCGTTTTTTGGCATTTTTGAAGGTTTAGAAAAATTTAGACACGATTCCGACACGCTCCGCAGGCGATCATCCGTTGATTGTGGTTTTAAACAGGCGATGGCGCAAGTGTGTGCCGTTTATATGTCCCAAGCGAGAACTCATTTTTTTTTTGCTAAATCCTGGTCAGAAATCCGGGCTAAGCTGATTGAAGCGATTCACTGAAACCGGGTCTCTCTGACTGATTTGTAGCTATCATCAGGGATCCCAAAGGGGGCTGAGTTGCGCCAGTGGATGGCATCGCCTCTATTTCATTACCAGGACCGGACACGGCGCGTAGTCGAGAACCCTCTGGGTCACGGAGCCGATCAACACACGGGTTGTACCCCTTCTTCCGGTGTGGCCCATGATGATTAGGTCAACGCGCAGGTTTTTGGCCGCCGCGATGATTTCCTCGAACGGATCGCCTCTTCGTATCTGACATTCTACCGATACGCCCTGGCGCTCCGCCTGATTGCGGGCAAGTTCTAAATAGCGGTGACCCTGCTCTTCAAGCTCCGCTTCCACATCTTTCTCGCTCCGCTTACTAAAACGGACAAGCTCAGCCAGAACCAGCTTGTCGATGACATAGAGCAGGGTCATCGTGCAGGTCGGGCAAATCATCGTGACCCGCAACCCCATGTGCACCGCCTGCAGAGATGGTTCCGAACCGTCGGTCGGGACAAGGAGATGTTGGAATAACGGCTCCATTAGCGCCCTCGTTGTTCCTTCATCCGTTTTGTCCGCATGAAACTGTCGCGCTCCTGCTCCTCCAAAGAGGCCTGAATACGCCGGATAGCTGCCTGGTACCTTGGAATCAGGAAGTTCTCGAGTGCTTTGACTCGGCGCTGAGTCCGTTCGAACTCCTTGGCCACCCTCCAGACAGAGCCGGTGATCTCAGTCCACGAGCCCAATATCTGTCCGACCTCAATCCATCTGGTTCGTAATTCATCGAAAATCGCGCTGATACCCACGGGGCTATAGGGAAACGGCAGAGGTGCGACTCGCATCTTCACGAGCGGCAACGAGACGCCGATGACAGTACGGAGCTCGACCGAATATTCCGTATTCGCCGCTGGAGCGAGAGCAGCGAACCGCATAGCGTCCATTCCCATCGTCACGCGCGCTTCGCGCTGCACTTTGTACGCGAGCGCGAAACGCTGCCGAACTTCTCCCTCCGTGTGCTTCACCTCACTGAAAAGGTCCCAAAGCTCGCGCAGCAGCGTCTCCCGCTTCCGTTCGAGGATGTCGTGCCCCTGGATGGCCTGATCGAGCTCGCGGCGTAGGTCGAGCAGCACAGTCCGCGTTGGCGGCAACTGATCTAAATCAATCATTGCGAAACCTTCGCTTCAAGTTTTTCCTGTGTAATGCCGCCGGAGATCTTCGTCGTTGATGCGCATTAACTCGATCGACGGGAGCAGCGAGAGAATTTCCCATCCTATGTCGAGAGTTTCCACGATCGTGCGCGCTTGGCTGGAGGATTGGGCCACAAACCGCGTCTCAAAGGCTTTGCCGAAATCCAAGTATGCTCTGTCGACTGGAGTCAGAGCCATCTCGCCAATCACGACAGAAATGGCTCGAACCTCTTGCACTCGAGCATAGGAGGCATAGAGTTGCGCCGCCCAGCTCGGGTGATCGGCTCGCGTGCCTTGCGCTCCAATTCCGTTCTTCATCAGCCGAGACAGCGATGGCAGAACATCAATTGGCGGGTAAATTCCTTCGCGGTGCAGAGCACGGCTGAGGACGATCTGGCCTTCGGTGATATAGCCGGTTAGATCGGGCACAGGGTGCGTGATGTCATCGCCAGGCATCGTCAGTACCGGAATCTGCGTCACCGAACCCGGCCGTCCTTGGACTCGGCCACAGCGCTCGAATATCGAAGCCAGATCAGAATACAGATAACTAGGATATGCTTTGCGTCCCGGGACTTCGTTGCGCCGAGAAGAAATCTCCCGCAGGGCTTCTGCATAGTTGGTCATATTTGTCATCAGACAGAGAACATGATAACCATGCTCAAAAGCCAGAAACTCGGCGAGGCTCAACGCGATACGGGGCGTGACAATCCGTTCCATGGGCGATTCGTCAGCCAGATTCAGGAATACGGCGGTTCTGGCGAGCAGTCCTGATTCTTCGAATTTCTGCTGAAAGTATGTTGCCGTATCGTGCGAGACACCCAGAGCCACAAACACTACGGCGAACTTCTCGTCTTCCTGGGCGATGCGGGCCTGCAAAGCGATTTGAGCCGCCAGCTCGTTGTGTGGGAGCCCAGCTCCTGAAAATATCGGCAACTTCTGTCCTCGCACAATCGTGTTCATGCCGTCAATCGCGGAAATGCCCGTCTCGATAAAGTGCTGTGGACAAGCGCGCGCGGTAGGATTTAGTGGCGCGCCATGCATTTCCACTCTATCTTCGGCCAATGGCAGAGGCAATCCATCTCTCGGCCTACCGAGGCCGTCGAATACGCGGCCCAGCATTTCCCGTGACACCCCTGTATGAAGCGTCTCTCCTCGAAAGCGCAACAGGAGTTCGTGCGGATGTAAGCCGGCTGTATCGCTCCACAGCTCGCTAACCGCTAGAGTTTCTCCGGTGGTGATGACCTGACCGATTCGCACGCCATCGGCTGCATGTACTTCGACCAATTCCCCCAAAGCTGCTCTACCGTAGCCTTCTGCTATCACTAGCGGGCCTTCAATACGATCTGCTCCGATGTATTCACGCATGGGCTTTCCGTTCCGATGTGATAAGCGCACTTAGATCCGCCTGTAGTTCATGGAGCAATCCGGTGATCTGATTTGCTTGCTCATTGACGATCGTCTCCTTCATTTGCACCAAGCGCCGAACATCCAAGACCTGATGAATGCGTGTCAGTGGCACCCCTGAATCGATTACTCGCTGGCCTGTGTGGTAGAGCTCAACGAAAAACTGCAAGAGGAAAACTTGCTTTTCTGGGGTACAGTACCCATCGATCGGGTGAAGGGCGTTCTGCTGCAGAAAGCCTTCCTTCAGGAGCCGCGCGGCATCCAGAATCCAGCGCTGGCGGTCCGGCAACGCCTGCACTCCGACCAGTCGTACGAAATATTCCAGCCGGGAATCTTGCTCGAGGATTTGCGCCGCCGCAGCTCGCAGCGCTTGCCAATCAGCTGCGGTTTTCTTCGACCAGGAAGGGGCGACCGCCTCGGAGTAGAGACTGTAGCTCGTTCGCCAGTTGATTGCAGGATAGTGACGGGCGTTAGCGAGATCCCGATCCAACGCCCAAAATACCCGTGTATAACGCTGAGTGTGCTGCGTGACCGGCTCCGTGAAATCGCCGCCCGGAGGGCTGATGGCGCCGACAATGGTGACCGAGCCCTCACTGCCCCCGAGCGTGCGTACGCGTCCAGCTCTTTCATAAAACCCGGCAATGCGACTAGACAGGTAGGCGGGAAAGCCTTCCTCGGCGGGCATCTCTTCTAGGCGCCCGGCAATCTCGCGCAAAGCCTCGGCCCAGCGACTGGTGGAGTCCGCCATGAGCGCGACATCGTAACCTTGATCGCGGTAATACTCGGCGATGGTGATGGCCAAGTAGATACTGGCTTCGCGGGAAGCTACCGGCATATTCGACGTGTTGGCGACCAGAACTGTGCGCTCCATCAATGGCCGCTTGCTGGACGGGTCAGTGAGGCGCGGAAATTCATCGAGCACCTCTGCTATTTCGTTGCCGCGCTCACCGCAGCCGACATAGATGATCACGTCCGCATCGCACCATTTCGCGAGGGCTTGTTGGAGAATCGTTTTGCCCGCACCAAATGGTCCTGGCATCGCCGCCGTTCCGCCCTTCGCCAGTGGTGCAAACGTGTCCAAAACTCGTTGGCCGGTTATGAGCGGTCGCGATGGTTCTAGCCGCTGCTGCACCGGTCGCTCGGAGCGGATTGGCCACCGCTCGACCATGGTAAGCAGACGCCGGTTACCACCGGAATCCTCGACGGCCGCGACTGCATCGTGCACCGCATAATCGCCCTCTCGCGCGATTTCGATTAGCTTGCCTTCGACCCCAGGCGGTGTTAAGACCCGATGCTCGACTAATGGAGTTTCCGGAACAATGCCCAGCAGACTACCCGGCCCAATCCTGTCTCCACATTGCGCTCGGGGTGAGAAGTTCCACTTTTTCGAAGCAAGCACGTCGCCTTGCGAACCGCAGCGAAGATAGATTCCTTGCTGATCACGCATAAGGGCAAGCGGTCGCTGAAGACCATCATAGGTGCTCGCTAGCAGTCCCGGCCCAAGCAGCACCGAGAGCGGTGCTCCTGTGGCGAACAGTGGCTCGCCCGGCCGGAGTCCGTTGGTTTCCTCGTAAACCTCAATTGTGGCGACGTCGTGGTCGAGTGCAATCACTTCGCCGGTGAGGCGTGCTTCACCCACCTGTACCTGCTCGAGTGCGCTAACCGGCCCTGCAACCCGCGCCTTGACCACAGGGCCGCTGATCCACATCAGGGTTCCTGCAGGGTATGGCTTTCCGTTCGGGTTCAAGGCTTTTCCCCAGAAAAAATTCGAAATACCTGCTCTCGTAATGCCGCTCTTGCTAACCCCAGTAGCGTCGGAAAGGTTGCATCGAAACGAAGTCGCCCACTGGTAACAAGCAGACCTCCCCATGTAGCAGCAGGTTTCGGCGCGCGGCGAAGCTGCACCCTGGCTTCCTTGGACCATTCCTCCAAAGTTTCCGTCGTAAGCAGCTTGTGGCCCGCAGGATCGGCGGCAAGCATCAACTCATCGGTACCAAGGTCACGGGCAGCACAAAGCGCGAAATGCTTGAGCACATCGCGATACGATGATTGCGTAACGAGCTTGCGCAGCCGCGCTTCCGCGCCAAGCCAAACTCGATTGATCGGCTCCTCACGAAGCCGGATGAAGCGACGCTGGGCTTCGAGTTCAGCACGGGCGGCATTTCTCCGCAGCAGTGACGCAACTTGCCGCTCGGTTGCGCGCTCGGATTGTTGGCGCAGTGATTCACCTTCCTTCTCGGCGCTCGCCAGAATCGACGCTGCCTCCCGGCGCGCATGGTCGGCAATCTCGACCGCTCTGTGTTGCGCCCGACGGATCACGTCTGCCGCGAGAGCTTCCGGATCTCCAAGGATTTCCGCCACTCAGCTCTCCCAGCGAATGCCCAAAGCCCGCTCGATCTGCGTTTCGAGCGCGACGGAGGGCTTCACCGTTCGCTGGCACGGAATCTCGACGATCAACGCGCCAGACTCATCCCTTGATTCAGGTTGCGCTTCCGACCAATTCTCACCGAGCAGGATCAATTCGGTTTCCGGATCAGCCAGCGCGTTCTGAATCTTCTGCCGGGCTTCACCAACACTCGTTACCACATCCCCGCTGAGCCCGATCAAGCTCAAGCCGAAGACCGTGTCTTCGTCGCCAACCACGACAATCCTTCGGTCCGGCATCAGCCCCTCAAAATGATGAAGGAGACGATCAATCCATAAATGACGATCCCTTCGGCCAACCCGACAAAAATCAATGTGCGTCCGAGCAACTCGGGCTTCTCTGCGATAGCGCCGATCGCTGCGGCACCCGCAATGCCCACAGCGATCCCAGCTCCTATAGCCGCAAGTCCCGTGGCGATCGCAGCGCCCAGAAAGCGGTTCTGACCTACACTTTCACCGATACTAGCTTGCGCGTGCACAGGTTGGGCTAGCACGGAGATCAACAACAGCAGCAGTAAGACATTGAAAGCTTCAAGCCCGAATACCCACGCTCGCATGTCTTCCTCCTAATCGAAGTGAAAGGGGCGAAAACGGAAGCCCTCTGCCCTCAAAGAACCGCCCAAAGAACTCGTAATACTCCAGTCGAATTGCCTGAATTCCGACGATCACGCCCTCAAAGCCAACTACCAGGAGCGTGCCCAAGAGAAGGACGAGCCAACCCCAGCGCCCCTTCGAATAGCTCGCCACCAGTCCCGAGAGCCCTTCGTGCGCAACTGCGAATGCACCCAAGCGAATGAATGAAAGACTGTTGCTTGCATAGGCGGTCACCGCTTCAAAAAGTTCAAAGAAACCTGTCACCAACGCCTCACCAAGCGGCCCAAAAGGGCGGTGCAAAATCCAGTTGGCCAACGGCTCGTGAAACCATAGCACGGCGCCCAGCACAGGGATCAGCAGCAAAACGGATTTGGGAAGAATCTGAAAGCCGACGCCCAGCCCGCCGCCCAAGAGCGACCAGTATAATGCGATGCCAACCGCTCCATTCTTCTCCAACAAAAAGCGCGGCCAGTCCTTGGCACGCCAGGCGTTTATCAGATTTAGCACGAAACCGATATTTAGCAGCACGACACCGCCTGCAAGGGCAGCGATCAGAATTGTCCACAGTCCTTCCAAAGGTCGCAGCCAAGCAGCATGAAGGATTGGCTCGCCGAATGCAGAACCATAAAGCAGACCGAATAACATCCCGCTCATTCCCGCTGCAGCCACCAGAACTCCCAAGTCAACTCGCCGGCGGCGTAGCCATAACCCGGTGAGGAAAAGCAGCAGGCCATGACCGAGGTCGCCGAACATCATGCCGTACATGATCAAAAAGCTCGCGGTCACGATCAGAGTCGGATCCAGCTCGTTGTAGGAAGAAAGACCGAAGGTCGTTACGAGCTCTTCGAAAGGATGCAGCCAGCGGGGAGTTCTGACCAAAGTGGGAACGCTCCGCCGCTTTGGATCAGCCTTGACCACTTCCATCGCGACTGGATGGCCTGCGGCACTCTCTAGGGCTTTTCTTAGTTTCTCCAAATCCCTTTGCGGAATCCAACCCGAGATCAATGAGACCTCGCCGTGCTTGGGAAAATGTCGAATCGCTTCAGCAAGTTGCCCGTCGGCAATGGCACGGCACCACAGGGCCGTTATCTCGGGCAAAAGCTCCGCAGCCAGTTTTTCCCGTTCATGATCCAAATCGCTGAGGCGGTCTTGGATCTCTTGCTCTCTGCGCTTCAGCGACGAGAGCGCTTCGGCGGGCCGGCCGAGCGCTTCCGGCGGCAGCGCGATTGGCTCAAAGAATGCGCTCTTCAGGGCCCTATCGAGAATGGCAGCATTGTCGATTGAGCTGGCGGCCAACAGCAATGTTCGATCTTTCCGGCGTTGCAGGGGAATGAGGACAAAGGGGATTTGGAACAACGCCTCGCCGACGCGTGGAACGTTCTCATTCGGCATGATCCCGATGACCACAGTTTGGTATTGCAAGCGTCGCAGGTCGTCGACCGGGACATCCAACGGAAGTAGGAGCTGCACCTCCGACTCACTTAGCCGGAGCCTCTCCAATTCCTGCTCAGTTACCTTAAGCTGCCGCTGTAAGGCCTGAACTCCGGTCTCCATGTCGGTGAGTCGCCGTTCGATCTCGCGCCAATCTTGCGATGGATGCAAATCGCCCCCTGGCGCTGGTTCCATGATCGGCTCGCAACCGAGTATTTTTAGGATTTCAACGAGGCGCAGGACGAAGTTGCTATAGCGATTGGCCAATCCGGTCCACTCAGGAGATGGCGCCCATCCTTCCTGCACCGTGTCTTCCAATTGCAATGCCTCCATACGGGCGAGAGCTGTTGTGACAGCCTCGACGTCAGGATCAAGAATGAACAGGTTGGCCTCGAGCATTGGTTCGGGCGCAAGCATGGTCATGCCGCTCGGAGCAACCGGCGAGCGATTTCCGCACCACTCAGCCCGATCGATTTACCTTCCAAAAGCACGATGAGATCGTGAACCTCCCCTTCAAGCACTGCTAGGTAGGCCAGGACCCCGGCGAATCGAGACAGGGAGCGAGTGATGATCTGAGTCGCATGCCGAAATCGTTCCCGCTCCGCCTGTAATTCCATCTCCGTCAGTGCCTGTGTTTCTGAAAGCTCCGGTGAAAGTCGAAATCCTAGCCGCCCTGCTTCGATCGCAAGCGGTGAACCCAACACAACGCGCCGCACCGTGTCCAGTCCTGCGGCAAAGGCTCGATGCAAGGTGTAGTTGATAATCTCTTCGGGCGTCATTCGGCCATAGATCTGATAACGATAAGCCCAAATCACGTTTTGGACCGCGATCCAACGACCCAGGAATAGCTGCGCGTCCGCTTCGTCTGTCCCAGTTTGCGACTCGATGAGGCGCACCAGCCTTTGGAAATAGAACAGGTCAACAGCGATTTCTAAGTAGAACAATCGCCCTTCCTGCCGGTAACGCTCCATACCGTGTTCGAGTGGTCGGGCGTAAGGCGAGTTACGGAGTTGATCGATGACAGCAGGTATCGACATCCTTTCGAGCAGTTCCTCCCAGCGCCAGCGCGTGGAACGAAGCGGAACCAACGACGACAATACGCGCGGACGCTCTAGTTGATAGTGGATCGCACGGAGAACCGTCTTCAGGTTTTCGATCTCGAACCGCAGATTGTACCAGGCCACAAGTTCTCGAGGGCCGCGCGGCAGAAAGCGTGCCACCGCACGCTCGGAATTGGCGGCTTCCGCTCGTAGAACTCGGAAATGCACCGCTCCATCGCGGGTGACGGCCCTTGCTGCCGCACTGTGGCCAAGAAGCTGACCGAGTTCCTTCGTTGAACCCGTCTCCAGGAGGCGAGCCCAGGTGGCATGGTCGATGAGGCGGGAGAGCCTCGCTCGAATATATCCTTGCGAGGCCGCATAAGAAAAGGCGCTCAAATCAAAAGCCCCTATTGGTTATCCAACTCACGACCATCTCCACGGCTTTGGAGAAATGTGCTTCTCCTCGTCGCTCCGTTTCTCGAGCTTCAGCGTCGACTCGATCCAACCGCGTTTTCATTTCTGTGGAAGCTTTAGATTCCATTTCTTCCACCCTCGAGCGCAACATGTCATTCATTTTCTGACGCACGGCTTCAAGGTGTTGCTTGGCTTGTTCACACGCTTGCACGGTAGTTTCTTTAGCGTGCTCCTGCGCTACATTCAGAATTTTTCGCGCCTGTTCCTCTGCCTCAATGAGGCGCTTGACGGTGCTTTGTGCCGATGCTAGTTCATCCAACATGGTTCACTTTAGCCTTGTTCCTAACCGCTTTGGCCCGTTGCGCGGTGGTTGTCAATAGGGCAATTCTAGCCCCGATGAGGTCTTGCAAAAAATTTTTGAAAAGGCCCCACAGAGGAAACCTAGCGGACGGTGTGGAAGTCGTACAGATTTGTGCAAAACGGTGCACCCTTCGGGTTCGCGGGCGTCCGTCTACCGATTCCCACCCGCGCCTCCACTCGCCGTCATTCGTTTCTGGGCGGCGTTTCAATACGTATCTGACTTTCCCGAATCCTCCGAAGTGCCCCCGTCAGGCGTTTCGATCCGCGAAGTCGCCCGTATGTTGAGCATCTCTCCACGTACCGTGGACAAAAGAGGAATGCCGGTAGGCACGATGTCAAAGAAACTACAGTGGCCGGGGGCGGATGGAGTTTCACGTCGATCGGGAGTCGAAGGAGACGTTTGGGTCCCCTATTGTGAGGTTTTGAAAGGGCAGGTGGGGGGCACCCCTCTGACATCCCTTGAGTCGGCCGAGTGGAACGAGGGAGTCACCGTAATGAACGGATCGGGGACAGAATGAGGGTGTGATTTTCAGACATTTTCAGACGTTGCCACGGCAATTTGAGCCTTTTGGGCCTTTTGAGCCATTGTTAACGCCTGTAAGTTCAATGGATGCGTTGTGTTCTTGAGTTCGATTCCGACCCGCGCCTCCATCCAGAGCTAGAGCGATCGCAGGAAGTTGATGAGGTCTTGCTGTTCCCGAGTTTTCAGCTTATCGAAATGGTCAATGACCTTGTTCGCCTCGCTGTCTTTGCTCCTGTGAGCTTGGATGGCCTGCACCAGATTGCTGGTCCGCCCATCGTGGAGGAAAAAAATTCGTTGTCCGACACCCCAGAGCGGAGCCGTCCGGAACTCATCGGGGCCTGCGGCACCTTGCGTTATGCCGTCCGCAAGGCCTCTGCCCATATGGTGGACGAGGAGATCGGAGAAGAGATTCACTGTCTGGTTCGAAAGCGCGGCGCTCGGGCTCGTCGAAGAGCCGCTGGCAATCATCTTGCCGGTCGTAAACGAAGGTGTATGGCAGTGGACACAACCTATCTTTGCGAAAAGGGCTCGTCCATTCATGGTGGAAGGCGTGTCGGGCGCCGGTGTGGGCGGGGCCAACATTCGCATGAAGTCGGCAAACGCCTCGATATCTGAGAGGACGGCTGTATTAGGGTTTGCAGTGGGCGCGGAGGTAGGCGTGAAGTTCAGTGTATCCTCGGGCGTCGCGTTGAAGAGACAGCCGGAAGTCTCGTCGCGCTCCTGAGGGAAGAGTTGATTCGTGATCCCCATCTCGACGTTGTAAGCCTCGGCGGCGAACATGAGAAGAGACTTGTTTTGTGCCTTCCACCCGAAGCGCGTGATTGTCCCGTCGTTTGCACTGAGGTTCGCATTGCCGCTCAAATGCGCATTCGGGTGACCGGAGATGCCCAACCCAGCCTTCACGGACGCGTTCGCCTTCATGTTCGCCAGGATCGCCGAGTCCGAGATCGCTTCGATCAGCCCAGCACCAAAGACAGGGGTCGGGATGCGAAAAATGATGTTCGGATTCCCGCCCTGGGCGGAGACTGGGTCTCCGGCAGGCAGGAAGTTGGGTTGGGCGATGTCGCAGCCCGCGGCGTCGCTGCGGCCGGTAATGACGAAGAGGTTGTGGACGCCACCATCATTGGTTCCATCCGGATTTCGCTTGAAGCGTACTTCGCGGACGGGCCCATTCGGCGTGATGAACCACGGCACTACGTTTTTCGCCCCATTGAGAGTGGCGACCTTGATCTCGGGGTTCTGCGCAGGGCTCGACCCGCCGACAGCCGGCTGGGAATGGCAGGACAAACACTGATTCGAGTTGAAGCGAGGCCCCAGTCCGTTGTTGCTGCCTCCTTGTACGACCTCGATCTCTGCAAATCTGACGAGGCCGTCTCTAAAAAATGCGCTTTCGTCCGCGGTGATGCCTTTGAGGGGCCCGCCAGCACCCGGCGCGCCGCCGCGCACACCAGGATCCACAACCACTTTTGCCGATTGAGCTACGGTGCGGACAGAAGGAGTAAGCAAAGCGGTCGCAACCAATACGCCAGAAGCTTTCAAAGCAACTTTCCGTGGCGTTGTCATGACCTTCCTCAGTTTTCCAAGAATCAATGCCCGAGGGCACCAATCGATTCTAGACTGACATCATCCTCACTCCTTTGCATTCGAGATGATTATTCCGTCGAATATGTCGGATAAGGCAATGCCGCTAGCAGATTGTCATCCGCTGGCCCCGCAAATCGGAAATATCGGGCGAAGCTGAGAGAAGAGGCGAAAGCTTTGAAAGAATCCAACCTGCTATGCTTCTCAGACATTTTCAGACATTGCCACGGCAATTTGAGCCATTGGGGCCTTTTGAGCCATTTCTAACGCCTGTAAATCCAATGGTTGCGTTCTTGAGTTCGATTCCCACCCGCGCCTCCCAAATGCCTTCTCATGGCGCACCCGCGCCTTCAAACCAACCTTCCACCCATCCATTTTTATGCGGCCTCCTGAAGGTTTTGACTAGCTCAGGTCGGATATTTAGTCGAGATGTAATTCTGGAGACGCTCGATAGTTTCCTCTTGCTCCGAGACAACCCACTTTAGTAGGTCACCGATGGAAACAACTCCTAGCACCTTTTCGTTTTTCATAATCGGAAGGTGACGTACACGCCTTCTCGTCATGATGTCCATACACTCCGCAACGGTTTGATCAGGAGTCACGAAGATTACTGGGCTCGTCATGATGTCGTTGACCAAGGTGTTCTTCGAGGATTTTCCCTCGAGGATAACCTTCCTGGCATAATCGCGCTCTGAAATAATTCCCACGAGATTCTCCTCTGAAATTACAAGCAGTGCTCCCACCTCCTTGTCGGCCATTCTCTCAATGGCCTCGTAGACTGTCTGAACTGGTGTGATGAACCAAACTTCGCGCCCCTTCCTTTCCAGAATGGAACCGACTCCACTGCTCAGTTTGATTAGGTAGTGTCCCGGCCAGAAGGACTTCAGCTTTCGTACGAGTTCCACAGCCCCGTCAAGCTCGTCGCGGGATGCTACGTGTACGGATTCTCCTTGCTCAAGTTTCCTGAACACGCGATACATGGCCTCGACTCGCCTTTTTTCCCATTTCGCATACGCTTTCAGGCCACAGGAAACGGTGATGGAAATCACGCGTCGATGTGACCGCGAACACATCGGGGCCTGCAAGAGTTCTAGGCGAGCGACGTTTGCTCGATCCAACCAGGGATTGGCCGATGCCTTGTGGAACCATAGAAGGAGCGCTTCTTATGTGGCGGAAGGCGAGTTGAAGAGACGCCCTGTGTTCCCGACTATTCCACTGAATCGTACGTCAATTCTTGAGTCGCATGGAACGGGGAGAATTAGCCGTTCCAGCGTCTAGAGATCTCCCGCGCGGCCGCTTTCACGCACCGGATGGCATCCGATGGACATTCCCAGATGGCGTGACCCGTGGGACCGACTGCGCTGACCGCGGCACACACCTTTCCGAAACCGTCCACGATCGGCGCGGCCGCGGCCCGGCCTCCTATAAACTCCTCTTCGTTCGAACTGGCATATCCCTGTCGTCGCACGTTCTCGAGTTCCAGTTGTAACTTCGCTTTGGAAGTGATTGTTCGAGCGGTCCGCCGCGGCAGGCCGTGTTCGCTGACGAACACGTTGAATTCATCCGGGGAGAGGTTCGCCAGTAGCACCTTGCCCGCAGCGCTGGAGTGGGCATAGTGTGGATAGCCGAGATCGACATCGAGTTTGATGGACTCCGGACTTTCGACTTTATCAACGACTACGGCGCGGCCTCTCACCCACACGGAAATCAAGGCGGTCAAGCGAGTCTGCTCGACCAGTCGATGCAGTGCGGGCTCGACAATGGGCCGATGGCCGATGGTCCTTAATGCACCGTAGGCGAGCTCTAAAAGTCTCATTCCGATCTGATAGCGCCCGGTTCGGTCGTCTCGTCGCACGTATGCTTCCCGCTCGAGCCGGCTCAAAATGTAGGAGGAGGTACTGGGCGCCATGGCCATGCGCCGGCTAATATCAGCGTTCGATAGCCCTTCGCGTTCTCGAGCGATGATATCGAGCAGCAGGAGTGCCCGTTCGAGCGAGTTTGTTGGGGCGCGTGTTTCCATCGGTTGCTAGCCGGAATTATACTCACTTTCAAGGCGCTTACGTTGTTTGACCTAGCCTCGCTCCGAGACGCCGAGCGAGAAGCGTGTCCGTCCAGCGGGGCTTTCGTCTCTCGAAGATTTCTTTTTCGGTCCTTCAATATGCTGAACAACAATCTTGCACGCCTAGAACCGACATCGCAGAATGCCCTCGCTGCGCAGGCGCGGCAACCCTGGTAACCGAAAACTTCTGACATGACTAGTGGAGTGAATCAATAGCACCACTTGGCGAAGCAAGATTACCGAGATGCAGGAGGGACTTTCATGGCTAATTGGCATGACTATGCGGTGAAAGGCCAAATCCCTGAATGGCCCTATCCGATCAGGTACCAGAATGAGCAGCTTATTGAGACGGACGTGCTTGTCCTAGGTGGCGGCATTGCCGGCTGCTGGGCGGCAATCGGTGCGGCGCGCCAAGGCGTTCGTGTAGCTTTGGTCGAAAAAGCAGCCACTGTCCGCAGCGGGGCAGGCGGGCCGGGATGCGATCACTGGTGCGACGCGCCGGCTAATCCTTCTTCGAAGGTTGATCCTGATGAGTGGGCACAGCGGCTGGCAAATAGCAATGGCGGCTATGCGAACGGCATCGGGCGCCAGATCCAGTGCCGCGAGAATTATGACACCATGCTCGAACTGGAGAAGATGGGCGGCAAGATCCGGGATACGGAAGGCGAATTCCGAGCCGCCGAGGGTTACGACGAAAAGACGAAATTTGTCTTTTCGCCGAGAAGTAACCCCTTCCATGAGAGCAATGTCGTGATGCGGGTTTGGGGCACCACTTTCAAACCGGCGATGGAAAGGGAATGCAAACGGCTGGGTGTCAAGATTTACGATCGGGTGATGGCAACGAGTCTGCTCAACGAAGGAGGGGTCCAGGGCCATCGAGTAGTGGGGGCCACCGGGTTTAACAATCGGACCGGTGAATTCATGGTGTTTAAAGCCAAGGCGACGATTCTGTGCATGTCTGGGACAGCGCCCATTTGGACTTTTGACACGGAGCTCGCGGCACTAAGCACCTTCCGGCCGCGCACGCTGTCAGGAGATGGAATTGCAATGGCGTGGCGGGCGGGCTGCGAATTGGCCTTACTGGAAAAATCGGAACCCCACCGTCTCGGGGGCGGACACAAACATCAGTGGTATGCCGGGGCTGGAGACGCCAGCTATGAAAATGTC
>Ga0187769_10000045_pt1 | contig 58444 bp, 50 predicted proteins | sample 0116_SJ02_MP02_1_FD_133140 | JGI IMG/M metagenome (GOLD analysis project Ga0187769, IMG submission 133140) | Tropical peat soil microbial communities from peatlands in Department of Meta, Colombia - 0116_SJ02_MP02_10_MG | ecosystem: Environmental > Terrestrial > Soil > Wetlands > Peat | place...
ACCGAGATGCTCGCGCTGGCCCGGTTGGCCTGCGACGTCCCCGACGAGATCGACGATGCCCCGGTGTTCGCGGCGATCCGCGTGCTACTCGACGACTACGACGCGTACGCGGCCGAGCACCCCCACGAGCGTCGGCGGATCACGTTCCTGATCCTGGCGGCGACGGTGGCGCGGACGCCGGATGTGCCGATCCCGCCGGGCGTGCTGGCACGGGATCGCGATTCCGCTCCCAGATCAGCCGTAGCCCGGTCAACGTGAGCAGATCGTCGACCTCGTCGATCGTCTCGCGGATGAACGGCACGAGTGCCCCGGCCAGCCCGCCGGTGGCGATCACGTAGGTGGTCGGGCCGAGTTCCGCGCGCAGCCGGCGCACGATCCCCTCCACCTGACCGGCGAAGCCGTACACGATCCCGCTGCGGATCGCGTCGACGGTGTTCTTGCCGATCAGCGTGCGCGGCCTGGCCAGCTCGACCTTGGGCAGCTTGGCCGCCCGGTCGTAGAGGGCGTCGATCGAGATCTCCGCGCCGGGTGTGATGATGCCCCCCAGGTACTCTCCGGCGGCCGACACGATGTCGTAGGTGATTGCGGTCCCGAAGTCGACGACTACGCACGTGTCGTGGACCTTGTCGTAGGCCGCCACCGCGTTGGCAAGGCGGTCGGCCCCGACCTCATGAGGGTTGTCGTAGCGGATCGGCATGCCGGTGCGGATCGAGGGGCCCACGACGAGCATCTCGTGACCCAGGTAACGCCGCGCCATCTCCGTCCACTGCTCCGAGAGCTGCGGGACGGTCGAGGACACGATCGAGTCCTCGATGTCGCCGAACGACATGCCACGCAGCTCGAGGAGGTTCGACAGCCGCGACCCGATCTCGTCGCTGGTCGACTCGCGCACGGTGGCGAACCGCCAGTGCTCGGCGACGCTGCTCGAGCCGTCCGCGAACATGCCGAAGTGGGTCTGGGTGTTGCCGACGTCGACGACCAGCAGCATGCGGGAACCCTAGTGCAGCGGCTCGCCCACGCGCCGCACGTCCTGGCTGTCGTCGCCGAGGGCCGCCAGCGCGTCGGCGAGCGCGCGTCCGTCGGGTAGCGTCAGCGACGGGTCGAGTTCGAGCAGCGGCACGAGCACGAACCGCCGCGAGGTCACCTCCGGATGTGGAAGCGTCAGACGCTCACTCCGAAATTCGAGGTCGTCGAGCAACAGCACGTCGACGTCGATCGGCCGCGGCCCGTGCCGGACACCTCCGGGCGTTCGCCCCAGCGACCGCTCGACCGCCTTACACGCATCGAGCAGCTCCACCGGCCCGTGCGACGTGTCCACACGCAGGCAGGCGTTGTAGAAGTCGCGCTGATCGAGGACCAGCCCCACCGGCTCGGTCTCGTACACCGACGAGGAAGCGACCACTTGGACCCCATGCGAAGGCAGCACGCGCACCGCCTCGAGCAGATGCGCGCGCCGGTCCCCGACGTTCGACCCCAGGCCGAGATAGCCCGGCGTCATTCCGCCTCGCGCCACACCTCGACCGACACCTCACTCACGGGCAGCGCCATCGGCGGCTCGGGCTTGGCCGCCTTGACCCACACCGCGCCCACGTCGTAGCGCTCCAGCAGCCGGTCGGCGATCGCCGAGCACAGCCGCTCGAGCGTCTTGTAGGAGCGCTGCTGGGCGACCAGGTTGGCGGTCTCGCACACCTCGGCGTAGTCGACGGTGTCCTCGATCCGGTCGGTGACCGTCGCGTCGCACTCCCCCACGTCCAGTCGGAGGTCGAGCAGCAGACGCTGGCCGACCTCGCGCTCGGCGGCCGTGACGCCCACATGGGTGAAGAGGGAGAGGCCGCTGACCTCGATCGTCACCTCGGGCTCGGGGTGACCCTCCTCCTCGTCGCCCTCCTCTACCTCGTCGTACTCGTCGGGGTCGTCCATGGCGCGCTGACCGTAGCAGCCGTGACCGTCAGGGCGTCACGAACAGGCGCCACGTCGTGGACGCGGAACACGCGCGCGCCGCGCTCATATGCGAGCACGCAAGTGGCGATCGTCGCGGCAACCCGGTCGTCGACGTCGCGGCCGGTGAGCCGGCCGAGGAACGACTTGCGCGAGGTGCCGATCAGCACCGGGCGCCCGAGGTCCAGAAATTCGTCCAGCCGGCTCAACAGCTCCAGGTTGTGCGCGACCGTCTTGCCGAAGCCGATCCCCGGATCGAGCAGGATCCGCTCGGGCCCGATCCCGGCCTGAGCCGCAAACATCATCCGTTCGGCGAGAAACGCCTTTATGTCGTTCACGACATCGTCGTAGTGAGGATCGCGCTGCATCGTGCGCGGCTCGCCGAGCATGTGCATGAGGCAGTACTCGGCGCCGGCGGACGCGACCAGGCCGGCCATCTCCGGATCGCCGCGCAGCGCCGTCACATCGTTGACCATGGTCGCGCCGGCCGCCAACGCCCTCGCAGCCACCCCGCTCTTGTAGGTATCGATCGAGATCCGGACCCCTGAGCCGCGCTCGAGCAGGCCCTCGATCACCGGGATCACCCGGCGGAGCTCCTCGTCCTCGGGCACTGGCGCGGCGCCCGGCCGGGTCGACTCGCCGCCCACGTCGAGGATCGCCGCCCCTTCCGCCTCGAGCTCGAGGCCGTGCTCGATCGCGACGGAGGCATCGAGGTACCGGCCTCCGTCCGAGAACGAGTCCGGCGTGACGTTGACCACGCCCATGATCACGAACCCAGCTCCCGGGTGGGTGGGGGCCTTATTCCTATTCATCGGGCCACCGCCCGTACCGGTCGAAGTACTCGCGGGCCTCCTCCTCGCGCTCGCGCTCGCGGTTGGAGTCGACGCTCATCCGGTACATCCAGTTGACCATCCAGACGATGATCGCCACCAGCACGAGCCCCACGCCGGCGCCCGCGGTCGCGGTCTTCCCGTGCCCGACCACGATCGCGACCAAGCCCACGATCGCGATCGCCACGGGGAGCCACACGCGCGTGGCGCGCAGAACGATGCGCGCGGCGATGCCCGGCTGGTCACGGCGATCTGGCATGCGTAGGAGATAGTGTCCCGAACGTGACGAACCGATCGCCCGAGACCGGACCGACCGACGGGCGCGCGCACCCGCCTGACCGCCTTACCCGGCGCACGCTGCTGAAGGCGACCGCCGGCGCCACCGCGCTCGTTGCCACCCGCGGACTTCCCGCCTGGGCCCGGCCGATTGCGCATACGGCGGGGTTGCGTGCCCCGGACAGCCTCCCGTTCCCGTCGAAGCCCGCCGGCACCCCGAGCATGCCGGAGATCGAGCACATCGTGGTGCTCATCATGGAGAACCACTCGTTCGACAACCTGCTCGGGATGGTCCCCCGCCAGGTCCCCGGGCGTGGGTCGGTCGACGGCTGGCGCTTCAGGCACGGCAAGCCGGTGAACTTCAACCTCGACGCCGGAGGGAACACGGTCATCGCGACGCACGGAAGCTCGCCCTGCCAGCTCGACGGTGAGCCGAGCCAGACCTGGGACGCCAGCCACGAGGCCTGGGACAGCGGGCTGAACGACGGCTTCGTCAAGGCCAGCGGCCCGGTGGCGATGCGGTTCTGGGACAAGCGCGACATCCCGTTTACGTACTCGCTCACCGAGTACTTCCCGATCGGCGAGCGCTACTTCTGCTCCGTGCTCGGCCAGACGTTCCCGAACCGCTCCTACTTCTTCGCGGGAACGTCGTCGGGGACGATCAACGACACCGTCATCTCGTCTCCCCCGGCCAACGGGACGATCTTCGACCGGCTCGACGCCCACGGGATCGATTGGAAGGTCTACTACGAGCCGCCCAGCTATCCCACGCTCGAGCTGGTGCTGGCCGACACCCCGGCTCGCGCTCCGCGCATCCAGCACTTCGGGAACTTCCTGTCCGACGCCGCCGCCGGCCGGCTGCCGCAGTTCACGTTCCTCGATCCGGACTACACGACCACCTCCGAGGAGAACCCCCAGGACATCCAGCTCGGCGAGCGCTACATCGCCCAGGTCGTGCAGACGCTGATGCGCGCCAAGACCTGGAAGCACACCGCGCTGTTCATCACCTACGACGAACACGGCGGCTACTACGACCACGTGCCGCCACCTCCGGCGGTCGCCCCAGACTCGATCCCGCCGATGCTGACCTCGACCGACGTCCCCGGGGCGTTCAACCGCTACGGCTTCCGAGTGCCCTTGATCGTCGTCTCGCCGTGGGCCAAGCCCCACTATGTCTCGCGCGTCGTCCAGGACCACACCTCGATGGTCGCGTTCATCGAGCGCAAGTGGAACCTGCCGGCGATGACCTACCGGGACGCGAACGCCCAGCCGATGACCGACTACTTCAACTTCCGGAAGCCCACCTTCGAGACGCCGCCGACGCTCGCCGCAGCACCCAAGCTCGGCCCGGGCCTGGCGGAGTGTCACGCCGCCGGCCTCAGCCCGCCGCTGACGGGCTAGCGCGAGCCCGCTAACGAGGCTCCCGGCGTTGCCGGCAAGGACGCAGGGAGCGACGTGTGCGGCAGCACACGAGCGACCGAGGACGCAGCCGGCGGCGTCGGGAGGCCGTCAGCTACTCGGCGGTGCCGCCGGCGAGACCAGGCCGGGGCAGCGGGCGCGGACTCACACGCGGTTCGCCAGCCGCCAGTCCGGGCGGGATCGGTACCTCGGGCGGCGGCGGCGCCTCGGCACCGAAAACGTCCGCCTCGGTACCGCCGGCGAGCAACGCCTCGAACTGCTCCTTCTCGATCGTCTCGCGCTTGATCAGGATCTCGGACAGCTTGGCGAGCGAGTCGCGATGCGAGCTGAGGATGTCCTTGGCCTGGATGTGCGCTTGCTCGACGATCCGGCGAATCTCGTCGTCGATCTCGCGCGCGATCTCGTCGGAGTAGTCGGGCTCGGCGCTGAACTCGCGGCCGAGGAACGGCTGGCCGTGGTCGTGGCCGAACACGCGCGGGCCGAGCTTCTCCGACATGCCGAAGCGCATGACCATCTGCTTGGCGGTCGCGGTGACCTTCTCGAGGTCGTTCGAGGCGCCGGTCGTGACCTCGCCGAACACGATCTCCTCGGCGGCGCGGCCACCCAGCGTCATGGCCATCGTGTCCTGGAGCTCGGCGCGCGTGGTCAGGAACTTGTCCTCCGACGGCAGCGAAATCGTGTAGCCGAGCGCCTGGCCGCGGGAGATGACCGAGATCTTGTGGACCGGATCGGCGTTCGGGAGGAAGTGGCCGACCATCGCGTGGCCCATCTCGTGGTAGGCGGTGATCCGCCGCTCCTTGTCGGACATCACGCGGGTCTTCTTCTCGGGACCCGCGATCACGCGCATGATCCCTTCCTCGAGCTCGACCTGGGTGATCTCGCGCTTGCCGTTGCGGGCGGCGAGCAGTGCGGCCTCGTTGACCAGGTTCGATAGATCGGCGCCCGTGAAGCCGGGGGTCTGACCGGCCAGCGCGTCGACGTCGATCTCCCGCGCCAGCGGCTTGCCGCGCGTGTGGACGTCGAGGATCTTCTTGCGGCCGTTGCGGTCGGGGCGGTCGACGACGATCTGCCGGTCGAAGCGGCCCGGACGGAGCAGCGCCGGATCGAGGATGTCGGGCCGGTTGGTGGCGGCGATCAAGATGATGTTGTCCTTCATCTCGAAGCCGTCCATCTCGACCAGCAGCTGGTTGAGCGTCTGTTCGCGCTCGTCGTGACCGCCGCCGAGGCCGGCGCCGCGATGGCGCCCGACGGCGTCGATCTCGTCCATGAAGATGATGCAGGGGGAGTTCTGCTTGGCCTGCTCGAACAGGTCGCGCACGCGGGAGGCGCCCACGCCGACGAACATCTCGACGAAGTCGGATCCGCTGATGCTGAAGAACGGCACGCCCGCCTCGCCCGCCACCGCGCGGGCGAGCAGCGTCTTACCGGTGCCGGGTGGCCCGTAAAGGAGCACGCCCTTGGGGATGCGCGCCCCCAGGGCTTGGAATTTCTTGGGGTTCTCTAAGAACTCCTTGATCTCGTGCAGCTCCTCGACCGCCTCGTCGACCCCGGCCACGTCGCGGAACGTGATCTTGGGCGAATCCACGGACATGCGCTTGGCCCGCGACTTGCCGAATGACATGACCTTGGATCCTCCGCCCTGGACCTGGTTCATCAGGAAGATCCAGAACCCGATGAAGATCACGAAGGGCAGGATGTACGTCAGAAGCGAGAGCCAGCCGCTGGAGGCCTTGCCCTGGATGTCGAAGTCCCCCGGGTTGAGGTCCTTCGTGGCCATGGTGATCAGCTCGGGCGCGTAGGAATCGGGATAGCCGACGGTGTACTTCACGCCGCTGGTCGTCGTGACGTTGGCCGTGTTGTCCTTCTCGTGCAGCGACATGCTCTGCACCTGCCCGTGCTGGAGCTGGTAGATCATGTTGCCGAACGTCTGCTTCTCCGTCTTGCTGGAGCTGCCGATCAGCTTCTGCGCGAAGAATGCGAGCACGACCACGATGAGGATCGGGAACGCAGCGCTCTTGAAAAACCTGCTCATGAGGAGAAAATGCGGCGCTTGCCGCGCCTGGACTCGGAGTCTTGAGCTGTCAAGCGTAGCATCTGGTCGGGGCCCGCTGAACAGGCTTGCACGGGACGATTCACCGCCCCTTCACTCCTTCAACGCCGCCACGTAGGGCAAGTTGCGGTAGCGCTCGGCGTAGTCCAGTCCGTAGCCGATCGCGAACCGGTTGGGAATCTCGAACCCCACATACTTCGTCCGTAGATCGACCTTTTGCCGCTCGGGCTTGACCAGCAGGGCGCAGACCTCAAGGGAACGGGGGTTTCGCCCAGCCAAGTTGCGCAATAGGTACTGCAGCGTCAGACCCGAATCGACGATGTCCTCGACGATCAGGACGTCCCGGCCCTCGATCACCGTGTCGAGGTCCTTGAGGATCCGGACCACGCCCGAGGACTTGGTCGCCGACCCGTACGAGGCGACGGCCATGAAGTCGAGCTCGCAGGGGACGTCGAGGTGGCGCATCAGGTCCGACAGGAAGAACACGGCACCCTTCAAAACGCCGACGAGCACCAGATCCTTCCCGGCGTAATCGCGGGACACGTCGGCCGCCAGCTCGCGCACGCGGCCCCGCAGATCGTCGGCCGGCACGAGGATCTCCCCGATCGCATCGTCGCCCTCCACGCACCGGATTTTATGGGGTGCGCTCACGCGCGCCTTGTTCGACGGCCGCGGTGAGCCACCGTGATCGCCATCGAGCCGCTCGCCGCGTCGACCGTCTCGTCCGAAAACGCCACGTGTACTGCCTCGGGCCGAGGTCAGCTTCGGCAGCTGAGCCGCACCGCCTCGTGCGTCGCGGCTGTCACTTTGAAGCACTCCGACGTGGCCAGCCCGGCGACCCAGGCGATCTCGCCGCCCGCTTCGACGACCGGCACGCCGGCGCGCTGCATCCGCGGCACCCGCCGGGCCTTGAACAGGTCCTGCAACAGCTTGGTGCCGCCCAGCCCGAGCGGCGCGATCCGGTCACCGGGCCGCCACGATCGGACCAGCAGCTCGGACCCGAGCATGGCGCGATCGAGCATGCCGGCGTCGGGTGCCGGCACGGCCAGCTCGCAGCTCACCTCGAGCGCGCCGAACGCGACGCTCCCCGGGATCGCGAGCACCACCGGCTCGGGCGCCTCCGCTACCGCGGCTGCGAGTTCCAGCCGCTCGACCCGCAGACGGCCGTACTCGGCGACCGCCCGCAGCCCGGACCCGATGTCGAGCATCGCCGTTCCGCGGTCGCTCAGTGCGGCCAGCTCATCCGCCCGGGCGGCCGCGCCGGGAGCGAAGCCCCCGGCCGCCTCATCGGCCATGCGCTGGACGACGAGCCGGCGCAGGGCACCCGGCAGGCCGCGCAACGCCTCGACCGAAATCCCCCCGTCCGGTTCCAGCACCTCCTCGACCAGCGCCGCGAGCACCTCCGCCTCGTCGCGCAAGATGCCCGCCACCGCGATCACGTTCTGTTCCGCGGCGGGGTGAATCGCGCGCAACGCCGGCAGCATCTTGTGCCGCACGCGGTTCCGCGCATACGCCTCCGACGCGTTGCTCTCGTCCTCGCGCCAGCGCAGTCCGCGGGCCCGGCAGTACGCGGCGGTCTCCTCGCGCGTGAAATGAAGCAAGGGGCGCACGAGCGATCCCTCCCGTGCCCGCATCCCCAGCAGCGCCCGCCGGCTCGGCGACGACGCCAGCCGGTACAGGATCGTCTCGACCTGGTCGGTGGCGGTGTGCCCGGTGGCCACGTCGACCGCACCGGCCGGCCTGGCCGCCCACAACCGCGCCAGCTCCCGGGCCTCGCGATACCGAACCTCGCGCGCCCAGGCTTGCAGATTCCCGCGCGCCGGCCGCTCCGGCCGGCTGACCTCAAGCCGGACGCCCAGCCGCTCGCACAGCTGGGTGCAGTAGCGCTCGTCCTCGTCCGCCTCCGCACCGCGCAGCCCGTAGTTCACGTGGAGGGCCCGGACCGCCTGCGCACCGGCGATCCGCACCGCGAGGTCGAGCAGGCAGGTCGAGTCCCGTCCGCCGGACAGCATCACGACCACGCCCCGGCCGTTGGTCAGCAGCCCCTCCGCGCGTACGCGCTCGAGCATCTCTTGCGCCTTCATCGGGGCGGGTGGAGGGGCGGGCGGGATCCGGTTCCCCGCGCGATGAATACCTCGGTCGACTCGGTGAACCCCTTCATGCGCACCTCGGCGATCCGGACGATCATCGCCTCGTCCCCGATCGTCTTGATCACGCGGGCGTCGTCGCCGACCACGTCCTGCTCGACGAAGTGCTGGAGATAGCGGTGGTGGATCTGGTCCATTACCGGCGCCGCCAGCGGCAACAGCTGGCGCGTGAGCTCAAACATCTCATCAGCGGTCTCGACGCCGGGGGCGCCGGACCGCATCAGCGGCTCGTGGACGTACAGATGAAACAGCCTCACCTCGGCGTCGGCCACGCGCGCCATCGCCTGCCCGTACACGCGCACGAGCTGGAGCATGGCCACGAGCGGCAGCCCCGCCTCGAGCACGCTCGCGACCATTCGCAGCAGCTGAACGTCGGCCACCGAGAGATGATCGGCCTGGACCGGCAGCGTCCCGAGCGCTGCGATTACCCGCTCGATCGCTTCTTGGAGCGTCACGCCTGCGGACGGATCTCCGTCGTTACTCGGCGTAGCGCCCGGCCGGTCGGGCGTGCGACGGGGGGCCCGGCGTCTGTTCAGGGTTGCACTGGACATGGCGACACCACTTCTTACCCAGTGCGCACGCCGCAGTTGCGCCTCACCAAGGAGGCGCCGCCACGCGCCGCCGACTATCCGACTCAAGTCGGCGGCGGGGCCTCGACGAGCACGGGGCCCCGCCGCCCGCGGGACTGACGGCCCGCTGCGTCGGCCGTTGGCGCTCGTCACGTTTCCGGCGGCGCCTCGCGAAGGTGCTCCCCAGCTGGCCTGGGCAGCCACGTCACGCTCCGGCCTATTGCCTATTTCGGTGGGCCTAGGTCTACTCGCCCCCGCGCGATCTGTCAATGGGAACGGCGAGAATTGGAGCCCGCCCGCGCGTAAATCACAATTGGTGCTGCATGGCCGCTCCGATCGGATTGCAGCCAACCGCCGACCTCGCCGAGCGCGTCCTGCTCCCCGGCGATCCCGGCCGCGCGCTCTTGCTCGCCGAGGCCCTGCTCGACCAGGCCAGGATGTTCAACCATCACCGCGGCCTGTGGGGCTACTCCGGACGGGCGCCCGACGGTGAGCCGCTCACGATCCAGAGCACGGGCATGGGCGGCCCCAGCGCTGCCATCGTCGTCCACGAGCTGATCGAGCTGGGCGCGCGCCGTCTGCTCCGCGTCGGGACCTGCGGCGGCCTCCAGGAGGCCTTGCGCCTCGGCGATCTGATCATCGCCACCGAGGCGATCGCCGCCGACGGCACCAGCGGCGCCCTCGGTGTCGGCGAGCGGATTCCGGCCACGCAGGAGCTCCTCGCCGCGACGAGCGCGAGCGCGGGCGCCGGCGGCGACTCATATGCCTTCCACCACGGGTCGGTCGTCTCCACGGATCTGTTCTACGACCGCCGCGGCCTTGAGCACGCTTGGAGCGCGGCCGGGGCGCTGGCCGTGGAGATGGAGGCCGCGACGCTGTTCTCGCTCGCGTCGGTCCATGGCGCCGAGGCGGCGGCGCTGCTCCTCGTGTCCGATCTCGTCCTCCCGGAGCGGGTCCGGATCGGGTCCGAGGAGCTCGAGGCGGCGGAGCGGCGGATGGGCGAGGCCGCGCTACGCGCGCTCAGCCTTGAGTCTCAGCCTCAGTTCTGAGGAGTTCGCCCCCGGTCCGGGGTCTCGTCGGCGACCGCCGGCGGTGCATCCGCCTGCTCGCTCGTCGCCGCTCGCGGTGCCGCCGCTCCCGGTGCCGCCGCTCTCGGCGCGGCGGCCTCTGCGGCGATCGCGGCCTCGAGGCGCGCCAGCACCTCCTCGATCGCCGTCAGGCGGGCCTCGATCGCGGTCGACGAGCCAAGCCGCTCGATCCGCTGCTCGAGCCGGTCGAGACCGTCCTCGATCGTCTCGAGCCGCTGCGAGACGCTCCGGAGCCGGCGCGTAAGCCGCTCAAGATCGGCTGCCGACGGTAGGTTGAGTGCGCTCATCGCGAGCTCCTGGGCGCGGGTAGCCCGCTCCCGGGCTTCGAACGTGGCCGCGAGGGCGCGGCTCACGACCGGGTTCTCGAGCACCCCCTGGGTCACCTTGCCGATCGCCTCCTCGCCCTGCTTCGCCACTCGGCCGCGGAGGCTCTTGTCGTCGTCGTTCATGTCGCGCCTCTCGTTTGGTTTGTCGATCGCGTTGACGCCGCCGTCGAAATTGTTGATCCCGGCCCCCTCGCGGTGGACGAAAAGGCCAGCCTAACCCTCAAGTTGAGGTTTACTTGACGCTGACGATAGGGGCCCGGCGCTACAGTGCCTGCGGGTTCGTGCCGATTCAAGGGGTGCCTGATCGTTCGTGCGTGGCGCCGCCACGCGCTGGTACCAAGACAGACATCCAGCAACCACCCGACGGTTCCCAATTGCAAAGCCCGGCGCCACTCAGTAGCTTCCTGCCAAGCCTATCTGTGATCGTAGCTGGGACGAATTTGCATGTGGCACCTTGCGGGAGGAGTAAGCCACAGTGTTGAGAAAGCGCAACCTAAGCATCGCCGCGCTGACCGTCGCCTCGATGGGCGCCGTGTTTGGCCTGGGCGCGTTGCCTAACGCCTCGGCGGACGGATGTACGATCACGATCACGGTCGCCGGCGGCCAGCAGTTCACGTTCCAGAACGTGCCCCCCGGCACCGCGCCGACGTCGCTGCCGCTCCCGGTGAATCTGCCGATCACCAACGTCAGCCAGTCGTGCCCGCCGGTCACCGCGACCACGCCGGCCGCGACCGTCACGACGACCACGCCGCAGACGACGACCTCGACCACGACGTCCACGTCAACGTCCACCCCCACCTCGACGACGCCGAAGCCCAAGTCGTCCCTCGGCTCGTCGACGACGACGCAGACCACCACCACCCACCAGAACTCGACGACGGGTTCCGGCAAAGGTCAGGGGAAGGGGAAGGGGAAGGGGAAGGGGAAGGGGAAGGGACAAACGTCCACCCTGCTCAACCTGGGCAGCGCCGGCACCAACCTCAAGCAGCCGGCTGCGCCTAAGACGAAGTCGAAGTCGACGTCGAAGTCGCACACGTCGACCACGCCTCCCGCGCCCCCGCCGCCGGTGACCAAGAGCGGCGTCCCGACCCCCTCGAACCCGACCTACTCCTATGCCATCCCGGGCCCGGCCCCGATCGGCGTACCCAACTTCTTCATCGACAGCTTCCAGATCCCGCCCTTCCTGCTCCCGATCTATCAGGCCGCGGGCAGCGAGTACGACGTGCCGTGGCAGATCCTCGCCGCGATCAACGAGATCGAGACTGACTACGGGCGCAACCTGTCGGTCTCCTCCGCCGGCGCCGTGGGCTGGATGCAGTTCCTCCCGTCCACCTGGCAGCGCTATGCCGTCGACGCGACCGGGAGCGGCACTGCGGATCCGTACAACCCGGCCGACGCGATCTTCACCGCCGCCCGCTACCTGCACGCGGCCGGCGCCTCCCAGAACCTCCAAGACGCGATCTACAGCTACAACCACGCCTGGTGGTACGTGGAGTCGGTGATGCTCCGCGCCCAGCTGATCGAAGGGGTGCCCAGTCCGTTCATCAACTCGCTGACCGATCTGGTCGAGGGCGACTTCCCCGTCGCGGCCGCCGCCGAGTACGCCGACGACGGCGTCCTCAAGCTGGCCAACACCCGGGTCAAGGGCTCCAACGCCGCCGTCACGGTCCAGTCGGACCCGAACAGCACGGGCACCAACATCTACGCCAGCCAGGGCTCGCCGGTGATCGCGGTCAACGACGGCAAGATCGTGAAGATCGGACAGAGCCCGCAGCTGGGGCGCTACATCGTCCTCCAGGACGCCACCGGCAACACCTACACGTACGCGAACCTGGGCTCGATCCCGGAGCTCTACCCGGTCCCCAAGGCCGTGCGGGCCAGCGCCAGCTCGATCGCCAAGGCCCCGCTGGCGCCGTCCACGCCGGCGCCCAGCGCCCCCGCGACGGCGGGCTCGCAGCAGGCGCCCGCCGTCCCGAGCGTGGCCAAGGCCTCCGAGGAGGCCAAGTCCGGGCCGGCCTCGCTTCCGGTCACGCCGTCGGCCAACACGCAGCCCGCCGCGGCCACCCCGACGATCAGTGCGCCGATGGCCAAGGAGCGCCTGTTCGCCTATCCGACCCGGCCCGCGTCTTACGCGGCGGGCGGAAAGCTGCAGGTGACGCCGGTCTCGCCGCAGATCTCCAACTTCCAGGAGTACTTCTCGGACGTGCTCCACCTGGCCAAGAACCAGTACACGCTCGAGCCGCTCAAGGTCGGGTCGGTCGTGGTCGCCGGCACGATCCTCGGGCGCCTCGGCGCCGGGACGCCGACCGACGCCTCGCATCTGCAGTTCATGATCCAGCCGGCCGGCAAGGACTCGCCCTACATCGACCCCAAGCCGATCCTCGACGGCTGGAAGCTGCTCGAGGCGACCGCGGTCTACCGTGCCGCCGGCGTCAACCCCTTCGTCGGCCCCCACGCCAAGGACGCGACGGTCGGCCAGATCCTGCTGATGTCCAAGCTGCAGCTCCAGAACCGCGTGCTCGAGGATCCCAACGTCCAGATCTACCCGTGCGGACGCCGCGACATCCAGGACGGCGCGATCGACCGCCGCATCCTCGCCGTGATCGAGTTCCTGTCGGCCTCAGGCCTGAAGCCGACCGTTTCCGGCCTGAAGTGCGGCAGCACCCCCAATGGCTCCAACGGCATCGACGCCGCCGGCGCGACCGGCGACAGCGTCGACATCTCGGCCATCAACGGCATCCCGATCCAGGGCCACCAGGGCCCCGGCTCGGTCACCGACGTCACGGTCCGCCGCCTGCTCACGCTCCAGGGCGCCATGCAGCCGAACGAGATCGTCTCGCTGATGAGCTACAAGGGCCAGTCGGCCGCGATCGACATGGCGAATCACGCCAACCGCATTCAGATCTCGTTCACGACGGCCTACGGCGACAACAAGCAGCTCTCGGCAAAGGTCTCGAGCATCCTCCAGCCCAGCCAGTGGACGCAGCTAATCAACCACCTCAGCCAGATCAGCGAGCCGGTCGTGCCGGTCGCGCCCAGCCAGTACGCCATCAAGACCGGCACGCAATAGCCGCCCGGCGTCGGGCGGCGGCGACGATTCCCCAAGGCGCCGCCGTCAGGCGCCGCCGACCGTTCCTACTAGCCTGCGCCCATCCCCCTCTTCAGGTTTAGTCAGCTAGAGCTGCCCTGGTCGCTGGGGCCGCCCGATGGTCGCTATCTGATCCGGCGCAACGGCGACGGTCCCGGCGCCGCGCCCTCGCACGTGCTCGTGCTGGCGACGCTCGGAGCCGGCGAAAGGCGCCGGCTCATGCCCGCGCGCCGCCAGCATAAGGCTCAACTTGAACCTGAGCCTATTCCAGTCGTGACCACTCGCGCCACCGTAATCGACGTCCGCGCCCCACTCGACGGGCCGGACCAGGCCGCCGGCTGGCTGCGGAACGCCGGAGAGGCCGATCTGGCCGTCGACCTGGCCGTGCTCAACCGCGCGCTCCACGCCTTCCGCCTCGCGTCCGCCGATCCGCACGCGCACGGCATCGGTCGCGACGACGCGCTGGTGGTCCGCCTCGGGTACGGCGACGGCGAGCAAGTGGCCGACGGCCTCTGGACGGATGCACGCGAGCTGGTCGATCCGAGCCCGCGCCGGCGCCGGCGCCGGATCCCCGCCGCCCAGGCGCGGTTCGCGGCGCTCCTGACCGGGCGCCAGACCGGGCTGGCGTGCGAGGAGCTCGCGCTTCGAAGCCGCCTCGATCTGGACGCGGGACGAGACCGCGAGGCCGCCCTCCAGCTGCTGGTCGCGCTCGATGCCGCCTTGGCCGAGCTCCCCGCCGACGCGACCGCGCCCGCGCTAACGGAGCGGCTCGAGGAGCTGCGAGGCCTGCACGACCGCGTGGCCGCAGCCGCTAGGGCGGCGCTGACGGGACCGCTCGGAGCAGCCGACCGCGAGGCTGTCGCGCACGCATTGGCCCGAGTCGAGGCCGCCCTTCGGGCCCGGGTCGCCGCGACACCCGGGTGACGGCGCGGCCTCGAGAAGCAACGTCTATCCGGCCAAGGCGAGCGCGGCGAGGACTGCCTCGAGCTCCTCCACCACATCGCCCCACATCCGAACCGCCGCCCTCCGGTCCAGCGGCGTCGGCCCCTGCGTCAGGATCGCGAGCTGCCCGCCCGCGTCCAGGGTCATCTCCGGCAGCGCCGCCACCGGGTAGACCTCGAGTGAGGAACCGATGCACAGCATCAGGTCGGCGCCGGCCGCCAACTGCTCCGCGCGGGCGATCGCCTCGACCGGAAGGAACTCCCCGAACAGCACGACGTCGGGCTTGAGCGGCCGCCCGCACTCGCACCGCGGCACCTTGTCCGAGGCCCCCTCATGCCGTGCGCGCACGTCTTCCGACTCGTACCGCAGTCCACAGACAAGACAGGACGAGTGGGCGATCGACCCGTGCACCTCGACCAGCTCCTGCGTGCCGGCCTCCGCGTGCAGCCGGTCGATGTTCTGGGTAATCACGGCGTCGAGCAGACCGGCCCGCTCGAGCTCGACCAGCACGGCGTGGGCGCGGTTCGGACGCTTGTCGTCGAGCGTCTGGAAGCGCGGGCCGTAGAAGCCCCAGAAGCGCGCGGGATCACGCCGGAAGACGTCGATGTGGGCGACCTCCATCGGGTCGACGTTCGCCCACAACCCGGCCCCCGGCGAACGAAAGTCGGGAATCCCGGACGGCACCGAGATGCCCGCGCCCGTCAGCGCGACCACCGAGTCGGCCTCACCGATCAGCTGAGCCAGCCGCCGGGCGGCGGCGTCGACGGCGCTCACCTGGCCGCGCTCATTGCTTCGAACATCCGCGCGAGTCTATCCGCGGGGAGTACGCTGCTGTGACATGGCCGAAACGCTCCCCCAGAACATCGAGCCCTACCCTGGGATCTCCTCCAAGGCCTACGAACATCCGGCCGACCGCGCCGCCACCGCCGCGCTCAAGGCGGTCCCGATGCTCGACACGGTCGTGCGCAAGCTGATCGAGTGGGGCTACGAGCGCGCGCTGCGCCAGGCGTTCCTCGGCAACGCGGTCCGCGTCGGCGAGAACCAGCTGCCCGACCTGTGGGCCTCCCACACCGGGGTGTGCAAGATCCTCGACATGCCCGAGGTCTACGACCTGTACGTCACCTGGGGCCTGATGGGCGGCGCCCAGGCCATCGGCGCCGGCAAGCCGATGGTGGTGATGGACTCCGGACTGCTGAAAAACCTCGGCCCCGGTGAGCAGCGCGTCATCCTTGCCCACGAAGTCGGCCACATCCTGTCCGATCACATGCTCTACATGACCGCGCTGAACATCTTGGTCGCGGTCCCGTTGAGCGTCCCGTTTCCCGTTGGGCTGCCGCTCCGCGCCGTCCGGACGGTGCTTCTCGAGTGGTACCGCGCGGCCGAGCTCAGCTCCGACCGGGCCGCCGCGCTGGCCGTGCGCGATCCGAAGATCGTCTGCCGCGCGCTGATGGTGATGGGCGCCGGCATGCCGGCCGACCAGCTCAACCTCGACGCCTTCATGACCCAGGCCCTGGAGTACGAACAGTGGGATGACCCGAGCGACCGCGTCCGGCGCTTCTTCGCCGAGATCGGCCGCACCCATCCGTACGCCGTGCGTCGCGTGTCCGAGGTACTGAAGTGGGTGCAGAGCGGCGAGTACGACCGCATCCAGCGCGGCGAGTACCGCACCCGGGACCAGGAGTTCAACGTCCGCGAGGAAGCCGGCGGCGCCGTGGAGTTCTACGCCGAGCGCTTCCGCGCGATCTTCCGCGAGATGGGCGAGAACATCACCACGCTCGGCAACCAGATGGGCGGCGCCGCCGAGCAGGTGGCCGACTGGATCCGCTCGCGCAGTGGCGGCGGCAGCGGCTTCGGCGGTGGCGGCGGTAACGGCGACGACGATTGAAGCGCCGCCGGTCGCGCAAGCAGGACGGTTCCGCCTCAAACAGTCAGGGTAAATCCACCTTGCTGGAGGCGCCCAAGATCAGGCTGTTGAACTCCGTCCGAGGCGTGACACTCTGCTTTCCCCGCGCCGCGGATGCGTTCACCGCGCGCGACGGATGGAGGCTGGCTTGTGAATCCCCGTTAGCCCGACGACCCGTCCGAGCACGCAAGGACAGGCCAGCCGACCGGCGGGCCTGAGTGAGCGTGCTCGGTTGTCAGGTGCGGCCGGCGAACTCCTTGGTTTGAAGGGGCGATGTGGGCCGCCGGGAGGAGCCTCCCAGGTGTGAGTCTGGCTTTCGCGCTCATGGCAGCAATCAACGGTTCGACAGGCTCCTGCGCCACCCTGTCGCACGGGCTCTCACTACCGCACCGAGCCTCGCCGGCGTCAACCCGGCGGCCGAGAAAGATTCTCACGCCTCAGGGGGCGGCGCAAGCGCCGCCCGGGACGCTGTCGCATAAACCCGGCGAGCGGGTGATTCGTTGTGTCGAGGTCACAACGCAGCGGGGAGAGCTCTGACACTCGAGGATGTCACTTACGGCCGCGACGTGATCGTCGCCACAAGCCGTGTGGATGTGCGACCCCGGCGACCCGAGCGCCGTGACCGGAGGCGAGAGGGCCGGGCCTTCTGATGAAGACGAGTCTCGTCGGATCCGGACCGGTCCGAGAGTGAACGCAGACGCGTTCACTCCCGCCAACCTCCCAGGAGGAGGCGCTGCTCACGCGACGCGAACCGGCGTCGGCTCGACTTGGCCCAGGCTGCCTGCGCCGGTGCGGCGCTTCTCCCGCTGGCGTCCAGCGCGTCTGATCCCGCCAGCGCCTGGGATTCGCGGGCGCGACGAACCTTTCTACGACGCGGCCCGGTAGCCCGGCCGCCGGCCTGCATCTCTGAGCCATTGCAAGAACCAGCAGTGCCGGAGCCCGTCGCGTCAACCCGTTGACAAAAGAGTGTCGCCGATATATCGTTATAGATCGTTATCCGATCTTTGGAGGAAGCATGAGAAGCGAAGACATGGCTGACTGGCCGCCCTTCATGGCCCGTCTGGCGATGATGAAGCGCGAAGCCCGCGGGCGCGGTGGCCGCTACTCGCAGCACATGGACCACCTGGAGAGGCTGGCGGCGCTTCGCGGTTTCCGCGGAGGTCCGTTTGGGGAAGGCCCGCTGTTCGGAGGTGGTCGGGGTGGACCGTTCGGCGGTGGCCGCGGTCGCCGGCGCCGGGGCGATGTCCGGCTGGCGCTGCTGATGCTGTTGGCCGAGGAGCCGCGCAACGGCTACCAGTTGATGCAGACGATCGAGGAGCGAAGCGGGGGCCGCTGGCGCCCGAGCCCAGGCTCTGTCTATCCGACTCTGTCCCAGCTCGAGGACGAGGGCCTGATCCGGGGCGTCGACTACGAGGGCACCAAGCTGTTCGAGATCACCGACCAGGGCCGCGAGCGGCTCGGTGAGTCGAAGGTCGACCCGGCTCCGTGGGAGCAGGAGGACGAACCGGGCACCCACAACCTGTCTGAGATCGGCACGCAGATGTTCCAGATCGCCAAGGCCGCCTGGCAGGTGGCGCAGGAGGGTGACGAGCGCCAGGTCGCGAAGGCCTCCCAGACCCTTGCCGAGGCACGGCGCGCCCTGTATGGAATCCTGGCCGAGGACACCGACGAGCCGGGTGCTGACGAGCCGGACGGAGACGAGCCCGACGCGAATGTCTGACCCCCTAAGCTTGTCCACCTGATGACGAGCGGGAACGGCAGCCGGCCGACCGCGATCGACGTGCGCGGGCTGGTCAAGAACTACGGCGAAGTCGAGGCGGTCAAGGGCGTCGAATTCGAGGTCGCCACCGGCGAGGTGTTCGGCTTCCTTGGCCCGAACGGCGCCGGCAAGACGACCACGATCAACATGCTGTGCACCCTGGTCACGCCCACCGCCGGCTCCGCCAAGGTCGCCGGCCATGATGTCGTGCACGAGCGCGACGACGTCCGGCGCAACATCGGTCTGGTGTTTCAGGATCCGACCCTCGACAACTACCTCACCGCGGTCCAGAACCTACGCCTGCACGCCGAGCTCTACGGCCTGCAACGTGACCTGGTTGCGCCGCGGATGCGGCAGGTGCTCGAGATGGTCGGGCTGTGGGAGCGTAAGGACTCCCCCGTCGGCACCTACTCGGGCGGGATGCGCCGGCGGCTCGAGATCGCGCGCGGCATGATGCACTCGCCCCGCGTGCTGTTCCTGGATGAGCCGACTATCGGTCTCGATCCCCAGACCCGCCGGTCGATCTGGAGCTACATCGCCGAGCTCAAGGAGCGCGAGGACATCACGATCTTCATGACCACGCACTACATGGACGAGGCCGAGTGGTGCGATCGGATCGCAATCATGGACAACGGCGAGATCGTCGCGCTCGACGCGCCCGACACCCTGAAGGCGGAGGTCGGGACCGATCGGGTGGTGATCCACACCGACGACAACGAGGTCGCCATCGCGGCACTGCAGGAGCGATTCGGCGTCGAGGCCCGCACGGCCGAGGGCGCCGTCATGTTCGGGGTGCCCGGAGGCGAGGAGTTCGTGCCGCGCCTGTTCGCCGAATGGGACCCCGCCCTCCCGCCGATCAAGGCGGTAAGCGTCTCGCGTCCCACGCTCGACGACGTGTTCATGTCCTACACCGGAACCACGATCCGCGACGCCGAGGAGGACGCCGGCAAGAACCGCAACCGCATGATGATGCAGATGATGCACGGGGGTCGGCGATGAGCACCACCACAGACCGGGCTCAGCTCCCGGGCCAGGCCGCTGCCCCGTCCGTTCCGGTCATCCACGTCCACGTTCCCCCGCACAGCATCTTCTCCGAGCTGCGGGCAATGCGGATCGTCTGGCGGCGCGACCTGATCCGGTTCGTCAACGACCGCATCCGCATGATGGCCACGTTGGTGCAGCCGTTGCTGTTTCTGTTCGTCCTCGGTTCCGGGCTGCAGCAGCTTTCGAGCGCGAGCACCCACGGCGTCAATCTGAAGACGTTCATCTATCCGGGCATCCTGTGCATCTCGGTGATGTTCACCGCGATGTTCTCGGCCGCCTCGATCGTCTGGGACCGGGAGTTCGGATTCCTGCGGGAGATGCTGGTCGCGCCGATTCGGCGCAGCTCGATCGTGATCGGCAAATGCTTCGGCGGGGCCACCGTGGCCTGCACGCAGGGTGTGATCATGATCCTGCTCGCGCCGCTCGTCGGCGTGCCTTACAGCGTCCAGCTGATCGTCGGGATCTTTGCCTTGCAGCTGCTGCTGGCGTTCACGATCACCGCCTTCGGCGTGATGATCGCGGTGCGGATCAAGCAGATGCAGGCCTTCTTCGGCGTCATGCAGATGATCGTGATGCCGATGTTTTTCATCTCCGGCGCGCTGTTCCCCGTGGCGAACCTGCCCGGCTGGCTCACCTTCCTCAACCGCATCGACCCACTCACCTACGCGGTCGACCCGATGAAGAAGCTCGTGTTCAGCAACATCAACGTCCCGGCCGCGGCGCGCCACGTGCTCGATCCGGGCGTCAGCTGGTTCGGCTGGCACGTGCCCGCGCTCGTCGAGGTAGCCGTCGTCCTCGCCATCGGACTGATATGCCTTGGCGTGGCGATCTGGGAGTTCTCCAGCACCGAGTAAGACTCCTCTCGCTCGTTTACAAGACGTTCACCTCGGTCAGGGGTGTGACTGCGAGGCTCGCCGCGGGATGGGATCCACCACTCTCGTCTTGGTGATCGTGATCGCCGCTGCGGTGTCGTTCGACTTCACGAATGGCTTCCACGACACGGCTAACGCGATGGCGACGTCGATCGCCACCGGTGCGCTCAAGCCAATAGTCGCGGTTCTGATCTCGGCGGCACTCAACTTCCTCGGCGCGTTCATCTCGATCAGCGTCGCAACCACGATTGCCAAGGGGATCGTGCCTTCGTCGGCGACCGCGGGCCTCGACGGGCTGTTCGTCGTCGAGGCGGCATTGATCGGCGCGATCACCTGGAATCTGATCACCTGGTATTTCACGATTCCGTCGAGCTCGAGCCACGCTCTGATCGGCGGGCTGATCGGTGCGGCGATTGCATCGGTCGGAAGTGGCGCGGTGAGCGTCCACGGGATCGTGCAGAAGGTCGTGGCTCCGGGGATCCTGGCCATCTTCGTCTGCGGCATCGCCGCTTTCCTCGCCACGACCGCCGCCTACCTGCTGATCCGCCGCCTGGGCCAGGAAGAGGCCAGAGCGGGGTACCGATACGGGCAGATCGGGTCGGCATCGCTCGTCTCGCTTGCCCACGGGACCAATGACGCCCAGAAGACGATGGGCGTGATCGCCCTCGCCTTGATCTCCACCGGCCATCTCAGCGCGGTCCACTTCACCGTCCCGGTGTGGGTCAAGCTCCTCTGCGCGACCGCGATGGCGCTCGGCACCGCCACCGGCGGCTGGCGCATCATCAACACGATGGGCAATCGGATCACGACGGTCGAGTCACCGCAGGGCTTCTCGGCCGAGTCGTCCAGCGCAGCAACGATCCTTGCGTCGTCCTACTACGGCTACCCCCTGTCGACGACGCAGGTCGTCTCGGGCGGCGTCATGGGCGCGGGGCTCGGCAAGCGGGGCGGCGTCGTCCACTGGTCCGTTGTCGGACAGATGGTGGTGGCTTGGGTAATCACGCTGCCCTCGGCGGCGCTGGTCGGCGCCGCGGCTTGGAACATCTCGGATCTCTTCGGCACGAACAGCAGCGTCGGCGCGATCGTGATCGCGGCGCTCGCCGCAGTCGTCGCATTCGGGCTGTGGACCCTGTCGAAGCGCAATCGAATCACGGCGCAGGACCTCGACCGCACCAGTATCACGCCCGAGATCGAGGCGGAGCGAGCAGCGGCCGCCAGCCCGGCCATCGCCTGACGCGCCTCGATGTTCGTTCTCGCCACAGCGATTGTCGACTGGGACGCGATGTGGAAGATCTTCGTCGTCGTGTTGATCGCGGGCACCGGGACCGTGGTCGCATTCGGATTCCTGTTGCTCGGCCTGAAGGCCGCGAACCGTCTCGGACCCAAGGAGACCCGCGGCGAGGGACCACGGGCCGGTGGCTACGCGCTGGCCGCCGTGTGCGGCGTGCTCTGCGTCGGGGTCGTCGTCGTCGGCATCTACGCCATGGCCAAGAAGCCGTCTTCGACGCCCGCCAAGCCGAAGGCGAAGGCGGCGCTCGTCATCCCGGCCGGCCCGCACAAGTTCGGAGGTTTCTGATGCCTGATCCAACAGGGCGCTGGCTCAACGCAACGCAGTGGCAATGCCCGAAATGCGCATGGGTCAACGGTTCGGCGGACGACGGCTGTCAGAAGTGCGGCGGGAGCGTCCGTCCTTCTCAGGCCGAGCCGCCGCGACCGCCGGACCCGCTCGACCTGATCGGCGATGATGAAACCCGACTTGGGTATGGGAGCCGGGTGGAGCTCGCGACCAAGGCGGTTCATCGGCTGACGAGAGTGACCCGCGAGAAAGCCACGGCGCTGATCAGCGAGAGTCTGCGCACCGGACTGAAAAAACGCGGCAAGACGGGCGATCGAGCTTTGCAAGCCATCACCGAGATGCCTGAGAATGACCAGCGCGCGGCGCTCGATTCCTTGATGGACGATCTCGAAGACGGTGGCTTCGCGCTCTACCGGATCGATGACGACGAGCCCGCATAGTTTTACCCGCCGCGGCACGTAAGTCCGACAAGCGACTCCGCCGGATGTAGCCCACCGAACAGAGCGAGACGCTGGGACACCCCTGCCGGTCGTCCCAGCGCCTCTCGCCCAGCCCCACTGGGAGCTCTAAGGACGGGCCCGTCAGGCGCCGCCGACAAATTCGAGTCTCATCACTATGCGTGCGCGGGGGCGGGCTGCTCGGCCCGCCGCGGGAGCAGCGTCTCGCGTGCGATCACGAGCCGCTGGATCTGCGCCGTGCCCTCGTAAAGCTGGAGGATCTTGGCGTCACGCATCAGCTTCTCGACCTTGTACTCCTTGATGAAGCCGTACCCACCGAACACCTGGACCGCGTCGGTTGTCACCTCCATCGCGCTGTCGGCAGCGAACCGCTTGGCATGGGAGGACTCGACCGTGTTGCGCTTGCCCTGGTCGAGCAGTGCGGCGGACTGCCACGTCGCCAGCCGCGACAGGTGCACCTTGGTCGCCATGTCGGCGATGATGAACTGGATCGCCTGGTGCATGGCGATCGGCACGCCAAACTGGACGCGCTCCTTGGAGTAGTCGATCGCGAACTCCATCGCCGCCCGGGCCACGCCGGTGGCCATCGCAGCCACGCCCGGCCGAGTGCGATCGAGCGTCATCATCGCGATCTTGAAGCCCTTGTTCTCCTCGCCCACGAGGTGGTTGAGCGGGATCTCGACCTCCGGGAACGTGATCGTCGCGGTGTTGGACGCCCGCTGACCCATCTTGTCCTCGTGCTTGTCGACCACCACGCCGGCGTCGCGCGGGACGATGAAGCACGAGATCCCGCGGTGCCCCGCCTCCTTGTCGGTCTTGGCATAGACCGTGAACCAGTTGGCGTACTCGCCGTTGGTGATGAAGCACTTGGAGCCGTTGATAACCCACTTGTCGCGCTTGCGGGTGGCGGTGGTCTTCATCCCTGAGACGTCTGAGCCGGCGTCCGGCTCGGTCAGGCAGAACGAGGCCAGCAGCGGCGCCTCGGCCAGTCGGCCCAGGTAATCCTTCTTTAGCTCACCCGACGCCGCGAGGGCAATCGGCGCGCTGGCCAGGCCGTTGCACGAGAGCGAGGTCGTGATGCCCGAGCAGCCCCAGCTCAACTCCTCTTCGATGATGCAGCCTTCCAGGAAGCCGAGGCCGGGACCACCGTACTCCTCCGGCAGATGCGTGTTCATCAGGCCCAACTCCCAGGCCTTGTCGATGATGTCCTGGGGCCACGTGCCGTCCCGGTCGTAGTCCCAGGCGACGGGACGGATCTCCTTCTCGGCGAAGTCGTGCGCCATCTCGCGCATGCTCTTCTGCTCGTCGGTGAGGGTGAAATCAACCACAGCGGGGTCTCCTTGAGGCGTAGATTGACTAGTCAGTCAACACCTTTATCCTACCCGATCAACGGGCAGTCCGAACCAGATTTCGCAATCTTGGCTGCTCCACGGGTTGCCGATCTTGCGCCAGACTTGGCCTCGTGCACTCGGCGTTCAACATCATCATCTGGGTCGTCTGCATCCTGGCCGTGGTGATCGCCTTCGGCGCGCTGATCGCCAGCCGCAAGACTTGGGAGGACTTCGGCAAGGGTCAGTTCGTGCTGGACCGCGACCTGCGGCGCGATCCTCCGTCCGGCACGCCGGGCGCGGTCGCCGAGCGGGACACCGAGATCCGCCAGCTGCTCGAGGCGCGCAACGAGGTTCGGGCGAGGCGAGGCGAGGCGCCGATCGATGTCGAGCAGGAGCTGGCCCGGCTCACCGCGCCGGCCATCGATCCCGAGCTGCGCGAGGAGATCCGCCAGCTGGTCGTGGCCCGCAACGAACGCCGCCTCCGCGCCGGCAAGCCGCCGCTGGACGTTGAGGCGGAGATCGAGCGCGAGATCTCAGCCCTCGGCGAGCTCTAAGGCGCCGCCGTCAGGCGCCGCCGACAAACCGCTAAGGCGCAGCCGTCAGGCGCCGCCGACAAATCGCTAAGGCGCCGCCGTCAGGCGCCGCCGACCAATCGGTCGAAGCGGTACTCTCAGCGCCGTGGCTGATATGCGCCGATTTGAGCTCGAGGAGGTCATCAACCGCCCGGGCACGTACTTCAACCCTCAGACCGAGGTGCTCGTCGTCATCGACGACTCGCCGGAGCTCGACAGCGAGATGTTCAACATGGAGGAGTTCGAAGGCGCCGACTGGGTCCAGATCTCCGACGAGGTGCCGGTCGACGAGCAGCGCCGCGACGAGCTTCTGGAGGCCTTCCAGAGCCGCCACGTTGGGGCGAACCTCGACGCGGACCCCGACGAAGAGCCCGAGGAGTACGAAGAGGAGCTCGAGGAACTCGGGCGGGAGGACTAGCCGCCGTCGGTTCGGACCGGTTCGCGGGGCTCAGCCGCCGCTGCCCAGCAGCGCCGCGCACTTCTGCATCTTCGACACGTCGCCGCCGGCCTGCTGGATGCACTGGCTGTACTTCTGAACGCTGGTCGATGAGCCGGTGGTGCTGCTCCCGCCGCTGCTGGCGCCACCGCTCGACCCCCCAGTGATCAAGCCACCAGCGGCGCCCTGGAGCTCCTGGATGAAGGCGCTGACCTTGGCCTCGAACTCGGTGTACGGGCGCACGGTGGTCGGGGCGGTGATCGTCTGTGGCTGGTTGAGGTCGGCGTACTGCATGGTCAGGTTGAGGTCGGCCGAGGTCATGCCCCCCAGCTCCGACGACGCCTTGCCGGTGACCGGCAGCGTGAGCGTGATCGTCAGCCGGCGGATCGTGTGATCACTGTTCCCGGTCCACACGTCGACGCTCGGGCTCTTGATCGCGGCGGCGATCTTCTGCTGGTCGGCAGCGGGAATGCCCGACTTAAGGGCGCTGGCCCCGGATACGCCGAGCGAGGAAGCGCGCTCGAGGATGGTGTTCAGGTCGCTCAGCAGAGCAGGCACGTTGACGCCGGCGTGGATATGGGTGGTCTGCGCCCCGCCCACGTTCTCCGTGCCGACGATCGTCGGATCGGTCAGCCAGCGCAGCGGCTGGATACCGAGCTTGGACAGCGTCCCGGAGCTCGAGCTCGAGCTGCCCGAGGACGCCACCTGCGCGAAGCTCGATTCGAGCCGTTGGAAGGTCGCCTGCGGCATCTGGTAGCTCGTGCCCTGGAGGGTCACATAGCCGCTGGTCCCGGTCGAGAGGATGCCGAGCGCAACACTGTGGCCGAGCGCGCTCGCGCTTACCGTGAAGTTGGACTCGGGCAGCTTGCCGGCGCCGCGGGTCTGGAACGGACCGCCGAAGCTGAGCGTGATCGGGCCGCTGAGCGTGCTCGATCCGGCGGGGTCAATCGTGAGGCTCACATTCAGCATCCCGCTCGAGACCTTGTGACTGCCGCTGAAGGTCTGCTTGAGGAGCGTGTTGGGATTGCCCGAGCTCCCGCTGCTGCTGCCGCACGCGGCCACGCCGAACGCCGCCACCAGAATCACGAGAATGATCGGCGCGGTTTGCCGGTGATGCATTGCGGTCGCCCCTGCTTGGTGGTACGGGATGGCCTGGGCGAATCTAGCACCCGGTCCCGGACGCCGACGCAGTCGCCCAGGCCGTGTTGTTGGAACCTCTTCGCGTCGGGTCGCGAGCGCCTAGACTCGCCCGATCATGACGCCCCGGACGATCCTCTACACCGGCAAGGGCGGCGTCGGCAAGACCTCGGTTGCGGCGTGTACGGCGCGCGCGTGTGCGGCATCCGGATTGCGCACGCTGGTGATCTCGACGGATCCGGCGCATAGCCTGGCTGAGTCGCTGGGCGGCTCGCTCGGGCCCGAGCCCGCCGCGGTCGACGACCGGCTGTGGGGGCAGGAGGTGCACGCTCAGGAGGAGATGGAGCGCCACTGGTCAGGGGTGCAAGAGTGGCTCGGCGAGGTGTTCGTCGAGCGCGGGCTGGACCGCATCTCCGCCCAAGAGCTGACCGTGCCGCCCGGGATGGACGAGCTGTTCTCGCTGCTGCGCCTCCAGGCCGCCCACGAGTCACCGGATTGGGACGCGATCATCGTCGACTGCGCGCCCACCGGCGAGACGCTGCGGCTGCTGTCGTTTCCGGACGTGGCCCGGTGGTGGATCGAGAAGGTGTTCCCGCTCGAGCGCCAACTGCTCGCCGCCGCGCGCCCGCTCGCGCGCTCGCTGCTCGACATCCAGCTTCCGAGCTCAGCGGTCTTCGCGGACATCCAGCGTTTGTCTCAGAACCTGATCGCTATGAACGAGATCCTGCGCGACCGCGAGCGCTGCACGGTCCGCCTGGTGATGAACCCGGACAAGATGGTGATCGGCGAGGCGATGCGCACCTTCACCTACCTGAACCTGTACGGCTACCTGACCGACGCGGTGATCGTCAACCGAGTCTTCCCGTCTGACGTCGGTGACTATTTCTCGGGCTGGCGCAAAGTGCAGGAGGAGCATCTGGATCTCGTCCGCTCGGCCTTCGCCCCCGTACCCGTCCTGTGCGCGCCGTACTTCGACCAGGAGGTGCTTGGGGCCGAGATGCTCGACCGTCTGGCCGAGGCGCTGTTCGGCTCGCGCGGACGCGGCTCGGCCAGACTCGCGCCGGCCGATGTCCTGCACGACAGCCTGACCCAGGAGATCCAGGTCTCCGAGGACGGGGCGCAGCTGCGCCTGATGCTCCCGTTCGCCCAGAAGGGCAACATCTCGTTGAAGAAGATCGGGCTCGAGTTGATCGTCGGCGTGGACGGCCACCGGCGCACGATCATCCTGCCCTCGGCGCTTGCCTCGTTCCAGCCCACCGGCGCCACGTTCGAGCACGGGGTGCTCGAGGTCACCTTCCGCGGAGTCCACGATGCCGAGCCCGCCTGAGTCTCGCCCTCCCGATGAGACGCCGCGCCCGCGCAGTCCCGCGCCACCGGGATCCACTGAGGAGGCATTGCGCCGGATCGAGGAGCGGCTCAACCGCGCCTCGGCGGCGGCCGAACGACTGATGGCGCAGGCGGTGGCGGAGGCGGCCGGCGGCGGTAGTGCCGGCGAGGGCCATGGGGATCCCGGTGGCGACCCTGGTAAGCGTGGAGACGCCCCCCAGGATCCTGGTGGCGGCCCAGGGAGTTCCGGCCGCGGCCCAGGGAATTCCGGCCGCGGCCCAGGGAATTCCGGCGGCGGCCCAGGGAATTCCGGTGGCGGCCCGGAGGATCGGGGCGAGTCCGACGCCGACGACGCGCCAAAGCCCCCGCCGGCCGGGTGGCAATTCCCCCAGGACGCGCCCTCGAGCGGGCTGCCAGACCTCGACCCGTTCGTCGCTCTCGTCCAGGCCGTGCGCGACCTCATCCCTCCGGAGCTCCAGCGCCGGCTGGTGGCGGCGCTCCGCGAGCTCCTGCTCGCGCTGCGCGCCCTCATCGACTGGTACCTCGAGCGACTCGAGCGCCGACGCGAGCAGGCTGTCGAGGTCGAGGAGATCCCGATCCTGTAGCGCCCCGCCGGCGCCCTCCCGAAGGCGCTGCCTCGACACCTACAATCGAGGCATGAGCGATGGACCGCCCGCCGCCACCACTGCGCGGCGCGTCGGGTCGGGGACGAGTCGCCTCGTCCGGGCCTGGCGGGTGCTGCCACACGAATCGCGGCTGGCAGCATTCGCATCGCTCGCGCTCTTCCTGACGCTGTTCCTGCCCTGGTACCAGGTCACCCTGATCGCGCCGGCGCAGAGCGCGAGGCTCCAATCGGCCAGCGCCACGATCACCGGGTGGGGTGCCTTCTCGTTCGTCGAGGCTGCCGTGCTGCTCGTCGCCGCCGGCGTCCTCACGCTGCTGTTCCAGCGGGCCGAGGGGCGCGCCTTCCATCTCCCAGGCGGGGACGGCGGGGTGATCACGGCGGCCGGCCTCTGGACCTGCGTGCTGATCGTGTGGCGGATCTTCGACAAGCAGGGCGCCACCACCAAAGGTCCGTCCGCCACCACCTCGGGCGTCGAGTGGGGCATCTTCTTCGCGCTGGCGGCCGGGGCCTTCTTGGCCTACAGCGGCTCGAGGATTCGCGCCGCCCACCGGCCCGAGCCGCCGCTCCCGGGGGAGGACCACGCGCCGGCCGGGTCCAACGCTGCCGCGGAAACCACCACGGAGCCCCGGCGCCCGCACGATCGGTCGAGCGAACCACGCCGGCGCGCGCGCTCGCCGCGGCCTGTGTCGGCGGATCGGCCTCCGGCGCGGACCTATCGCCCCCGCGCCACCGTCGCGCCGGATCGCGCCACCGCCGGCTCGGATCGCCCCACCGCCGCGCCGGATCGCGCCACCGCCGGCTCGGATCGCCCCACCGCCGCGCCGGCGGGTCGACCCCGCCACCGCGCCAGTGCCGACGAGCTCTTCGAGCGCGTCGTCCCCGAGGATCCACCGGCCATGCGCTTCGGGCGAATTCCCCCGTCCACCCGGCCATCGTTCACACCGCCCTCGGAACCGGACGACGAGACGGTGCCGCTCGGCGGCGACGGGACGGTGCCGCTCGGCGCGGACGGCACGCTGCCGCTCGGCGCCGACGGGACGGTTCCGCTCGGCGCGGACGGCACGCTGTCGCTTGGTGCCGACGAGACGGTGCGGCTGGGTCAAGACGACACGGTGCGGCTGGGCGAGGACGATACCCTCCCCATGCGCCGGCGCCCCGAGCCCTAGTCGCCCACGGCCCGCCGCGCGAGCTCGCCGGCGATCCTGGCCAGCACCATCGCCCACCTGTCGCGGACGTGGTCGCCCGTGAAGCGAAGGATGTCGATGCGGGCGTCGCGGAGCAAGAGATCCTTCTCGCGATCACGGTTGAACGCACCGGGCCCGCGGTGGAACGGGTAGGTGTCCAGCTCGACCACGAGCCGCTCTCGGCGCCAGAAGAGGTCGAGCTCGAAGCGGCCGAACTTGACGTTCGTCTCCGGTAGCGGCAAGCCAGCGTCGCGCAACAGCCTCAACAACCGCTTTTCGGTGCGCGAGCGGCTGGTCGCGGTGGCGGTCTCGTCCCCGAGAATCGCCGCCAGGCGGGCGGCGCCCCGGCAGGGCCGGTTGCGGGCAAGTACGGCCAGAAGTGCCTCCGGCGTGAACCGCCGGTGCGCGAGTCCCTCGTCGATCGCGTCGGGGACGGCCGCCGGCGCCACCGCCGCCAGCTCGAGCACGGCCCGCGCCGGCGAGCTGACCCACAGACCCTGATGCTGGCGGCGATCTCGCTCGTCGATCTCGCGTATCCGGTGCACCCGGATTCCGTTCCGGGATGAACGGCATCCGGCGACGACCGATACCTCGACCTCAGCGGGTAGTGCCCGCAGAAGGCCCCAGACGGCCGCTGCGGTGCGGTGACTGAGGAACGCCCGATCGCCACACGCGATCAGAGCGGCCTGCTCAAGAGCAAGGGCAGGCAATTCGCCGTGAACAACCGAGTACACGCCATGGAACACAGGCCGGAGGCGGCCACGGCTCACCCAGTGGGAAATCCCGCGACGGCTATACCCGAGCGCGATCAGCTGTTCGTGTCCCACGATTGTGCGCTGTCGACCGGCAAGAGCGGCCACCTGGGCGTCGCGCGTCTGGGTCATAAGTGCGCGCTCGACGACCCGATGGCGCCCAATGCACGTATATGCCCCGTATTTGGCTCTGAATCCGCATTCAGCGCCAGGCGGGCGGCGAGTGCGGGGATATGACCCAGCGCAACGCGCGGCACGCCACCCAGAATGCACCCGCCACCGCCCACCGACCCGAGTTGTTGCAGGCCGGCGCCTATATTTGAACAGCGTCGATGCAGACCGAAGCGGACACGCCACAGACCCCGCAGGATCTCGCCAGCGGCCTCAGGCAGGTTGGCTACATCCCGGGCGAGTCGACCGCGCTCGTCTCGTTCCTGGCGATCAAGCTCGGCAAGCCGGTCCTCGTCGAAGGCCCCGCCGGCGTCGGCAAGACCGAGCTGGCCAAGGCGCTCGCGGCCCACCTTAACCGAACCCTCGTGAGGCTCCAGTGCTACGAGGGGCTCGACGAGGCCAAGGCCCTCTACGAGTGGAACTACCGCAAGCAGCTGCTGCGCATCCAGACCGAATCACAAGAAGCCGGATGGCAGGACGTGCAGGAGGACATATTCGGCGAGGAGTTCCTCCTTCCGCGACCGCTGATGACCGCCATCGCATCCACAGAACCCGTCGTCCTGCTCATCGATGAGATCGACAAGACCGACCAGGAGTTTGAGGCGATGCTGCTCGAGCTCCTGTCCGACTTCCAGATCTCCATCCCCGAGCTCGGGCGCATCGAGGCGAAAACAAGACCGGTCGTCCTCCTCACCTCCAACAACACGCGCGAGCTGACCGAGGCGCTCAAGCGCCGCTGCCTCTACCTCTGGCTCGACTATCCGAACCTCGAGCACGAGCTCCAGATCGTCCGCCTCCACGCCCCCGAGCTCGACGAAACCGTCGCTCGCAAGCTGACGGAGATCGTCCACCAGGTGCGCCAGCTCGACCTCAAGAAGCCTCCGAGCATCGCCGAGTCGATCGACTGGGCGCGCACGCTGCTGCTGCTCGGCGCCGGCGACATCGATCACGCCACGTTCGTCGAGACGATGAGCGTGATCGTCAAGCACCGCACCGACCTGGACACGGTGGCGGCCCGCGTCGGTGTGGCCCTCGAACAGCAGCAGGCGAACGACGCCCGCTCCAGTGCCGCCTAGCAGCAAGGCCATCTACGGCGGGATCCCGGACCAGCCGCCGGGCACTCTCGACGGCCAGCTCCTGTCGTTTGCCGAGGAGCTCCGCAGCGAAGGCGTCGCGATCGGGACCTCCGAGATCCTCGACGCCTTCGAAGCGCTCACGCACGTCGATTGGAACGAGCAGGAGGACTTCAAGGAGGGCCTGGCGGCGACACTGGCCAAGTCGAGCGACGACCGACGCGTGTTCGACCTCGTGTTCGACCGCTTCTTCTTCCGCGCCGCCGAGGCTCAGGCCGCGCGCAAGAACATCACCGAAGCCCCGGGCGCGAACCACGACCCGCGCGACATCAACCTCGACACACTCAGGCAGCAGATCGCCGCCGCGCTGCGTGACGGCTCGGACGACGCGATGAGAGACCTGGCGCGCCTGGCCATAGCCGCCTTCGGCCGGGGCGAGGGCTCGGGGGTCCTGGGCGTCGACGTGCAGAGAATCCGGCGCGCACTCGGCCTCAGGACCGAGCCGCAGCCCGATTTCCCAGAAGACGACCCCCGGCACGACGGCCTCCCCCGCGACCAGGTGAGGAAGTTCGAGCAGCACCTGCGACGCGAGCTCGAGCGCGACCTGATCGAGCGCACCTCCACCCTCCCCCCGAAGCGCCCGCTCAACGAGCTCGACCGAGCCCTCCCATCCGGCCCGATCCAGGACCTCGCCGCCGTCCACAAGGTCGTCGCCCAGCTCAAACGACGGCTCGCCACCCAGGGCCACGAGCTCAAGGGACACAACCGCCACGCCCACGTCGACTTCCGCCGGACGATGCGCGCCTCCCTCCAGACCGGCGGCGTCCCGATCGCGCTGAAGTACCGCCCAAAAAGACCGAAAAGACCCGAGATCTTCGTGCTGTGCGACGTGTCCACGTCAGTCACCAGCGCATCGACCTTCTTCCTATCCGTCCTCCACGCCCTCCACGACGCATTCCGCAAGCTCCGCTCCTTCGTGTTCATCGAGCGGATCTCGGAGGTCACCGATGTGTTCGAGCGCGAGCGCGACTTCCGCGCCGCCAGCGAAGCCATATCGAGAGACGCCGGCGTGGCCGACGTCTCCGGCTACACCGACTACGGCCGTGTCTGGCTCGAATTCCTCAACCTCATCGAGGACGAGCTCCACCCCCGCGCCACCGTGATCGTGCTCGGCGATGCCCGCACCAACGGCCGGCCGCCGCGCGACGACGTATTCGCCGCAATCACACAGAAGGCCGGGCGCACCTTCTGGCTGAACCCCGAGCCGCGGCTGTACTGGAATTACGGCGACAGCGTGATCTCCGCGTACGAGCGGCACTGCACGGCCTTCGAGTGCTGGCGCACGGACCAGCTGGAGGACTTCGTCAAGGCGCTGACGCGGCCGGAGCCGGGATGAGGCACGACTAGAACAGCTGGTTCTCGCCGCCGAACACGTTCGACACCGACCCGTCGGTGAAGATCTGCCGGATCGTGTCGGCCAACAGCGAGGCGCATGACAGCACCACCACATTGTGGGGCGCGCCTGGCCGCAGCGGAATGGTGTCGGTCACGACCACCTGCTCGAATGCCGAGCTCGCCAACCGCTCGTAGGCCGGACCCGAGAACACGGGGTGCGTGCAGGCGGCGAACACCCGCTGCGCGCCCTCGTCGAGCACGGTCTGGCCCGCCGCGGTCAGCGTGCCGGCGGTGTCGATGATGTCGTCGAGGATCACCGCCGTCTTGCCCCGCACGTCACCGATCACGTAGCCGATCTCGGCCACCTGTTGCGCCGGCCGGTCCTTCGTCATCAGCGCCAGATCGGCGCCCACCATCTCGGCGAACTTGTGGTTGAGCTTGACCCGGCCGACGTCCGGCGCGACGACGACCAGATCGTCGAGCTCGAGTCCCCGGAAGTAGTCGGCGATCAACAGGAGAGCGGTCATGTGGTCGACCGGCTTGCGGAAGAAGCCCTGAACCTGGCCGGCGTGCAGGTCGACCGTGAGCACCCGGTCGATGCCCGCCGTCTCGAGCAGCTGAGCCACCAGCCGGGCGCTGATCGGCTCACGCAGAGCCGACTTCTTGTCCTGGCGCGAGTAGCCGTACCACGGCATCACCGCGACCACCCGATGGGCCGATGCACCGACGGCGGCGTCGATCATCACGAGCAGCTCCATCATCGCGTCGTTGGCACTGATCCCGGTCTCCGGGTTGGCGCAGGTTGGCTGGACCACGAACACGTCGGCCCCGCGTACCGACTCGTCGATGCGGCAGTACACCTCACCGGCCGAGAACGTCTTGAGCGTGATGTGACCGAGTTCGATCCCGAGCCTGTGCCCGATGGCGGCCGCCAGCGCGGGATTCGCCCGCCCGGAGAACAGCATCAGCTTCTTGCCGGTGACGATTGGAAGGCTTCCGGATCGTGCCGGCGGTTCGCTCGCGCGCATCTGGAGGCTGAGTCTATAAACACGACCCGGCGACAAGCCGTGGTCTCCTTGCCCGCTTTGCATTGGTAGCGAGGTTCGCTTTGAGCTACTTTCCGCGCGACCGGGGCGCGATGGGGTTGCGCCCCCCGGGTCGGACAACTTCAAAGGGGCTGGGTTTCGCAAGGGACCGCAGATGCAGGGACAGAAGCCAATGCCGCGTGGGCGGCTGACCCGGCGTCTGGTCACCTTCTACGTGACCTTGTCCGTGATCGGCGCCGTGGTGGTGATCCTGGTCGTAGACAGGGGCGGCGGTGAGCGGGCGCTCCCGTCGATCGCCGGGGGTTACAGCGCAAGCGCGCCGAACCCGTGTCTGGGGCCTGTCCCCAAGGCACCGGGCGGCACGCCGCTGCCCTCCACCGCTCCGACCCAGGCGGCCGTGACGGGCCCGTCGTTCAACGTGCTGCAGTCGGGCGAGTTCGTCAACTTCACCAACAACCAGGGCACGCTCGGTGGCGAGCTGCGCCTGAAGGACGCCAAGCTCCCGGGCGGCGGCTATCCCATCGGGGGATCGGTCAGCTGCGTGAACGGCAAGTCGCTCGAGCTGTCGGGAACGGCGGCGGCCGGCGGCCGGGGCGCGATCACCGGCACGCTCGGTGGAGTGCCGTTTGCCGCCGCGCTGAAGAGCGCGCCACCCGAGCCGGGGGCCGCGGCACCGCGCACGCCGCCGAACGTCCAGGGCACCTACGCGCTCTCCCCGAGCTCGACCTGCTTCGGGAGCGCGTTCTCAATCCACGGCACGGGAACGGTCGCGAGCATGTACTCGTCGGCCGGCGAGAATCTCGGCAAGGTCACATACTCGGACAAGACGGGCGGGCTGTTCGGGGACGTGAAGTGCACCAGGGGCGGCACCGCCCGCGTGACCGCCACGGCCAACGACATCGTCCTGCAGAACGTCACCGTGATCCCACTGCAGGTGGCCACGCCGGTCCCGTCGACGGTCCCGACGGCCAAACCCGCGCTGACGACTCCCTCCGGACTCGGCCCGGCGGGCGAGAAGTTCACCGCGACAAAGCAGCGTAGTGACTTCAACCACCTCGTGGCCGCGGTCTTCCTCGCGCTCGCCATCGTGCTGATCGTCTGCCGCATATTCGGGTACATCGCCATCAAGGTCGGCCAGCCGCGCGTGATGGGCGAGGTGATCGCGGGACTGGTGCTTGGCCCGTCGCTGCTCGGCGCGATCTCTGCCAACTGGCAGGCCACCTTCTTCCCCAGCGACACGCTAACCGCGATCGGCACGATCGCGAACCTCGGCTTGATCTTCTTCATGTTCCTGGTCGGGCTGGAGGTTGATCGCGGTCAGCTCAAGGGCAAGGTGGCCGCCGCCACCGCGATCTCGAACGCGAGCGTCGCGCTGCCGATGCTGCTGGGAATCGCGATCGCCCTGCCGCTCTACACGCTGCTCGGCCCGGACAAGAAGTTCGTCGCGTTCGCGCTGTTCATGGGCGTGTCGATGTCGATCACCGCCTTCCCGGTACTGGCCCGCATCCTGGCCGAGCGGCGGATGATCCAGCACCCGGTTGGGTCGCTGGCGATCGCCTGCGCCGCGATCGACGACGTCACCGCCTGGTTCTTGATCGCGCTTGCGACCGCGGTCGCGGCATCGGGCACCTTCGGGGACGTGGTCAGGACGATCGCCGAGGCGACCGCGTTCACCTTGTTCATGGTGCTGGTCGTCCGCCGCGTCCTCGCGCGAATGGCGACGGCGTACGACGAGGTCGGGCGGATCCCGAGCGGGTGGTTCGCGGCGATTGTCATCGGCGTGCTCGTGTCCGCGTACATCACCCAGGAGATCAACATCGCGTTCATCTTCGGCGGCTTCATCATGGGCCTGATCATGCCCCGGCACGCACGACTGAGCGAGGACATCACCCGTCGGATCGACGACTTCGTGGTCACGCTGCTGTTGCCGATCTTCTTCGTCTACACGGGCCTGCGCACCAACGTCGGGCTGCTCGATAGGCCCGACCTGTGGCTGATCACCCTGGCCCTGATCGGGATCGCGATCCTCGGCAAGCTCGCCGGTGCCGCGATCGCGGCCCGCGTCGCCGGCTACGACTGGAAGGCGTCGGCGGTGATCGGGACGCTGATGAACACGCGCGGGCTGACCGAGCTGATCGTCCTCAATCTGGCGCTCGACGCCGGCGCGATCTCCAACACGCTGTTCGCGATGCTGGTGATCATGGCGGTCGTCACCACACTGATGGCGGCGCCGCTGCTGACGCTGATCGACCCCAAGAACGAGTACGGTCTGGCGGTCGAGGACGAGTTCGCGGGTGCCGCGCTCTCGGCCGTCCAAGCGCATCCGGAGCTGCCCGTGCCGGACCGCTCGATCCTGGTTGCGCCGCAGACGGACACGGCGTTGGATCAGCTGGTCGCGCTGGTCGAGCCGCTGGCCCGGTCGGCACCGGCACGGGAGCTCATCATCGCCCGTCTCGTCCAGCCGCCGCGAGGCGCCGGCGCCGGCGTCCGGGGCGGCTTGCGTTCGGAGAACCTGGCGCTCGAGCGGGCCTCGCGAGCGATCAACCAGTTGCGCGACCGGTTGGCGTCCGAGGGCATCGTCGCCCGCGGTGTCGCGTTGACCTCGACCGGCCCGGCCGCCGATCTCGCCCACATCGTCGAGCGGGAACCGATCGACCTCGTGCTCACCGAGGGGCGCCGGCGGATCATCGGCGACGGCATTCCCCTCGGCGAGGTCGGCGAGCTGATGGAGCACGCGGCCTGCGACGTGGCGGTACTCGTGGCGAGGGAGGGCGCCCCGATCGAGCTCGGTCCGAACGCACCGGTGGTGGTGCCCTTCGGCGGCGCCGAGCACGACTGGGCGGCGCTCGAGCTCGGCTCGTGGCTGGCCTGTAGCTCGAGCGCACCGCTCAAGCTGCTCGGGGCGGCCGGGCAGACCGACGAGGGAAAGTCGGTGACGCGGATGCTCGCCGACGCCGGGCTGCTCGTGCAGCAGGTGACCGGGATCGCGACGGAGCCGCTGGTCGTTGCCGGCGGACGTGACGGCGTCGTCGAGGCCGCGACGGGAGCGGGCCTGCTCGTAGTCGGACTCTCGGAGCGATGGCGACACGAAGGCCTCGGGACGACACGATCCGCGATCGCCAAGGCCGCGCTGGCACCGGTCTTGTTCGTCAAGAGGGGCAGCCGGCCGGGCCTGTTCGCACCAAGGGAGAACGTCACCCGCTTCAACTGGTCGATCGCCGGACGCGCCTCGAGATTGTCCTCCCCGACAAGGACCGCGCCCACCGAGGGAGACTAGCCACCTCTTTCGATCGCCTCACGACCCCGAAGTCCGGCCGCTGAGACGTTTGTCGAGCCGCCATACGCGTTCACAACTAACGGCGGCATCTGTCGAAAGAGGTTCACGATGCTCGATCCGCTCGTCACCTCCCCTCAACCGGAAAGGCGCCCGAACGAGTTCGGGATCAGGCACCAGGAGATCGACGAGCGCACCTGTTTGGTCGCCGTCGAGGGCGATCTGGACCTGGCGTCGGCGCCCGAGCTGAAGTGGACGCTGGTCGAGCTGCTGCACAAGGGCTACAGCCATTACGTGATCGACCTCTCCGCGCTCACGCACATGGACTCGATGGGGCTGGGCGTCCTGGTCGGCTTCCGTAAGCGCCTGCACGCGGACGCGCGGCTGGCCATCGCGTGCATGCCGCGACCGCTCACGAGGCTGCTCGAGATGACCGGTGTCGACGCCTGCCTTGGCACCTTCGCCAGCGTCGACGAAGCGCTGGGGGCGGGGACGGGTAGAGGCCTACCGCTGGACACGGATGCGGCGATGGCCCTCGGCCTCGCGTCGACCGCGATGCCCTTCGCCACGTCGCGGCGCGCCGAGGCTCTGCGCTGGCTGCGGATCCTTCGCCTCAACGGAGAAGCCGCCCGTGTCCTCTCCGTATTCGGCGTCGGCGAGACGCTGCCCGCGGGGGTGGATGAGGAGACGGAGGCACCCCTCAGCACCGAGCAGCGAGCCGATGGAGACGCCATCGCGACGATCACCGACCTGGCTGGTCGAATCGCCCGCCGCCGCGGAGCCACCGCGGTCGGCACAGGCGACATTCTCGTCGCCGTGATTCAGTTCTACAGCCCAGATTTCGACGTCGTCCTCGCCGCCCACGGGACCGACCGCGACGAGGTCATCGGGCGACTCGCCGCCTAGGTCCTCAGCGTCGCCCTCGGCGCTACTTGCGCGAAACGATCGCTCGGGCGAGGTAGCTCTGGCCGCTGTGCAGCAGGATGGTCGTGTGGCGGACGAAGTCGTCGACGAGGACGGTGTCACGGATGGCGTGGGTGAGAGTGCCGTCGCAGCGATCGGCGATCGTCCAGATGGTGCCGCGGACGGTGGCCGAGCTGTAGCGGCCGGTGGTCTTGAACTTGCCGTGGCCGCTGACCTTGAGCAACTGGAGGGTCTTCGTGGAAAGACTTGCGACACCGGCCTCGTCGGAGGACTTCTTGGCCTTGCAGAGGCCGTAGCCGGGGCCGCCCTGGAATGCGCCTTCGGTGAGTTTGAAGTCGGCGAGGCCCTTGGTGATCCCGGTGCGGTCCTGGCTGACCGTGAATACCCCGCCGGCGAGGGTGGCGGTCTGGGTCTTGCCGACGCCGTTGGCGGTGACCATCTTCAGGGTGCCCTGGAGAGCGTCGATCTCTGAGCCCGTGGGGATCTGCCGCGCCTCGGTGAGCGGCACGAACCCCTGACCCTTGCTCAGCAGGGCACTGTCGCCGTCCGGGCCGAACGACTTACCCGGCGGCAAGAGGATGAACACGTGCCCCGAGACCGGTGTCACGTTCACTTCCTTGCCCAGCACCGGCGGCGGCGGTGCCGGGTCCGACGCGGTGGTGAACGTCTGGTCCGGCCCCACGGTGGTGCCGGCGCCGTTCGTCGCCACCAGCCGCACGTGATAGAGCGCGTTCGGGGCGAGTCCGGCCACGGTGGCCGACACCGGATGGTTGCTGGAATCAGCGCCCACCTGCTGCACGGGCGTCGTCTCGTCATAGAGCTCAGCCGAAGATCCGGGCCCGCGGTCGGAAGGGTCGATCCCGTACTCGAAATAGGCCGTGGTGACCGACCCTTCCGGATCCACCAAAGCCGAGAACGCCGCTCCGCTGCTCCCCTGCACGGTGGGAGCTGACGCGACCACCGCGGGAGACACCGAGAAGCCGGCCACGCCGACCGAGCCCGAGGGCCCGGCCGTGTAGGCGAACGTGTCGCCGGCGTTCGCGGGGCTGGTGCCGAAGGGTGTGGTGACCGTGACGTCGACGGTACCGCTGCCGGCCGGCGAGACCGCGGCGATCAGGTCGTCCGTGTCGACCGTGTAGCTCGCGGCGGGAGTCGAGCCAAACTCGACCGCGGTCGCCCCCGCAAGGTTCGTCCCGGTGATGTCGACGACCGTTCCACCTCCGCTCGGACCCGAGGTCGGACTGACGGCGGTGACCGTCGGCGGATTCGTCGACGTCGCGAACGTCCGATCGGTCCCGTCGCTGGGGCCGCCGGAGTTGGTCGCCACCACCCGGTAGTGATAGGTCGTATCCGACGACAGCCCCGACAACGCCGCCGACACAGCCACCGCACTCGTCCCCGACCCAGGCGACGGCGCACAGTTAACAGTATTTCCGTACGTAGTGGAGGTTCCCCACTGGAACTCGCAGGTGGTCGTCCCGCCGTTGGGGTTGACGGTGGCGTTCACGGTCGCCGTCGTCTGGGAGACGCCGGACGCAGCCTCGGTCGTCACCGTGGGCGGGTTCGGCAGCGTGGTGAACGACTGATCGCCGCCGGGGACCTCTGCCGACATCCCACCAGTCGCGGTGAGGTAGACGAACTCCAACTCGAAATGGTACGTCGCCAGCGGCGACAGGTCCGACACCGTCGCGGACACGTTTGTCGTACCCGTCCCCGGCAGGGTCGAGCACGGCACCACGCTGCCGTAACCGGTTGTGGGGCCGTAAAGGAAGTCGCAGCTTTCGATCGTGTAGCTGAGCGCGTTGACGGTGCCGTTCAGCGTCGCCCCCGTCGCGGTGATGTTGGTGGCGGCGTTGGTGGTGCCCGACGGAAACACCACCGCGGCGCTGGCCACCCTCGCGGGCATCCCGATCAGCGCCGCGAGAACGACAATCGAAAAGGCACACCAAATCCGGGCCGAAAGCCGGCACCCCCGGCCACTCGGTAGTCCGCACCGATGGCCCATCTACAACCCCCCGGTCGCTCCTGTAAAGAGATTAAGTAGTAATTCCTACCAGATCCTCGCCCTATGCGCCAGACCCAGAAGGGCCTTTTTCGCGTCGATTCAGCAGCGAGTTCGAGACCCCAGGCATCTGTGCGGCCCGTTACCGGTCAAGCGGTCGATGCGCCCGGCGGCCCTCCCTGTCGACGCGCTGACCCCGAGGCCGAGCGCCTCGGCCTCTTGTGGCAGCGACGCTTTCGGCGTACACTGCCGCACGCAGCCGACCGCTGTCGGGTCAGGTCGTGCTGGGACTGGTCACCAACAGGGGACTTGAAGTGGTGAGGTGATATGCGGGGCAGGCGGCGATTCGGCATTGCCAGCAACAAGCGTCTGCGCGTGCTGCTGCTCGCTCTCGTCGCCTTAGGGAGCGCCGCGATCGGGCTCGCTTTCTATGCCACCAGCCTGCTGGCCTCGCTCGAGGGCAGCACGATCAACGGTCGCTTCTCGATCCGGGGCACGCAGCGCCCGCCCAAGAACATCGTGATCGTCGCGATCGACCAAAAGACCTACGGGGACCTGAACGCGTTCCCGTTCCCGCGGAGCTACTACGCCACGCTGATCGACAACCTCGCCCCCGAGCATCCCGCCGCGATCGTGTTCGACATCGATCTCGGGAGCAAGAGCACGATCGGCAAGACCTGTCACGTCTCGGGCCTGACGCTTCCGTGCGACGACTACGCGCTGCTGAACGCGATCAACAACCACCCCGGGCTGACGGTGTTCGCCACGACACAGCCGCTCGGTGGCGGCCAGGCGTACTTCCTCGGCTACCAAACCGGCGCGCAGTTGGCACAGTCGGTCGGCTCGCAACTCGGCGCCGCGCTGTTCCCGAGCAATCAGCCCGGGAACGTCGACCGCCAGATGGTCCGCACCGCCACGGGCCTGCCGACGCTGTACGTGGTCGCCGCCGAGGCGGCGTCCCACAAGCGCGTCACGAGTGCCGAGTTCCCAGGCGATCAGTGGATCGACTATCCGGGGGCACAACACACGATCCCGTGGATCTCGTTCTCGAGCGTCTATGACCCGGCGAAGTACGGTCCGCCAGACGGCTGGAAGCACCCCCTGCCGCCGAACTACTTCCGCGGCAAGATCGTGTTCGTCGGTGTGACGCAGGTATCGCTCGAGGACTACCACGCGACCTCGACCGACGGGCAGATGGCGGGCGTCGAGATCGAGGCCGACGCGACCGCCACGGTCCTCGAGCACTTCCCGTTGAAGTCGGCCCCGGGCTGGATCAACATCGTCCTGATCCTGCTGTTCGCGGCCGCGGTGCCGCTCGCCAGCCTCCGCTTCGGGCCGCTTCCGTCGCTCGCGCTCGCCGTCGGGCTGGCGGGGCTGTTCATCGTCGGCACTCAGGTCGCGTTCAACGCGGGCCGTATCAACTCGTTCGTCTATCCGCTCGGGACGCTGGTCTTGAGCTCCGCCGGCGCCCTGTCAGTCCAGCTCGTGACCGAAGCGTTCGAGCGCATCCGGACACGGGACCTGTTCGGCCGGTTCGTCCCCGAGAACGTGGTCGACCAGGTGCTCGCCAGCGCCGACGGCCTGCGGCTCGGCGGCGTGCAGCGCGAGGCCACTGTCCTCTTCTCGGACGTGCGCGGATTCACCACGCTGGCCGAGACGCTCACCCCGCCGCAGGTGATCGAGGTCCTCAACCACTACCTGAGCGAGATGAGCGACGCGATCCTCAACCACGGCGGGACGCTCGTGTCATACATGGGAGATGGGATCTTCGCGGTGTTCGGGGCGCCGCTCGAGCTCCCCGACCACGCCGACCGCGCGGTGGCCGCGGCCCGCGAGATGCTCGAGGTGCGCCTGCCGCGCTTCAACGCCTGGCTCCGCGAGGAAGGGCTGAGCGAAGGGGTCCGGATGGGTATCGGCCTGAACAGCGGGCACGTCATGTCCGGGCACGTCGGCTCCGAGCGGCGGGTCGAGTACGCCGCCGTCGGCGACACCACCAACACCGCCTCCCGAATCGAGGCCCTGACCAAGGGGACGCCGCACCAACTGCTCCTTTCGGACTCGACGAGACAAGCGCTGCGCTCGCCGCCGGACGACCTCATCGAGGTCGGTGAGACCGAGATCCGCGGACGCCAGGGCCACATCAAGCTGTGGTCGATCCGCGAGGGGCCCGAACCGGAGAAGGTCGCTGAGGTCGCGGAACCCGAGCCCTTGCCAGCGCCAGGGCCCGCAATGTAGGTTCGACACAACAGGACCGGAACCAGGAGGGGCAACTTGTCTACCGAAGCGCCGACCGCAACCGCCGACAGGCTCGCGCTCTATCGCCGCGCAACCAATTACATCGCCGCGGCGATGATCTACCTGCAGGGCAATCACATGCTCGAGCAGCCGCTAGAGCCCGAGCATGTCAAGCACCGCCTGCTCGGTCACTGGGGCACAGTGCCGGGACTGAACCTGATCTACGCCGGCCTGAACCGGCTGATCCTCGACACCGACGCCAGCATGCTGCTGGTCACCGGACCCGGCCACGGCGCGCCGGCCAATCTCGCCAACCTGTGGATCGACGGCTGCCTCGAGGACGTCAGGCCCGAGCTCTCGCGCGATCGCGAGGGGCTGGCTCGACTGGTCCGCAGCTTCTCGTGGCCGGGTGGGTTCCCGAGCCATATCGCCCCGATCGTGCCCGGCACGATTCACGAGGGGGGCGAGCTCGGATACGCGCTGGCCACCGCGTTCGGCGCCGCCCTCGACAACCCGGATCTGATCGTCGCCTGCATCGTCGGCGATGGCGAGGCCGAGACCGGCCCTACCGCGGGCGCCTGGCACTCGAACAAGTTCCTCGATCCGGCCACGTGCGGCGCAGTGCTGCCGATCCTCCACGTCAACGGTTACAAGATCGCCAATCCGACCGTGTACGGGACGATGAGCGACGACGAGCTGACCAAGCTGTTCGAGGGGTTCGGCTGGCATCCGTTGATCGTGTCCGGAGACGACCTCGACGCCGACCTCGCTTCGGCACTCGATCAGGCGTACGGCGAGATCCGCGAGATCCAGTCGGAGGCGCGCGCCGGCCGTCGGCCCGAGCGGCCGACGTGGCCGATGATCGTGCTGCGCTCGTTGAAGGGCTGGACGGGCATCCGCGAGCTCGATGGGGTCCAGATCGAGGGAACGTCCAAGGCACACCAGGTGCCGGCGATGCAAGCGCGAACGAACCCGGCGCACCTCGACGCGCTCGAGCAGTGGCTGCGGTCCTACCACCCCGAGGAGCTGTTCGACGAGCGCGGCGGTCCGAGCGCCGAGGTGCTGGCGATGTGCCCGACCGGGTCCAAGCGAATGGGCGCCAACCCGCACGTCAACGGCGGGGAGCTGCGCGTGCCACTGACGCTGCCGTCGCTCGAGGAGCACGGCGTCGAGGTGAACGCGCCCGGCGCCGCGGCAGACAGCGCGCTGGGGACGCTCGGCAAGTACCTACGCGACGTGTTCCGTCTGAACCACGAGCGGCGCAACTTCCGGATCGTGTGCCCGGACGAGGTCGCCTCCAACCGCTTGAACGCGGTCTTCGAGGCCGAGAACCACGCCTACGAATGGCCCGTGGACCGGGGCATCAGTCCGGATTACGTGCCCGACGGACGGATCATGGAGGTCCTCTCCGAGCACAACTGCCAGGGTTGGCTCCAGGGTTACGTGCTCACCGGGCGTCACGGGATCTTCCCCTGCTACGAGGCGTTCATCCCGATCGTCGACGGAATGGTCAACCAGTACGGGAAGTTCCTGAAGATGTCACGAGAGGAGGCCCCCTGGCGCAAGCCGGTGGCCTCACTCAACTACCTGCTGACCTCGGAGGGGTGGCGCCAGGACCACAACGGCTACTCGCACCAGATGCCGGGGTTCATCAACTCGATGCTCAACCGCCGCGAGGAGAGCGCCCGGGTCTACCTTCCGCCGGACTCGAACACGCTGCTCGCGACGTTCGCGCACTGCCTGGAGGCAACCGGCTGCATCAACCTGGTGATCGCCTCGAAGCTGCCGTTGCCGACGTGGCTGCCGATGGACGACGCGATCGAGCACGTCCGCCGAGGCGCCTCGCGGTGGGCGTGGGCCAGCAACGACGACGGGGAGCCGGACGTGGTGATGGCCGGGTGCGGGACGATCCCCACCGTCGAGCTGCTGGCCGCCACCAGCCTGCTTCGCAGCGACGTCCCCGAGCTCAAGGTCAGGTTCGTCAACGTCACGAACCTGTTCGCGCTGGCTCGGCCCGACGCTCACCCCGACGGCCTACCCCCGGAGACGTTCCGCGAACTGTTCACCGACGACCGCCCCGTGCTGTTCAACTTCCACGGCTACCCGTCGGCGGTGCACCAACTGATCCACCGCCGGCCCCACCAGGAGCGCTTCCACGTCAGCGGATATGTAGAGGAAGGCACGACCACCACACCGTTCGAGCTGCTGGCGATGAACGGCGTCGACCGGTTCAACCTGGCCATCCAGGCCCTCAGCCGAGCGGATATTGCGGTCAGCGAGTTCGTGCGCGGAATGTCGGGCGAGTTCGCGGTGCGCACCGTCGCCGGGGCACGCGAAGCGATCGACAAGTTCACCCGGCGCCGGGAAGAGATCCGGCTCCAGATCCGCGAGCTCGGCGACGATCCGGCGGAGATCAAGGAGTGGGTGTGGCCGAGTGGCGAGCCGGTGCCGGCGTGAGCCGGCGGGTTGACTTGGGCGATCGTGGCCAGAGACAATCGGTGAGTTGACAAAGGGGGTTTATGGGACCGACCGTAGATGACGCACGCGACCGGGCGCGGGGATTCTGGGACGCGGCCGACTTCGACGCCAGCCTGAACGCGGCCCTGGAGGGGCTCGACTCGGCGCCCGACGACGTGGAGCTGCTCGTCCTGGCCGGACGGGCCGGCGTCGAGGTCGACGCCGACGACGCGGTCGAGCATCTGCGCCGGGCGACCGAGCTGGCTCCGGACAATGCCGGCGCCTGGCACCACCTTGGCGAAGCGCTCGCGGCCGAGGGCGCAACGGAGGAGGCCGAGACAGCGTTTCGGCGCGCGGTCGAGCTCGACCCCGACGATCAGCTCGCGATTACCCATCTTGGGCACACCGCGCTGGCCGCCGGCCGCCGGGACGAGGGCGTTGGCTATCTCGCCCGCGCGGCCGACATCGCCCACGCCGCTTCAAGCGCCTCGATCAGCCTCGTCGACATGTACCGGTCGATGGGGCAGTATGAGGACGCACTGACGCAGGCCCGACGGGTCGCCGAGGCCACGCCCGAGGACACGATCGCCTGGCTCGACGTCGCGGAGCTCAGTCTCCAGACGGGCCAGCTCGATGAGGCCCGCGCCGCGTTCGAGCGCCTTCGCGAACTGGACGAGATACCCGGTCACGAGGCCTACCCGCTGCACGGCATGATCCAGGTCGAGGTGGCGCGGGAGCGCTGGGAGCCCGCCGGCGATTTGGTGGATCAGGCGGCCGCGATCGATCCGCTCGGGCTGAGCATCGTCCTGGCCGCGTTCCTGCGCGAGCAGACGGGAGAGCCCGCGGAAGGCGACACGGACGAGTCGGCTCCGGCGCCGACCCGGGACGAAGTAGACGCCGTCTTGGCCGGGTCGCTGGGCGACTACCGCCGAATGCTGGCCGACGACCGTCTGCTGCGAGGAGGTGATCTGGTTGGCTGACGTTGCCGCGCCCGCCCGGGCGGTGTCGGCGGAGTGGTTCCGCTGCCCCAACTGCGAGGCGTTCGTGTACCACAAGCGCCTGAAGCGCAACCTCGGGGTGTGCCCGGAGTGCAACCACCACTTCCGTCTTCGCCTCTCGGAGCGGCTTTCCCAACTGTTGGATCCCGGAAGCTTCGAGGAACTGAGCGGCGACCTCGAGCCGCTCGACGCACTCTCGTTCTTTGACTCCAAGCCCTACGCGGACCGGATCCGCGACGCCCAGCGCAAGACCGGGTTGAAGGCGGGCGCGTTGTACGGCACCGGCACGGTCGACGGCCTCCCGATCGTCGTGGCCGCGATCGATTTCGGCTTCGTCGGCGGCAGCATGAGCGGCGCCGTCGGCGAGGCGATCACCCGCGCCGCCGAGCTTGCGCTCGAGCGCCGCACGCCGCTCCTGGTGATCTCGGCTTCTGGTGGTGCGCGCATGCAGGAGGGTTGCGTGTCGCTGATGCAGATGGCCAAGACGAGCCAGGCCGTCGCGCGGATGGGCGAGGAGGGCGTGCCGTTCTTCTCGCTGTTGACCGATCCGACCTACGGGGGCGTCAGCGCCTCCTACGCGACGCTCGGAGACGTGCTGATCTCCGAGCCCGGTGCGCACATCGGCTTCGCGGGCCCGTCGGTGATCGAGCAGACGATCCACCAGAAGCTGCCCGACGGCTTTCAGACCGCCTCGTTCCTGCTCGAGCACGGGATGCTCGACGTGGTCGAGCCGCGCGAGAACCTCCGGCGCACGCTGCGCAACCTGCTGGCGCTTCACGCGCTCGCCGAGCAGGCGCGCGGCGAGGACGCCGAGGCCCGCGTGGGCCGCCTCCCCAGCCCGGACGCGGGCGCGCCCGTCTCCGATCCGGATCAGCTCGCGGTCGGCGATCCGTGGGAAGTGGTGCAGCTGGCCCGTCACATCGATCGGCCGCGGATGCTCGACCTCGTCTCGGTCGCGCTCGACGAGTTCCATGAGCTGCGCGGCGACCGGCTGTTCGGCGAGGATCGGGCGATCATCGGCGGCGTCGGGCGTCTCGGCGACCTGGCGGTCGTAGTGATCGGCCAGCAGAAGGGCCACGCGACGAGCGAACTCGTCGAACACAACTTCGGCATGCCCGAGCCTGAGGGCTACCGCAAGGGGATGCGGCTGATGCGCTACGCGGCCCGCTTCGGTATGCCGCTCGTGACGATCGTCGATACGCCGGGCGCGTACCCGGGGATCGGCGCCGAAGAGCGCGGACAGTCGGTTGCGATCGCCGAGTCGATCCTGCTGATGTCGCGGCTGCCGATCCCGACCGTGGCCGTGGTGACCGGCGAGGGAGGAAGCGGCGGCGCCCTGGCGCTCGCCACGGCCGACCGGGTGCTGATGATGGAGAACGCCTACTACTCGGTGATCAGCCCGGAGGGCTGCTCGACGATCCTGTTCAAGGACGCCAGTGCCGCGCCCCGCGCCGCCAAGGCGCTCCGGATCACGAGCCCCGAGCTGCTCCGGCTGGGGGTGATGGACGCGGTCGTGCCCGAGCCCGCGGGCGGCGCCCAGACCGACCCGATGGCAACCGGGGCGAACCTGCGCGCCGCGCTCGTCGGCAGTCTCGCCGAGCTTCTGCAGTTGGACATCGACGAGCTGCTCACGCAGCGCTACGACCGCTTCCGCAAGTTCGGTGCGCCGGGGAGACAGCCGGTGCTGCCGCCGATCACAGGTGACACATGAGCGACAACAAAGCACAGCACAAGAACCCCGACCGCGACATGATCGAGTCGGTCTGGGCCGAGGCGCGCGATCTGGTCAGGAAACTCGAGGGCACGACGGTGCAACGGTTCGCCGTCGCCGCCGGCGAGTACCGGATCGAGATCGAGCGCGGGGCGCCGGTCGCGGTATCGCTGCCCGCGGGCGTGGCGGCTTCCGATGGTGAGGGGGCGATCGCGAGCGGGCAGCCCGTAGCCACCGGCGCGGGGCCCGGATTGGGCGTCGCTCCCGGAGCGCGGACGGCCTCCGGCGTGTTCACGCTCGGCGACGCGCCCGCTGCCGACAACCGGATCCCGGTGCTCGCGCCGCTGGTGGGGACCTTCTACCGCGCCTCGCAGCCCGGAGCCAAGCCGTTCGCCGAGGTCGGCGAGGTGGTCGAGGCCGGCAAACCGGTGTGCATCGTCGAGGCGATGAAGATGATGAATGAGGTCGTCGCCGGGGAGACGGGCAAGGTGGCCGAGATCGCCGTCGAGAATGGCGAATGGGTGGAGTTCGAGCAGGTCCTGATGTACCTCGAGCCGGCTGAGGCGTAGGGACCGGACGTGTTCGAAAAGGTCGTGATCGCAAACCGGGGGGAGATCGCGCTGCGCGTGGCCCGTGCCTGCCGCGAGCTCGGGATCAAGTCCGTCGCGCTGTACTCGACGTGCGACGCCGAGTCGGCGGTTGTGAAGTTCGCCGACGAGGCGGTGCACGTCGGCCCGAACCACCCGGGCAAGAGCTACCTGCACATCCCGAACGTGATCGGCGCCGCGCTGAAGACCGGCGCCGATGCGCTTCATCCGGGCTACGGCTTTCTGTCCGAGGACCCGTTCTTCGCCGAGATCTGCGCCAACAACGGGATCACGTTCATCGGCCCCAAACCCGACGTGATGGAGAAGGTCGGCGACAAGGCCATCGCCCGCGATCTGATGCAGAAGGCCGGGCTGCCGCTGCTGCCAGGGACGATCGAGCCCGTCGGGACGGTCGACGAGGCGTTCGACATCGCCGCTTCGATCGGCTATCCGGTGATCATCAAGGCCGTGGCCGGGGGCGGCGGCCGGGGGATGAACGTGGTCCGTCGCGAGGAGGACATGGCTCGGCTCTACCAGACCACCCGCGCCACCGCGCAGGCGGTGTTCAAAGACAGCGCCGTGTACATCGAGCGCTACCTGGACGCCCCCCGCCACACCGAGATCCAGCTGGTGTGCGACTCCCACGGCAACGGCGTGTACTTCTTCGAACGCGACTGCTCGGTCCAGCGCCGTCACCAGAAGCTGATCGAGGAGGCGCCCTCGATCCACCTTTCCGACGGGCAGCGCCGCGACATCGGCGAGCGCGCGGTCAAGGGAGCGCTGTCGGTCGGCTACACCGGTGCGGGCACGATGGAGTTCCTGCTCGACGACGACGGCAACCTCAGCTTCATGGAGATGAATGCGCGCATCCAGGTCGAGCATCCGGTGAGCGAGATGATCACGAGCGTCGACTTGATCCAGGAGCAGATTCGAGTTGCCGCCGGCGAGCCGATGTCGGTCAGCCAGGATCAAGTCAAGCTGAGCGGCCACGCGATGGAATGCCGCGTGAACGCCGAGGATCCGGACCGTGACTTCGCGCCCGCGGCCGGAACGCTCGATGTGTACGTGCCGCCGGGAGGACCGTGGACCCGGGTCGACTCCCACTGCTATCCCGGCTGGTCGATTGCGCCGTTCTACGACTCGCTGATCGCCAAGCTGATCGTGTGGGCGCCGACTCGCCCGGAGGCGATCGAGCGGATGGACCGTGCGCTCAGCGAGTTCCAGATCGAGGGGCGTGGCGTTAGGACGACGATTCCGTTCCATCGAAGAGTGCTCGCCAACGAGCAGTTTCGGTCAGGAGATGTCTCGACGGACTTCGTCGAGCACTTCATGGCCAGGGAGGCTGCCGCGGTCGCGGCGCTGTGAGCGGCGGGGACTCTCGATTGATGAACCGCCGTCGGATGGTTGTGATCTCGGCTCGTCTGTGTGCCGTGGCTGTGTCCGTCGCGGCGTTGGCGGGATGCGGCGGTGCCCAGTCGGCGACCACCTCCTCGGCGCTTGCGTCGTCCCGGATATCACCCGCGGCGGCCGGGGCGACCGGGTCGGCGGTGGACGACCTGGTCGCCGCGCAGCATCCCGACCCAACCGAGTTTCCCGCCGCCGACGGCAGGTCTTTGAACCAGCTGGCGCAACTGGCGAGTTCGTCCACGACCCTGTGGCCTGCCACGAGCACGTTCACGCCGGGCACGCGTCGCTTCGCGTTTGGGGTGACCGACAGCGCGGAGCAGTTCGTCTATGCACCTACCGCGGTGTACATGGCCCCGACGCAGACCTCGCCCGCAGCGGGACCGTTCTTGGCGCCGGCGGACCTAATGGGCGTGGCACCGCCGTACCGCAGCGTGCAGAACGCCGGCCCGCACGGGCTCCGAGCCATCTACTGGACCGAGCTGCCGATTGCGCGCCCGGGGATTCTTGATGTACTCACGCTGTCCCGGGCGGCTGGCAAGCTGATCGCCTCGCTCGGGGAAATCCCCGTCGCCCCGACCACGCCGATCCCTGGCGTCGGCCAGCACCCGCCCGACATCGCCACCGAGACCCTGGCGTCGGTGCATGGTGACGTCAGCCTGCTCACCACCCGGATCCCGCCTGAGCAGATGCACTCGATCTCTTTCAACCAGGTACTCGGCAAGCGCCCGATCGCATTGCTGTTCTCAACCCCCGAGCTCTGTACTTCGCGGGTGTGTGGACCGGTGACCGACATCATGGTCGAGCTTCAGCACCAATTCGGGAGCCGGATCACGTTCATCCATCAGGAGATCTACGTCGACAACGATCCCAACAAGGGCCGGCGCCCGCAGCTGCATGCATTTCACCTCGAGTCCGAGCCGTGGCTGTTTACGATCAACCGCCAGGGAATCATCACCGCGCGACTGGAGGGCGCCTTCGGCGTAAACGAGGCCCGCCAAGCGCTCCAGGCCGCGCTGCAGGGAAGCAAGACGGGGTCAGCCGGAGCATGAGCGCCGAGTAATGACCAAGGGCAACGGGAGCCCGGCGACAGCGACTTCCCGCCGGCTGCCCGACAGAGACCCGGCTACCGGCCAAGAGCCCGCTGAATCGCGGGCCAGCATGATGCCGAATCAGTTTACGGCGGCGACGCACGCAAAACGGGGAGCGTTCTTTGCATGGCAAGAGAACCGGGCGGAACGGGCCAAGCTTCCCCCGTTCCCGAACTACACCCAGATTCCGTCGCTGCTTTCGGTCCGGACGTGGTGGATGGTTCGAGCCGCCGGGCTGATGGCAACCGTAGCCATCATCGTGATTCTCGTCGCGGCGCCGAAGACGGGTCTGCGGATCATGTGGGGAATCGCGATTCCTCTGCTGCCAATCCTGTTCTTTCTCGCGCCGGGCCTGTGGCGGAACATCTGCCCACCGGCGGCGTCAAATCAGACTCCCCGAGTGCTCGGCTGGACTCACGCGCTGGAGCCCGCTACGACGCATTCGAGACGCTCGCCGTCAGAGACCAGCTTCTCGCTCTTAAGGTCCTGCTCGACCTGTCCCGAATCCTCGCCCACACGGTGCGAATGGCAAGGGCCTGAGATGAACGGCGTGAGCTCATGAGCAGCGGAACAGCCGGCCGGACCGCGAGCTCGGACGAACTGCGCGTCGAAGTCGTGGCAGGCAAAGCAACGGGGTTCAGCTTCGTGGTCGACAGCCGGCTCGTGATCGGCCGCACCTCGGAAGGCCCGGGCCGGCTTGCCGACGATCCCGAGCTCTCTCGCCACCACGCCGAAATCGTGCGCGCGCCGAACGGCGAGTTCACGATCAACGACCTGTCGTCGACAAACGGCACGTTCGTAAACGGGACCCGATTGAACGCCGCCGCCGTGCTGGTGATTGGCGATCAGATCGAGGTCGGCGCGACCAAGCTGGTCGTCCGGTCCGCTCCCGTCGCACCGGCGCCCGCGCGGGCAGAGGTCGACGTGCGCGCGGCGACGGTGATCGGAGGCGTCCCCGAGGCGGCGCGCCGTCCGGGCGACGAGACGCACGCGCAGACCGAGCCCCAAGCGCCTACCGGAGGTGAGCCGGTGACGGTCCAGCTCACGGTTGACTTCGAGCAAGCGACCGCTCAGCTCTCGGTGCACGGGAGCGGCGAACCGGTCCAGTTGGTGCTCGACCACGGCCGATGGCGGGTCGTCGGCGGAGGCTCTTGATGTCCCGCGCGGACAGGTCGTCTCCGCCCCAAAGGCCGCGGCGTCTGATCGGCGAGCTCGTCGTCACGTCCGGCGTCGACGCGGGCCTCAGGATTGCGGTGACCGACGACGCGGTCCTCGGTCGAGACGCGGAGGTCGACGTAGTGCTTCGGGATGCAGGGGGCAGGCTGTCCCGTCGCCACGCGAAGATTCGGCTCGAAGACGGCGCGCCGGTGCTCGAGGACCTCGGCTCGACCAACGGAACGTTCCTAAACGGCGAGCGGATCTCCCAATCCCGATCGTTGGCTACGGGCGACCGGATCGAGATCGGCGACAGCACTCTGGAGTTCACGCCCGCCGTCGACGTCGATCGAGTGCACGACGTTCAAGCGACACGAGCCAGTCCAATCGCGACCGGCCACCCCGGCGGCGGCAGGGCTGTCGTGGACACGGGTCCGGAGCCTACCCCGGCTGCGGATCCGCGGCCGGCCGCCGCGCCACCGACGACATCCGTCCCTCCGCCGACGTACGCGCCGCCCGACGCTGACGGTGAGCTGCGGATCGACAGCGGACCCGGCGCGGGCAACACCGTCCCGGTCAGGGGCAGTGCCACGATCGGGCGCGAGCCCGAGTGCGACCTGCAGCTCCTGGACAGCGAGGTCTCGCGCCGCCACGCAAAGGTCACCATTCGTGACGGCGCAGCGGTGATTGACGATCTCCACTCCGCCAACGGCACCTACGTCAACGGCGATCGGATCCTCGAGCAGCGCAGCCTCGGTCCGGACGATCGGATTCAGATCGGCGAGGCAACCATCGTCCTCAGCTCGCCTGTCTTCGCCGGCGTCGCGGTCCGTCCGGCTCCGGTCCAGGTGACCGGGATGCGCGAGATTCTGACCAGGTCCCCGGAGCTGCTGAGAGCCGAATCCGGAACGCGAAAGTGGTGGACGCTCGCGATCGTGCTCGTGTCGGCGTTCATGCTGCTGCTCGATGTGACGATCGTCGGCGTCGCGTTGCCGTCGATCTCCAAGGCCTTGCACCCGAGCTTCGTCTCCCTGCAATGGATCGTCGATGCGTATTCGCTGATGCTCACGGTCGGATTGCTGACCGCCGGGTCACTAGCCGACATCTACGGACGCAAGCGGCTCCTGGCGATCGGCTTGACCATCTTCACGGTGGCGTCCGTGATCTGCGCGCAGGCGCCGAACCCGACCGCGCTCGCGCTCGCAAGGGGGTTACAGGGAATCGGCGGCGCGACGATGTACGCGTGCCTGCTCGCGCTGATCGTCCAGGAGTTTCCGGCGCGTGAGCGCGCGATTGCATTCGGCCTGTACGGCGCGGTCAGCGCCCTCGCGGTTGCGATGGGGCCGATCGTGGGCGGCGTGCTCGTGCAGACGTTGGGCTGGCAGTCGATCTTCTACCTGAACGTTCCGATCGGGATCGCAACCCTGATCGTCATGCAGCGCAAGGTGGTCAACCTGCCCGGGCCCGAGACCAGCGTCGATGGCCCTGGGCTGGTCACCTTCTGTGGCGCCGTGTTCCTCGGCGTGTTCGCGACGATCCGGGGTAACGACACCGGATGGACGAGCCCGACGATCCTTGGGTGTTACCTCGCTTCGGTCATCCTGTTCGGCCTGTTCGTGGTGGTGGAACTGCGTCGCACCACGCCCATGTTCGACCTGCGCCTGTTCAAGAACCCGACGTTCGTGGGCTCGTCGGTATCGGCGTTCACGCTCTGCTTCTCGGTGATCGCACTGATCTTCTTCTTCACGATTTGGTTCCAGTCGATCCTCGGTTACTCGCCGATTGGGACTGGAGCCCGGATGCTGGTGTTCGCCGGGGTGGGTGTACTGGTAGGACCTCTCGCCGGAAAGCTGACCGCGAGCGTCGATCCACGCTACGTTCTGACTGCCGGTCTGCTGCTGGCCGCGTGCGCGGCGTTTTCGATGACCGGGGTGAACGGAAGCTCGTCGTGGACGGCGGTCCTGCCGGGGCTCGTCCTCGCAGGAGTCGGGCTCTCGCTGGTTGGCCCGACCCTGGCCTCGACCGCAACGGGAGTGGTACCCCCATGGCGCGGAGGCATGGCGGGGGGGATGAACAGCACGATGCGTCAGTTCGGCACCACCGCGGGCATCGCCGTGCTCGGCACGCTGCTCCAGCACCAAGTGCTGACTCATGTCCAGCCCGCGCTCCAGGGTTCGTTCCTCGCCAGCGGTTCGAAGGGAATCGCGAACGGGATCGCCGCGGGCGGGACCCCGAGCATCCTCGCTGGGTTGCCTGCGGCCGCCCGGCCGGGGCTGGTTCACATCGCCCGGGTCAGCTATAGCGCCGGCCTCTCGACGATCTTCCTCGTTGCCGGCGGCGTGGCCACGATCGGCGCGATCACTGCATTCTCGCTTGTTCGCAGGCGACACTTGCGCGTCGCCCCGCCGCAGTGGCAGGGCGGGGGGCCGCCGACGCCTCCAGGACCACCCGCCGAGGCGCTGACGCGACAGTGAGCACTGGCCCAGCCCGTCTCGAGGTGATCGCTGGCAAGGCTGAGGGCACCTGGATCGCCGTCGAGGACGAGCTGGTCATCGGTCGCCAAGCGGATGCACGCGGACGCCTGGCCGACGATGAGGAGATTTCACGCACGCACGCGAGGATCGCCCTCGAGACCGGTGGCCGCCTGACGATCGAGGATCTCGGCTCCACCAACGGCACCTTCGTCAACGGTCTGCGAATCGCCGGCCCGACGGCGCTGTCGACCGGGGACACGATCGAGCTTGGCGGCACGACCCTGGTGGTACGGGAGCTGCCCGTGCCCGCCGCCCAAGTTTCTCCACCCCCCTTGAAGCTTCGGATTGAGATTGATCTCGCCGCGCGCGAAGCACGCGTGGAGCTCGATGACGGCGCGGAGCCCGTTCGACTGAAGCACGTGGAGGGCGCGTGGAGGGTCCTACCGCCGCAGGCCTGAGCGGTCCCACGCCACAGGCAGCGTTGCCGAGCCCGTCACCGCGAATCACGGTCCGGGTCAGATCCCGCCATCGACGTTGATGGTCTGGCCGGACACAAACGACGACAGATCGCTCGTCAGGAAGAACACCGGGTTCGCGATCTCCTTCGGGTCGCCCAGGCGACCCAGGGCAGCGAGCCCCGCATAGCGCTGACGCCCTGCCTCATCCAATCCGGCAGTTTGGTCGGTCTCGATGATCCCGGGCGCGATCGCGTTGACGCGGATGCCCCGGGGACCCAGCTCCTTGCAGAGGGCGCGCGTCAAGCCGATCATCCCCGCCTTGGAGGAGATGTAATGCGCACGCGCCGGCATTCCGCGTAACGCGACACCAGAGGTGATGTTGACGATCGAACCGCCGGGGCCCATCGCCGGCAACGCCGCTTTCACCACTAAGTATGCCGAGGTCAGGTTCGTGTCAATCACCCGCTGCCACTCCTCAAGATCGAGGTCATCGATCAACTTGTGGCTCACGATTCCGGCGTTGTTGACGACACAGTCCAGCCGCCCGAAGCGTTCCCTGGCTCCGCCCACGAACGCCTGCACCGACGCCGCGTCGCTGACATCGGCCCGCTCGAGATAGCTCGGGCCGCCGAGCTCTCCGAGATCGCTCCGTAGCTTCGCCACGTCGTCGCTCTCACGGTTGAAGCACGCGGCGACAGACGCCCCAGAGCTGGCCAGGCCGAGCACGATCTCGCGCCCGATCCCTCGCGACCCACCTGTCACAAGCACGAGCTTGCCGTCGAGTCCCAGGTCCATCGCCCCTCCGATCGTCGTCGTTAGCCGTCGGGGCGACTCTAACCGATGGGCCGCGCCTGCCGACGTCTAGGTCCGACGCCGAGGTAAACCGACTTCCCGCCGGAGCCAGACGTGCAGTAGCACCTCGGCCCACATTCGGAAGGGCCGCCAACTCTCCGCGATACGCAGCACCTCGTCTTGACTCGGGCGCTCCGCCAGCGCGTACGCGACCTGGACGGCGTACTTGGTCAAATCATCGTCGGTGATGTCGTCCACGACACCCGCGCCCCTGTTCACGATCCCGAAAGCAAAGAAGGGGCCGATGCCGTCGATCGTTCTTACCGCCCGGACCGCCTCTTCAAGCGGCAAGTTCCGTAGATACGACCGGACGAGCGTCCCATCCAGAGCCGCCTTCGCCACACCGTGCAGGCGCTCGACCTTCGTGGTGCTCAGCCCCGGGAACTCCGATAGTCGCAACAGCGCATCGGGCTCGGGGAAGGCTTGGAATACCTCTCCCCCTACCTCGATCGTGGCGCCAAGCTCCTCACCGAGTCGCTTCCGAATCGCGCGACCCTGCTTCATCGATATGCGGTGACCGATGATGAAGCTGGCCGCGGCTTCGTACGGCGAGTTGAACAACACGGGCCGGAGGAAGTCGTACTTGGTCTGGAGCTTGCCGATCTCAGCATCGCTGCGACCGACGTCGGGCCAGGCGTCCGCGTCCACGTCCAGCGACAAGGTCGCCAGGACCTGAGCGACAGCCTGATCCGCCTGGCTGCCCGTCGCCCCGAAGACGTCAAGACTCAGCGCTTCGGGGGACTCCTGCCTGACGACGACGGCCGCTGATCCGTGCCAATCCTCGAGCGGTAGCGCGACCACAATCGCTCTGCTCTGGTCGAGCGTTGGCCAACCGCCGAAGAACTCACTCTGTCTCGCCAGGTCATACGGCCCCCGGGGGGAAAACGACCGCACGGCCGCCGCCTACTCACCGACCGACGCGAGCAGGGTCTCACAGTAGAGGAGGTACGCCGCGGCGCCGGTGTGCCCTTGCGCCAATGTCTCCTGCGGTGTCTGCCCCGCCGGCGGAACCAGGTAGAGGACGCGATCCGCCTGCACCTGTGTCGGCGGCGGGTCCCTGACCACCTGAACCGTGGCCATCATCCCGTTGTCCTCGTGGAACAGGACGTGGCAATGGAAGACGAATTTCCCGGTGAAGTCAATCGGGTGTATGAGGATCTGTACCGTCTCACCGGGTCCGAGCGTGACGTTGTCCTGCCAGTCGATGTAGTTGAGCGGCCGCCCATTGATGCTGATCACCTGGAACGGGTTCTGGTGGATGTGGAAGGTGTGCCATTCGAGTGCTGCGCCATTCGTCGGGTTCGTCAGCGTCCACTCCTCGACCGAGTTGAGCTTCATCGTGATGTCGACCCGGTTGGGGTCGAAAGTCGCATCGTCGAGCTCGAACTTCGGCGTCTTGCCGCCGCCGATCGGCTGCTGCGAGAAGACGATCGTCCGGTGGACGTCGACGTGCAGCTTGCGAAGGTCGGGTGGATTACCGATCGGGCCGGCCGGTAGGCGATCGTCGGCGGCCGAACCGCTGGAGACCACCGTAATCAGGTTCTGTTCCGCAGAAGTGGTTCCCGTGGTGGGTCCGGCAAATGGGTTACAACCCTTGAAGCAGGGGCGGAACGGCAGCGCCTTCAGCGTGTAGACACCGGTTGCGCCACCTCGCACGAGCACCTCGATCCGAGATCCCGGCCCAAGCAGGATCTGCTTCGTCGGCCGCATATCCCGCAAGGTGACTCCATCCTGAGCGAGGACATAAAACGTCATCCCCGGGATCTCCAGGTCGAGCAGACGATCCGACGTGCCATTCAGGATCTGCCAGCGCTGGATTTGGCCGGGCTGGATCTTCAAGAACGGGTCGAGGACGCCGTTGATGAGCAGCTGTGGCACGCCGATCGGGGGCGGGACGCCTTGACCGGTGAACGTCGTGGTGGCTGGGCTGGCGGCCGTGCCGAGGGCTTGGCCTTTGAACCGGGTATTTCCACCGCTGATCTCGATCAGCCGCTCCGGGATGTTCGGGAGAAGATCGTCGAGACTGCCCTCGACGACAATCGCGCCTAACGCGCCGCCCGCCTCCTCTGGTTCGACATACGGGTGGTAGTGCGCGTGGTACCAGTAAAGGCCCGGAAACTGGTCAGTCGGGATCACGTACTCGTACGTGTGCTCGGTCAGCGGCGGCACGTCAATGAACACGTCGTCACCGGCGCCGTCAGGAGTGACGTGTAGCCCGTGTAGGTGCAGGTTCGTCGGCAGCGGCGAATTGTTATAGAGATGCAGGATCACTTTGTCGCCGGGACACATGAACAGTGTCGGACCCGGGAGCTGTTGGTTGTACTCGAAGCCAGTGGTATAAGTTGTGCCGGCCACGGTGACGTCGGCCGTCGACATGCGCAGCGATGTGTCGAGCACCCCGTTGTGGGCGAATATCATCTCCGGCTCGGGAAAGCCGTCGTGGATGATGGGCGGCATGTGCGCCGGGCAGTTAGGCTTCACCGTCGGGGCGCACGCAGCGGTCCAGCACCCGACCTCGGTGAACAGCGGTGCGGTGGGCTTCTTCGTCGACGCGCCGGACGCCAGGATGAGCACGACCGCCACTAAGGCGGCAAGCAGGACCCCTCCGCCCGCCAAGGCGACCGTGCGTCTCACGCGTCGGCCACCCGAGGTCGATGGCACCGGCTGCGCCGGCGGGGGCGCCGGAGGTCCCGCCGGCTCCGGGGGCGGCCGCGGCGCTTTTGGGGCCCCGGGCGGCGGCGATTCCGGCTGGGGCCGCGCCACCGTCACCTCCGGTCTGGGGATCGGCCGCTGGACGGTCACATCCGGCTGGGGAATGCCGATCGGTCGAACCCGAGTTACGTCGGGGAGCTCGACCTCGAGGCGCAGCTCTGTCGTGCCCACACGAAGCGTTGCCGCGCGCGTGACCGTGCGCTTGCCCTCGACCCGCTGCCCGTCGATGAATGTCCCGTTGCTCGAGCCGAGGTCTTCCACCTCAATGCCCTCTTCAACCGGGCGGATCAGCGCATGGCGCCGGGACACTTCCGCGTCGGGGACCTCGAGGTCAACCTCCGCGCGCCCGATGACGATCTCGCGATCGACGTCACGAACCTCTTCTGCCCCAGGCCCCCGAATACGGCGAATCATGTCTTGGTCCCCAAAATTACGCTACCACCGTGAGCTCGGTCGAGCAATGCGATCAGCACACCAGATCACTGGCCCAGGCCGAACAGCTCACGTGCGTTGCTGCCGAGGATCCTTTCCTTGTCCGCGTCTGTGATCGGTAGATCTCGCACCTGAGAGATGCACGCGTCAAGCGGGGTGGTCAGGGGCGGAGAATCCGTGCCGAACATCAGTCGGTCCGCGCCCATCAACGCGATATTGGCGAGTTGGTTGGGCGCGCTCAGGTTTGCCGTATCCACGTACACGTTGCGGAGATACTCCGTCGGAGGTCGTTCGATCCGATTCGCGTAACGCGCGATCGCGGGTCCACCGCCTGGGGGTCCACCG
>Ga0187769_10000046_pt1 | contig 57625 bp, 51 predicted proteins | sample 0116_SJ02_MP02_1_FD_133140 | JGI IMG/M metagenome (GOLD analysis project Ga0187769, IMG submission 133140) | Tropical peat soil microbial communities from peatlands in Department of Meta, Colombia - 0116_SJ02_MP02_10_MG | ecosystem: Environmental > Terrestrial > Soil > Wetlands > Peat | place...
AGCAGTTGACCCGCACCGTCAGGGCCGAGCCGGTGCAGCGGTGATGGAAACGACACGGGCTTCCCGATCACGGAGGCTCAGGAATTTGCCTGTGAGACATCGGTTGCACAAAAGGTGCAATTCACTGGTAGCGAGAAGGTCTATCGGGGCTCTCGCCACGGTAACCGTCACCGACGCCAGCCGACAGGCAGCGAACACTCAGGCGCGTCGTGCAAAACATGCCATGTCGGGTGGCCGAGGCCGGCCGTGGCAGCTCGTGCACGTGGCGCATGCATCGCCTGCCACGGTTCGCGGAGGTGCGACGAATTGGCAGGCTATGCAGGTCATGTACGCAGATCACTGGCGTACGAGGCGAGGCGAGGCGAGGCGAGGCTGAGACGCGCGAGGGGAAGTCAGGCGCCACCGGCCGGCGCCGGCGGGCGGTCTTGAATCACCCTCACCCCGTCGCGGGGCGCCAGCGTGATGGCGCGGAACTGGACCTCGGCCGGCTTCGGGTCTGCGGCCCGCAGCGCCGCGCGCTCGAGCACGCGGTCCAGCACGACGCGCATCTCCATCAGGGCGAAGCTGGCGCCCAGGCAGCGGCGGGTGCCGCCGCCAAACGGGATCCAGGTGTAGGTGTCCGGCGGGTCGTCGACCAGGAAGCGCTCGGGCCTGAACGCGCCGGCGCCGGGATAGAGGTCCTCGCGGCGGTGGATGACGCGGATGGAGGGGTTGATCTCGACTCCGGGTGGGATCGTGTAGCTACCTACGCGGAAGGGCTCACCGCGCACGACCCGGCCGACACCGGGGATCACCGGCCGGAGTCGGAGCGTCTCCTTGACCACCGCGTCGAGGTAGCGCTCGTTACGCCCCAGCGCCTGGGCGTGGACGGCCGGCGCGTGCAGGAGCAGGTCGAAACACCAGGCCAGGCCGGTGGCGGTGGTCTCGTGGCCGGCGAGGAGGAGGGTCACGAGCTCGTCGCGCACCTCGGCGTCCGACAGCCGCCGGCCGTCCTCGTCCTCGGCCAGCAGCAGCGCGGAGAAGACGTCATCGGTTTGGGCGAGCGCTTCGTCGCCCAGCGCCCGCCGGCGCGTGATCTCGGGGTACAGGACCTCGTCGACGGCCCGCCGGGCGCCGGCGAACTGGTCGTCCAGCCGGGCCTGCCGACCGATCAGCATCGGCAGGGCCGCAAGCAGCGCCATCGACCGGGGCCGGGCCAGCGGCGCCACCATCGCCCGCAGGCGCCGGCGGAGCTCCTGCTCCTCGGCGCCGGGCTCGTAGCCGAACACCGCCTGCACGATCACGCGCAGGGTCAGCGACTGCATGGAGGGCAGCAGCGCGAACGGCTCGTTGACCGGCCACGAGTCGATCTCGAGGTCGGCCGACCGGAGCATGGCGTCGCCGAACGCCTGCATCCGCCGGCCATGGAAGGGCGGCAGCATCAGGCGCCGGTGGCGCAGGTGCTCGGCGCCGTCGAGCAGCAGGACCGAGCGCTCGCCGAGCACCGGCCCGAGCATGGCGTTGGCCTCGCCGGCGCGGAGCTGCTCGCCCGGGCCCTGGAAGAGTTGCTTGACCTCCGCCGGGTCGAACAGCATCACGAAGCCCTGGTCGAACACCGTGCGGAACGTGACCACGTTGCCGTAGCGCCGGCGGCACGCCTCGAGAAAGCGAGGCCCCGCGAGCATGAACCCGAAGGTCTGAAGGATCCGGGGTAGCCGCGGTCCCGGCGGCAGGCGAGGTTCGACTGCCGGGATCGGTACAGGAGAAGGAGAAGCCTGGTCGAGCGTCGCCATGTCCGTCAGCGATGGTCGCACAACCCTAACGTTGGCTCACGCCGAGCCAGGCAAACTTAGCCTCGGCGTGGATGCCGGCCACGCCCGCTGGCGCATGGAAGTTCCGGCACAGGGAGTCAGCAGCAGTTGCGAGACAACTTTCTTGTCTTCGGTAGCCCGCTGATCGGCGAGGCCGAGATCGCTGAGGTCGTGGACTCGCTGCGCTCGGGCTGGATCGGGACCGGGCCGAAGGTCCAGCGCTTCGAGCAGATGCTGTCCGCGTATCTCGGCGCGGCGGAGTGCCGCTGCGTGTCCTCGTGCACCGCGGCGCTGATTCTGTCGATGCGAGTGCTCGGGATCGGGCCCGGCGACGAGGTGCTGGTCCCGGCGATGACGTTCGTGGCGTCGGCGAACGCGGTCGAGCACGCCGGCGCGACCCCAGTGCTGGTCGACTCGGAGCCCGGGACCGCGCTGATCGACCTCGACCAGGCGCAGGCCGCGATCACCCCTCGGACCCGGGCGATCATGCCCGTCCACCTGGCCGGTCGCCCGGTCGACCTGGACCGCCTCGCGGGTCTGCGCGACGAGCACGGCCTCGAGGTCATCGAGGACGCCGCCCATGCGCTCGGCGCGGAGTGGCGTGGGCGCAAGATCGGCGCGTTCGGCAACCTGACCGCCTTCTCGTTCTACGTGACCAAGAACGTGACGACGATCGAGGGGGGCGCGCTGGTCACCGAGGACCCGGAGCTGGCCGCGCGGGTGGAGCGCCTCGCCCTGCACGGCCTCAGTTTGGGCGCGTGGCAGCGTTTCTCGGACGTCGGCTTCAAGCACTACGAGGTGGTCGAACCGGGTTTCAAGTTCAACATGACCGACGTTCAGGCCGCCCTCGGACTGCACCAGTTGCCGCTGCTAGATGGGTGGATCGAGCGCCGCGCGGAGCTGTGGGGCCGGTACGATGCGTTGCTGGCTGACCTGCCGGTCGAAACGCCACCGTCCGCCGATCCCCACACGACGCACGCGCGCCACCTGTACCAGGTGACGATTCAACCTGACGCAACCCTGTCCCGTGACCAGCTGCTCGACGGGCTCACCGCCCGCCGGATCGGGACCGGCGTGCACTACCGCGGCGTCCATCTGCATCCGTACTACCGCGACAAGTACGTCCTGGAGCCCGAGCGATTCCCGGTCGCCACCGCGATCTCCGAGCGGACGTTGAGCCTGCCGCTCGGCCCGAAGGTGAGCGAGGCCGACCAGGACGACGTGGCCGAGGCGCTGACGGAGCTGCTGGCGTGAGGCGCGCGCGATGAGCATCTCCGATTACTCCGCGCGCCCCGTCCCGCCCTGGCTACGTGATGCCGAGCGCACCCGGGCGATCCCCGCCGAGGTGTGGATCACAGGCGTGCTGGTGCTGATCGCCGCCGCCATCCGGATCATCGTCCTGAACAACCAGAGCTTCTGGCAGGACGAGGCGCTGACGGCCTACGAGGCGTCGCTGCCGCTCGGGGCGATGATCAACACGGTCGTCCACGTCGAGACGACCCCCCCGCTCTATTTCCTCGTCGTCTGGGTGTGGGCGCACGTGTTCGGGACGAGCGACGTGGCGTTGCGCACCCTTTCGATGCTGGCCGGCGTCGCGCTCGTCCCCATTGCGTACCTGTCCGGGCGGGATCTGGTGAACGCGCGGGCCGGTGTGGTGGCGGCGGCGTTGGTGACCTTCAATCCGTTTCTCATCTGGTACTCGCAGGAGGCACGCGCCTACATGCTGCTGGCGGCGCTGTCGGGCTTGTCGTTCCTATGGTTCGTCCGCGCTCGCCGGCAGCCGACCCGGCGAAACCTGGCCTGGTGGGCGGTCTGGTCCTCGCTGGCGCTGATGACTCACTTCTTCGCCGGGTTCCTGGTAGCGCCCGAGGCGCTGTGGCTGCTGTGGGTAGCGCGCACGCGCGTGACGGCGGTCGCGGTCGCGGCCGTCGCCGCAGTACAGGTGGCGATGCTGCCGTTCGCGCTCACCGACACGGGTCACGGTGTCGGGTGGATCGCCGAGACGCCGCGGCGCGTGCGGCTCGCCCAGGCCGTCGCGGAATGGGGAGTGAGCATCCTCTACCGCCGCACGACAGTGACGCGGAGCCTCCTCGCCGGGGTCGTCCTGCTCGTTCTCATCACGGTGCTGCTGGCGCTCGGCGGGGATCGTTGGGTCCGGCGAGGCGCGGCTGTGGCAGCGGTGATCGGCGGCTTCGTATGGGCGGCGCCGCTCGCGCTCGGCGTGCTCAGCCACAGCCATGACTACTTCCTTTCGCGCAACGTGATCCCGGCCGTCGTCCCGGTGGCGGTCCTGATCGCGGCAGCGTGCGTCGTGCCTCGTCTTCGCGTGCTCGGCGCGCTGCTCGCGGTGGTGCTGGTGGCGATGTTCTCCTACGCGACCATCCAGGTCCAGACCCACGCCTACCTCCAGCGACCCGACTGGCGAAGCGTCGCCCGGGCGCTCGGCCCGGCGCTCGTCCCTCGGGCGATCATCGCCGCCAACGGCGTCACCGCCGACCCGCTGAAGATCTACCTGCCACGCGTGAACTGGGTCCAGGCCCAGTCGCAGAGGGTCCTGGTCGACGAGGTGGACGTGGTGGGGGACCGGAAGCAGCTCCCGCTCCGGCCCGTGCGATTCGCGTTCCGCAACCTCCCGCCCGTCTGGTACACGCCGCACGGAGCGCCGACGCCGGCGCTGATCGGACCGCCGGGGGCGAAGCTCGTAGATCGGTTCATCGTCCGCAACTGGATCATCGGACGGTTCGTGCTCGATCACCCCCGGCGGATGAGCGTGAGGCAGCTGATCGCGCTGGCGCCCGGGTACTTCCACCGCACGCCGAACGCGATGCTCATCTTCTTCCAGAGGGCTGAGCGGTGAACGGAACGCCTGAGCTCAGCGTGGTCGTGCCGGTGTACGGGTGCGCGGAGTGCCTCCTCGCCCTCCACCGCCGCCTGACCGACAGCGTCAGCCAGATCACCGCCCGCTACGAGCTCGTGTTCGTCGACGACCGCAGCCGCGATGAGGGGTGGACCGTGCTCGGTCGCCTCGCCCGCGAGGACGAGCATGTGCGCGCCTATCGACTGAGCCGCAACTTCGGGCAGGACGCAGCGATCACCGCCGGCCTCAGCCTGGCGACCGGCCAGTGGGCGGTGGTGATGGACTGCGACCTTCAGGAGGCGCCCGAGGACATCCCGCGGCTGTGGGCGGCCGCCGGCGAGGGCTACGACATCGTGCGAACCACCCGCAGGGGATGGCGCCACTCGTGGTTCCGGCGCTCGACCAGCCGCCTTTACCGCCGCCTCACGCTTGAGACCGACGTGCGGCCGGACTACAGCAACCTGAGCCTGCTCTCACGGCGGGTGATCGATGCCTTCCTGCGCCTGCACGACCGCGACCGTGAGTTCATGATCGCGCTCGACTGGCTGGGGTTCGACTCCACCGCAATCGAGATCGAGCACCATGAACGCCACGCCGGGGAGAGTGGCTACACCCTCCAGCGCCTGGTTCGGGTGGCGCTCGACGGGATGTTCTTCCGCAGCACGGTCCTGCTCCGGCTCGTCGTCCTGCTCGGCTTCCTGATCGCGTTCGTCGGGATCGTGGTCGCGATCTTTGAGGTGGTCGACTACTTCGCCGAGCCCGAGAAGACCGTCCCGGGCTACACGAGCCTCGCCGTGCTGATCCTGGTCCTGGCCGGCTTCATCATCGTCAGCGTCGGCGTGGTCGGGCTGTACGTGGGCCGGATCTTCGAGCAGGTCAAGAACCGGCCGTTGTTTCTGATCGATCAGCAGGCGGAGGGGGCGCAGGCGCACGGCGCGCAGGCCGCTGCGCCGCCAGTACGTACACCATCTCCCGTCCGCCCGGAATCGGAAACGAGCGCAGGATCTGCTCGCGGTAGCGCGCCATCAGGGCCGCGAGCGACTCCTCAGTGAACCGATCGGCGTGCCCGCCGACGCCGGGATCGGCGGCGCGGCGGCCGAGCCGCGCGATCAGCGGGTTCTCGCTCGACGCCAGGTTGCGTACGGGCTCGGACACGATGACCTCCTCGCGGGCGACGGCCAGCATGCGGTCGAGGATTCGCTCGGGCTGGGGGAGGAAGTGGTAGAGGCTGGCCTGGAGGATCACCACATCGGCTTCGGGGAGCGATTCCAGATCGGCGGCCAGGTCGAGCCGGCGCGCGTCGACACCACGCCGGCGCAGACGCTCCACGAACCCGGCGTTGACGTCGATTCCGATGTAGCCGCCGACGCGCGCGCGCAGGTGGCGCAGGTACAGCGTCCCCGGTCCGCAGCAGAGCTCGAGCACCGAGGCGCCGGCGGGCACCTGCTCGGCCACGGCGCGCATCCGGGCCACGTAATGGCGGCCGTACAAGACGCGCATCAGCAGCTCGTAGCCGGCGGCGCTGCGGTAGATCAGGCTCGTACTCAAGCGTGCTGCTGGGCCGGCGCCTGCGAGGCGGCGGCCTTGCCGCCAAGGTCGGCCAGCGTGAGCTGATGGGCGGGCGGGCGGTCGAGCGCGACCCTGCCCGTGAGCTTCAGGTCGGGGTCGACGTGGACGAGCTCGCCGGGCTCGAGCAGCCGCCACCCGGCGTCCTCGTCCATCCGCTCTGAGGCCACGACGACGGCCGGTCGCGTGGCCAGGTCGCCGGAGCGAACGCGCACCGACCCGCGGGCGCTGGCGTGCTCGAGGTGGCGCGTGCCGGTGGGACCGCCGGCGGCCCGTTCGAGCACGTACAGCTCGTGCACGTCGGGGTAGCGGAGGGCCCACAGGTCGGACGGCGTGATCAGCACGACGTTGAGCGCGAACACGGGGAGGTTCTCCGCGATCCAGCGCGTGGCGCGGACGATGGCGGCGCCGACGTCGCCGTCGCGCTCGATCTCCCGGGTGACCAACGCGAAGTAGCGCTCGGAGTCGGTCTCGCCCTTCACCAGCGAAGCGGCGTCGCCCAGCTCGGGCTCGATCCGCTCGGGCTCGCCGATTACGCCGTTGTGGGCGAACAGGCGGCCGCGCTGCTCGAACGGGTGCGTGTTCTCGGGGCTGACTGCCCCGGTCGAGGCGTAGCGGACGTGGGCGACGAACGTGCGCGAGGTGATCTCGCGCGCCTCCTGGGCGAACGCATGGTCCTCGTAGGCGGCGATCGGCTGCTTGAAGACCTCTGGGCGCCCGTCCGTGTCGAACGCGCCGAGGCCGGTCCCGTCGGGCTCGCGGCGGCTCTGCTGGGCGAGCGAGTCGGGCGCCTCTAGCAGCCAGAAGGTGGCGCGGACCGGCTCGCGCCCACCGCTCATTCCGAACAGTCGGCACATAGGTGCCGACGTTAGCCTAAGGCGCCGCCGTCAGGCGCCGGCGACAGACTTTGTGAGCTGCCGCCTGCGCGCACAGTTCGCTCGATGGCGACCCGGCCGGGCAGGCGCGCACTGTCAAAGTAATTTCAAGATCGTGCCCTATCGTGGTCGCAGGACACGAGAAAGGGATGTCGTCATGAAGTTTCTGCGCACGGTCTCAACCCAGCGTCTGCTGGCGATCATCGCCGGCGTCGTCATCGCCGTCGCCGGCGGCACCGCCATCGCCGTGGCCGCGTCCAACGGGGGTCCGAAGCCGCCGCGCGAGTCGCTCGCGACGGCGCTCCATCAGGCGGCCAGCGCCCCCGCGGTCACCGGGATCACCGCACGGATCAAGTTCACCAACAACCTGATCAATACCTCCGACATCCAGGGCACGGATCCGATCCTGAACGGCGCCACCGGGCGCCTGTGGATGTCCAACGACGGCCGCCTGCGGCTCGAGCTCCAGGGCGACAACGGCGACGCCCAGGTCGTCGTCAACAACGGCTCGTTCTCGATCTACGACCCGATGACCAACACCGTCTACAAGGGAACCCTGCCTCAGCAGAGCGGGAGCTCCTCCTCGAAGAGCTCGCAGGGCGAGGCGATCCCCACGGTGGCGCAGATTCAAAGCGACATCAACCAACTCGCCCAGCACTGGAACCTTGTCGGCCCGACGCCGCGCAACGTGGCCGGTCAGCCCGCCTACAAGATCCAGATCTCCCCGAAGCACGACGGCGGACTGCTGGGCCAGGTCCAGCTCGCCTGGGACGCCGCGCGCGGCATCCCGCTCGGGATCGCGATCTACTCGACCTCGAGCTCGAGCCCGGTGCTCGAGCTGAAGGCCACGAGCATCTCCTATGGGTCGGTCCCGGTCAGTGACTTCAAGGTCTCGCCGCCGGCCGGCGCGAAGGTGGTGCGGATCGCCTCGACCGCGACCTCCGGCACCGCCGCCGCCGCTGCCGGTATGCACGCTCACAAGGCTGGCAAGGCCCACAAGGCCCACACCGACATCACCGGTGCGGCCGCGGTCCAGGCCCATCTGCCGTTCACGCTCGCCGCGCCGGGCACGCTCGACGGCGTCCAGCAGCAGTCGGTGCAGCTGCTTGACTGGGGCGGCAGCCCGGCCGCGCTGGTCACCTACGGACAGGGCCTCGGCGGGATCGCGGTGATCGAGCAGAGCGCTTCCGGCCAGTCGACCTCGTCCTCCTCCTCCTCCTCCTCCTCCTCCTCGTCTCAAGGCGGCAACGGTCAGGGGCTCAGCCTCCCGACCGTGTCGATCAACGGCGCCTCCGGGACGGAACTGGACACCGCGCTCGGCACGGTGATCACCTTCTCGTCCGGCGGTGTGCACTACACCGTGCTCGGGTCGGTGCCGCCGACGGCCGCGGAGGCGGCAGCTAAGGCGCTGGCGCCCTGAACATGACCGGATCGGTTCCGCCCCCGGTCGAGGTCCGGGGGCTCGTCAAGCTCTACGGGGAACTGACTGCCGTCGCCGGCGTGGATCTCACGGTCCACGCCGGCGACGTGTACGGCTACCTGGGCCCGAACGGGGCCGGCAAGACGACCTGCCTGCGGATGATGCTGGGACTAATCCGGCCCACCGAAGGGACCGTCCGGCTGTTCGGCCGCGATCCGCTCGAGACGGTCCAGGCGCTCGACGACGTGGCCGGGTTCGTGGAGGCCCCCACCTTCTATCCGTATATGAGCGGCCGGCGCAACCTCGAGCTGCTGGCCGCGTTCGACGGTGACGACGCGAGCGACCGGATCGACCACGCGCTCGAGACCGTCGAGCTCTCCGACCGCGCCAAGGACCGGGTCGGCGGCTACTCCCACGGCATGCGCCAGCGGCTCGGGATCGCCGCGGCCCTGCTGCGCGACCCCAAGCTGCTGCTGCTCGACGAGCCCGCGACCGGGCTCGACCCCGCCGGGATGCGCGACATGCGTCTCTTGATCCGGCGCCTGGCCGACCAGGGGATGACCGTGCTGCTCTCGAGCCACCTGCTGGCCGAGGTCGAGGAGCTCTGCAACCGGGTGGCGATCGTGCGGCGGGGCGAGATCGTCTACGAGGGCGCGATCGCCGACCTCAAGCGCAGCGCCGGCGCGACCTACCGGCTCTCGACCACCAACGACGAGCGGGCACTTCACGTGTGCCGCGCCCAGCCCGGGGTCGGCGACGTGCGGGTGGTGCATGGGCGGATCTCGTTCACCGCTGATGACCCGGCGGTCGCCGAGCTCTCGCAGGCGCTGATCGAGGCGGGGGCACTGATCACCATGCTGGCGCCGCAGACGGTGACGCTCGAGGACCTGTTCTTCTCGCTCACGGAGGGCGACGGCGTCGGCAACGGCCTTGCTTCGGCGCAAGCCGGCACCGGAGACCACGCGCCGGCGAAGGCGGAGGCGTCGTCATGAGCTCGATCAGCGGCACCGCCGAGGGGTTGCGCCCTGGCGCGGGCGTCGCCGGACGCGCGCGGCGGCGCCCTGGGGTGGGGACCGTGTATCGCTGGGAGCTCCGCAAGCTCCGCTACCAGAAACGCACCTACCTTGGGCTCGGCGCCGCCGCGATTGTGCCGATCCTGTTCGTCGTCGCGGTGCAGTTCCGCCACCACCGGGCCGGCGGCGGCGACTTCGCGTTCGCCTCGTACCTGACCAAGAGCGGCCTCGTCTTCCCGCTCGTAATCCTGCTGTTCGGCGCGATCTGGCTGTTCCCGCTGATCACCGCGCTCGTGGCGGGCGACATCTTCGCCTCCGAGGACCACAACGGGACGCTCAAGACGGTGCTGACGCGGTCGCTCGAGCGCTGGCAGATCTTCGCTGGCAAGGCGCTCACGGCGCTGACCTACGCGATCGTGGCGATCGCGATCGACGGCACGGTGGCGGTGATCGCCGGCTCGATCGAGTCGGGCTTCAACTCGGTGCAGACGCTGTCGGGCTCGATCGTGTCGGCGCCCAAGGGGCTCGAGCTCGTCTACCTGAGCCTGCTCGTCTACCTGATCCCGATCGCCACCGTGGTGTGCATCGGCCTGCTCCTGTCGACGATCACGCGCAACAGCGCGGCGGCGGTGGTGGGGACGCTGATGATCTCGCTCCTGTTCCAGCTGATCGGCGTGCTGCCCGGGCTGAGCGCCACGACGCCCTACCTGCTGAGCACGCAGTTCAACGCGTGGCAGGGCCTGCTCCGTCAGCCGATCGACTGGTCGCCGATCGTGCGGGCGGCCTGGGTGTGCGCGCTCTACGGCCTGCCGGCGCTGGGAACGGCGTTCCTGGTGTTCCTGCGCCGTGACGTCGCCGGTGGGTGATCGCGTCCTGGTCGTCGACGACGACCCGCCGCTGCGGCGGATGCTCGAGCGGACGCTGGCGGCCGAGGGGTACGAGGTGACCGTGGCCGCGGACGGCGGCGCGGCGCTCGCCGAGGCCGAACGGACGGCCCCCGACGTGATCGTGCTCGACGTGGCCATGCCGGCGGTCGACGGCCTCGCGGTGGCGCGACGGCTGCGCGACAAGGGCGATCCCACGCCCATCCTGATGTTGACCGCGCGCGACGCCATCCCCGATCGCGTCGCCGGGCTCGAGGCCGGCGCGGACGATTACCTCGTCAAGCCGTTCGCGGTCGAAGAGCTGGTGGCGCGGCTACGCGCCTTGACGCGGCGAAGCGAGGTGGCGGCGGGCGGGGCGCTCCGCTCCTACGCCGATCTGACGCTCGACGTCGCCGGACGCCGGGCCACTCGGGCCGGGCGTCCGATCGAGCTCACCGGTCGCGAGGTCGACCTGCTCGAGCTGCTGCTGCGCGAACCCGGTCGCGTCGTCACCCGCGAGCGGGCCCTCGAGGAGATCTGGGATGCGGGCGCCGAGGCGAACGTGGTCGACCGTTACGTGACGCGCCTGCGGCGCAAGCTCGGGTCGCCGCCGCTGATCAGGACGGTCCGTGGACGCGGGTTCACGCTACGGGCGTGAGCCCGGCGACCAGCGCGGCCTCGAGCTGCTCCTCGCTCACCGGTCGGCCGATGGCGTAGCCCTGGGCCGCGTCGCAGCCCAGGTCGCGCAACTGCTCAAGCTGGGAGTAGCGCTCGACGCCCTCCGCGACCACGGCCAGCCCGAGCGCATGCCCGAGATCGACCAGGGCGCCCACGAGCAACGTGTCCTCGGGCGAGGAGCCGAGCGGGGCGATGAAGCTTTCGTGCAGCTTGAGCGCGTCGACCGGGAGCTCGCGCAGCCGCGACAACGACGATGCTCCCGAGCCAAAGTCGTCGAGCGCGATCCTCACTCCGGTGGCCTTGAGCCGCTCGAGCGCGTCGATCGCGGCCTCGGGATCTTCGGCCACGGTGCTTTCGGAGACCTCCAGGCAGACGGCGGCCGGGTCGAGCTCGCCGGCGCGGAGTGCGTCGCTCACGACGTCGGGCAGGTCGGGATCGCGCAGCTGGCGGGAGGAGATGTTCAGCGAGAGCGCCATCTCCGGCTTTCGGGCGCGCCAATGGGCCAGCTGGGCGAGCGCGTGCTCGAGCACGAACCGTCCGATCGGGATGGCCAGGCCGATGTCGTCGGCCACCGGCAGGAACTCCCGCGCCGCGATCAGCCCCCGGGTGGGATGCTGCCAGCGCACGAGCGCCTCGACTTCAGCCACCTCGCCGAGCTCGTGCAGGACCAGGTTCGGCTGGTAGTGGACGCGCAGCTCCCCTCGCTCGACCGCTTGGCGGATGGCCGCCTCGAGCTCGATCCGTTCGATCGCCCGCTGCCGGGACTCTTCGTCGAACAGCTCGAAACGCGACCGGCCCCGCTCCTTGGCGCGGTACATGGCGGCATCGGCCTCGCGGATCACCGTCTCGGGGGCCACGGCTGGATCGGCGACCATCGCGATGCCGACGCTGACCGTGACCGACAGCTCCACGCCGTCTATGTGGATGGGGTGGCGCGCGGCCTGGCAGATGCGGTCGGCAATCAGGACCACCTCGCGCTCGGAGGTGAGGTCCTCGAACAGGAAGGTGAACTCGTCCCCGCCGAACCGGGCCACGGTGTCCATCGGGCGCAGCAGGCCGCTGAAGCGCTCCCCGAGGATGGCCAGCAACCGGTCGCCCGCCCCGTGGCCGCGAGAGTCGTTGATCTGCTTGAAGTTGTCGAAGTCCAGGAACAGCACCGCGAGCTGCGCCCCCGACCGGCGGGCGCGCTCGAGCGCGACGCCGAGGCGATCGAGGAACAGCGAGCGGTTGGGCAGGGCGGTCAGCTGGTCGTGCAGCGCCTGGTGAGCCAGCCGCGTCTCGGCGCGCTTGCGCTCGATCGCGTAGGTGAGGGCGTGCCGGAGCAAGGCCGCGTCGAGCGCGGGGGTGACGAGGCAGTCCTGCGCGCCCTCCCGGACTGCCAAGATCGCGAGTTGCTCGTCGTCGTCGGGCGCCAGCAGCACGACCGGGACCTCCGGCGCCGACATCCGGACGTACGGCAGGAGCATCATCGTGTCCTCCGACGTGACGTCGAGCAGCACGCAGCAACCCGGATGGTCGATGACCGCCTGGGCCGCCACCGCATTCCACGTGGGATAGGTCACGAGGTGTGCGCGCTGCCAGGCGGTGCGCAGCAGCTCGCCGACCTTACTCGCCGTGCGGTAATCCGAGGAGACCAGCAGGACCCGAATCGGCCCTGCGTGGACCGGCTCGTCCAGCAATGAACCCCCTTCACCGAGCAAAAGCCCCACATCCTTGTTCAAACCTGCCCACGACAATTAAGGCAGCTTTACCCAAGAAACTTGTGGATCAGGCAAAAATTTTCCTGACCAGCCGGATGTTCGGATGGTCGTTCCCAGGGGAGCGGTAGCGTGCGGCGTCCACAGAGCCTCCGGGTCAGGCTGGTGCTCGCCGCCGCCGGATCGATCGTGGCCGCACTCGCCCTGTTCGGCGTGGCGACCGTCGTCGTCGTCCGCCACGAGCTGCGCTCCTCGCTGGATAGCGCCCTGCGCCAGCGCGCCGTGCAGGTAGCCGAGCTCGCCGTCTCGGCTCCGGCGCTACTGAACAGCCCGGGCGCGCTCGAGAGCCCGGTGTCGGGCCACCAGATCGTGGTCGAGGTGCTCGACGCGCGGGGGCGGATCCTGGCCCGGTCGCTGACCTTGGGAGCCAGCATCCTGCCGGAGGACCGGCTGGCCCGTTCGGCGCTGGTCTCAGGCGCCACCGGCTTCGAGGACATCAACCTCGATAATCATGTGTTCCGGCTGTTCGCCGCGCCGATCGCGCTCACCGGGCCGGCCGGCGGAGGCGCGGTCTTGGTCGCCTCCGACACGACCGACATCACGCAGACCAGCAACCACCTGGCGGTTCTGGTGGTGCTGATCGGGGCGGGCGTGGCTTTGCTGGCGGCGCTCGCTTCGGCTGTCCTGACCCGCCGTGGGCTGCTTCCCCTGAGGCGCTTGGCGCTGGCCGCGGGCGAGATCGAGCGGACCGCCGACCCGGCGCGGCGACTGCCCGAGACCGGCGCCGCGGACGAGATCGGGCAACTGACCGGCGTGCTGAACCGCATGCTGGCCTCGCTGGAGGCCGCGCGCGCCGGCGAGCGCCGGTTCCTCGCCGACGCTTCGCACGAGCTGCGCACGCCGATCACCACGCTGCTCGGCAATGCCGAGTACGCCGCCCGCCACGGAGCCGATCCCGAGGTAATCGATGAGCTTGTGCGCGACGCCCGGCGCCTCGCCAGGCTGGTCGACGATCTGCTCGTCCTGGAGCGGGCCGGGGCGGCGGTGGAGGAGGGCGCCCGGGTGGACCTCGCCGAGATTGTCCGTGAGGTGGGCCGGGCTCATGCGGGACTCAACGGCCGGGTGGTGTTTGCGCGCGTCGAGCCGGTGTGCGTGCGCGGGGATCGCGTCGAGTTGGGCCGCGCGGTCGAGAATCTGGTCGAGAACGCGCTCGTGCACGGTCCGGCGGACGGTCGGGTGACGGTTTCGCTGACCTCCGCGAATGGGCGGGCGCTCCTGACCGTGCGCGACGAGGGGCCGGGCCCGGACCCCGCGGACTACGAACGGCTGTTCGAACGGTTCTGGCGGGGCGCCGGCGCCTCCGGCCGACCAGGATCAGGGCTGGGACTGTCGATCGTCTCGGCAATCATGGCCCGGCACGGTGGCGCGGTGCGCGTCGACGGGTCGGCGTTCACGCTCGACTTGCCGGCGCTCAATGGCGAGGAGACCACGGCGTCGGAGTAGGCTCGGAAAGTACAGAAATTCTCATATTCGTCTTACTGACCGCTGACAGTCTCCTCCGATAGTGAAGCCACGATGGGAAATCGCATGAGCTTCGGTTCGGAACGAGCGCGCGCCCCGATGGTCCGCGATGCCGCTCTCGAGCGCGTCCGCCGCACGCGGCGCTGGGTGATCATCGCCACGGCGGCGCTCAGCGCGGGCTTCGCAGCGCTCGTGTCGGCGGTGGCGCCGGGCCGCTCGCTGGCTTCGAAGTCCTCTTCCGCGCAGGCCGAGGTGGCGACCACGGCGTCATCGACGGGCAGCACGGGCTCGGCGGTGCCCAGCATGCCGGCGCCGGCGAGCGCGAGCGAGCTCGGGTTGCAAGGCCCTGACCAGGCCCCCTCCTCCGCGCCGTCGTCGCCCTCACCCTCACAGCAATCGCAGCCCTCACAGCCGTCCCAGCCATCGCAGCCGTCCGCGCCTTCGCAGGGCAGCTCCGGTCAGGCGCCTGCGCCGGCGGCGCCGGCCGTTGTCTCCGGCGGGTCGTAGTCGACCTCTCGCGGGCATGCCGTCCGACAACGTCGACCTGATGCGCCTAGAGGCGTTCGGCGGCGTCGCCGTGGTCGGCGTCGCGTCTGCCGCCGGCGGTGTGGCGCTTGCCTGCGCGGTCGAGGCCGTGGACCAAACGGTGGCGGAGTTCGATCAGGCGTGCTCGCGCTTTCGTCCGGACTCGGAGCTGTCGGCGTTGAATGCGTCTTCTGGCCGCGCGGTCTCGGTTGGCCCGGTGCTCCTCGAGGCGGTGAGCGCCTCGCTGCGCGCGGCGCGCCTGACCGCCGGAGATGTCGATCCAACGATCGGGGACGCGCTGATCACGCTCGGATACGACCGCGACTTCGCGGCGCTCGAGCCAGTTGATGCCACGGCCGAGCCAACCCGCTTCCCGCCTCGGCCGATCGCCGCGATCCCGGGCTGGCGGACGGTGGTCGTCGATGTCGATGCCAGCACGGTGCGCCTGGCGCCCGGCGTGACGCTCGACCTCGGTGCCACCGCGAAGGCGCTGGCCGCCGATCGCGCGGCGGCGCGGGCATTTGACGCCGCCGGCTGCGGCGTACTCGTGTCGTTCAGCGGCGACCTCGCGATCGCCGGGCCCCCGCCGGCGGACGGATGGCGGGTGCGGGTGACCGACGACCACCGGGCCGGCGTGGACGCGCCTGGTCAATGGATCTCGCTGCACTCCGGCGGACTCGCCACGTCGAGCACCGCCGTGCGGCGGTGGCGGACGAGCTCCGGAGTCGCGCATCATCTGATCGACCCGGCGACCGGGCAGCCTGCCAACAGCGTGTGGCGGACGGCGACCGTCACTGCCCGCTCGTGCCTGGACGCGAACATCGCCAGCACCGCGGCGGTCATTCGCGGCGCTCAGGCGATCGACTGGCTGGAAGGGTTGGGGCTGCCGACGCGGCTGGTGCGGATCGACGGGACCGTGCGGCACCTGGCCGGGTGGCCCTCCGAGGGGGACGATCTGCCCGCGTCCGAGGAGTCGGTCCTCGCCGCGGACCGAGGGGCGAGCGGCCCATGAGTCCCGCGTTCGCCGCCACTCTGGGGCCGAGCTGGTACTGGTACCTCGCGCGCGCGACGGGCGTGGTGGCACTGGTGCTGCTGACCGCCAGCGTCGTGCTCGGGATCCTCGGCTCGGTGCGGTTCGCGGCCGCGCCGCGCTGGCCGCGGTTCGCCGTCGACGCCGTCCACCGCGACCTTTCGCTGCTGGTGATCGTCGTGCTAGCGATCCACATCGTCACGAGCGTGCTCGACGGCTTTGCCCCGATCACGCTGCTCGACGGCGTGATCCCGTTCGTGACGCCGTACCGGCCGCTATGGATGGGGCTGGGCACGCTGGCGTTCGACCTGCTGCTCGCGATCGCCATCACCAGCCTCATCCGTCGCCGCCTCGGCTACCGCACCTGGCGCGCCGTGCACTGGCTCGCGTACGCGAGCTGGCCGGTGGCAGTCCTGCACGGGCTCGGCACCGGCAGCGACGTCAAACAGTGGTGGATGCTGGCGCTGACCGTCGTGTGCGTCATGTCCGTGCTGGTCGCCGTGTGGACCCGGATCGCGCACGTGCCGGGCGAGCACGCCGGGATGCGCGTGCCGGCCACCGGACTCGCGGTGATCACCCCGATCGGACTGGCCATCTTCGCCCTGGCGGGCCCGCTCCAGAGCGGCTGGGCACGGCGGGCCGGGACGCCGGCGTCGCTCCTCACCCCGCACGTGGCCGCATCGCCGACGGCCTCACCTCCGCCCTCGGTCCCGGCCTCCCCGTCAGGGTCGAACCCGCTCGACAGCTCGTTCTCCTCGACGCTTTCGGGGAACCTGAACGAGAGCGCGACGCCGGGCGGGGCGATCGTCACGCTTGCGCTGCAGGTCAACGGCCGGGTGCACGGTCAGTTGCGACTCAGGCTAGGAGGCATTCCGGTCGGAGGTGGCGGTGGGGGACTGTCGATGACCGGCAGCCAGGTCGACTTCGCCGCTGCCGGCGCGCCGTCGGCGCTCCAGGGTCGCGTCGTCGAGCTCCAGGGCAGCGACTTCGTGGCTCGCGTGAGCGACGCCGAGGGCACGATCCTCGACCTGCGGGGCCAGCTCCAGATCGACAACTCCAACAACGCGGTGACGGGGACGCTGTCCGGCGCGCCGGCTGGGAGCACCGGATGACGACCACCGGCGGGTCCGGCAACGGCGGTCACGAGGGCTTGCCACGGCTGCTCGCGGGCCTCGAGCCTGGCGGTGTCCCGATGACGATGGCCGCACACACGCGGATCCACGGCCCGCTGCCGAGGATCTCGCCCCAGCAGCTGATCGAGGAGGTCGAGCAGAGCGGCCTTCGCGGCCGCGGCGGCGCGGATTTCCCGACCGCCCGAAAGCTGCGCGCGGTGGCCGGGCGCCGGCGCGTCGGGCCGGTGATCGTCAACGGCTCGGAGACCGAGCCGGCCAGCGCCAAGGACCGACTGCTGCTGGCGCGCCTGCCGCACCTCGTACTCGACGGCGCCGTGCTCGCCGCCGGCGCCGTCGGCGCGTCGGAGGTGATCGTCAAGATCGGCTCGGATGCGCCCGAGGTCGTCCGGGCGTTGGAGAGCGCGGCCGCGGTGCGAGAGCACGAACGGATCGGGATCCAGTTGGTGCCCGGTATCGACGGATACGTGGCCGGCGAGGAGAGCGCGGTCGTCCACTACCTGAACGGCGGCGGGCCGCTGCCCACGTTCGTGCCGCCCCGCCCGTTCGAGCGCGGCTACCGGGGAAGGCCCACGCTGATCCAGAACCCCGAGACGCTGGCGCAGCTGGCGCTCGTGGCGCGGTTCGGCTCGGCCTGGTACCGCGAGCTCGGCACGGTCGCCGACCCCGGCTCGGCGCTGGTCACGATCACCGGCGCGGTGGCCGCGCCCGGCGTCTACGAGCTGGCCTTTGGAACCCCGATGCGCGACCTGCTGGACGCGGCCGGAGGGCCCACCGAGCCGCTTCAGGCCCTGCTCGTCGGCGGCTACTTCGGGACATGGATGGATGCGTCGGCTGCGGTCGGCCTCCGGCTCGCACGCGAGGACCTGCGATCGGTCGGCTGCTCGCTCGGCTCGGGTGTCCTGATCGCGCTCGGCGAGAGCGCGTGCGGCCTGCACGAGAGCGCCCGGGTCATCGCCTATCTGGCCGAGCAGTCCGCCGGGCAGTGTGGGCCGTGCGTGTTCGGTCTGCAGGCGATCGCCGATGCGGTCGGGGCGCTGGCCGACGGCGTCGCGGGGCCGAACGAACGCGACCGCGTGCTGCGCTGGGCGTCCGAGATCCGAGGCCGGGGCGCCTGCCACCACCCTGACGGCGCGGTCCGATTCGTCGAGAGTTCGCTGCGGGTATTCGGGCATGAGATCGACGGACACCGGCGCGCCCGCTGCCGGGCCAGGCCGGCGGGGCTGCCGCTCGGCGACGGTGCCCTCGGGGTCCCGGGCGGGCGCCTGAGCGATCGACGGAAGTCCGGCGGTGTGAGCCGGACGGTCACGGCGTGAGGGTCGCGGCATGAGGGTCACGGTATGAGCGCGCGGCTGCGGGTCAACCCGATCACGTGCGAGGCGCATGGACTCTGCGCCGAGCTTCTCCCCGAGCTGATCCGGTTGGACGACTGGGGCTACCCGATCCTCGACCAGTCAGAGGTGCCGCCCGACCTGGTCGGTCTGGCGCGGCGCGCCGTGGACGTGTGCCCGACGCTCGCGCTGTTGCTCGACGAAGACTAATACTAATTAGGCCTGGATCGAGGCTAAAACTAATTAGGCCTGGATCGAGGCTAAAGGCGCGAGCCGGCTGGGCGGTCCCGGCTCGGGCGGCGGGCGGTCGCCGTCTTGCCCGTCCTGAGGCGCGAGCTCGAGCTGCCACCAACCGACGTCTCGCCACGCTCCGTGCTTCCAGCCGATATTTCTGTACACGCCGACCGGCCGGAAACCGAGCGCTTCGTGCAGCCCGACGCTGGCCTCGTTGGGCAGGGTGATGCCGGCGCATGCGATTCGCAGTCCCTGCGCCGCCAGGAGCGAGAACAGGGTCCCGTAGAGCGTCCGGCCGGCGCCGCGGCGGTGGTGCTGTCCTGACACGTACACCGCGACGTCGGCGGCCCACCGGTAGGACGCGCGCTCGCGGTGGGTGCCAGCATAGGCGTAGCCGATCACCTCTCCATGGTCCTCGGCCACCAGCCAGGGATGGGTTCGCGTCGTCCCGTGGATTCGGTCTGCGAGCTCGTCCGCGGTGGGCGGGCGTTCCTCGAGCGAGATGACCGTGTCGCGGACGTAGGGCGCGTAGATCGCGGCGCAGGCGGCCGCGTCGCGTTCGGCGGTGGCGTCGCGGATCAGCATCTGGTTGGCAATTTAGCCGCGCTACGCGGCCCGCCCGAGCGGCCCCGAGGCGATCTCGTCGCGGCGCCACCGCAGGTGTCCCGGCCCGATCATCTTGTACCCGGCGGGCATAACCGGACCGAGGGCGTGGGAGACGGTGCACAACGCGCGGAACTGCGCCTCGTCGAGCGCCGTCCAACCGATGTTCAGGCGCCGGCGCAACCACGGGTCGATCAGGCCGATGCTGCCCAGCCACAGGGCGCGCCGCGCGGGGATCCGGATCAGCGGCCACAGCCTCGCCGTGACCGGCATCGGCGGCGGGCCGGCGTCGTGAACGACGGCGAGCACGCGGTTCACCGAGTCGGTGCGTGTGAGCACGTGCTGCGCGGTTGTGTCGAAGTAGGCGCGGAACTCAGGCCAGGTGGGCGGGAGGTCGCGCTCGCGCACGCCGATCAGGCGTCCCAGGCCCTTGTACTCGCGGTAGAAGCGGTCGATTTCGTCGCCAGTCAGCGGGTGGGCGAAGCGGGCGTTGGCGCGGACGTAGGTATCGAGCAACGTGGCGTGAACCCAGGCGTAGGCTTGGGGTTCGAGCGCCGAGTACCTGGAGCCGTCCTTGTTGGTTCCGCGAAAGCGCTTGTGGACCGCGCGCAGGCGCCGGCCGGCCGCGACCGCCTCGGGCCCGCCGTACACGAGCACGCTGACGTAGTCCACGGTCCGCAGCAGCCGCTCCCAGGGTCTTTGCTCGAACTGCGAGTGGTCGGTCACGCCGGCGTCGACCGTGGGGTGCGCGACCTGGAGCAGCAGCGGATAGAGCATCCCGAAGTACAGGCGAAAGTCGCTGGTGGCGCGCCACGCCACCGAGTCCGGACCGAGGACCAGCCGGTCAAGCTCAACGTCGGTGGGAAAGACCTTGCCCGTGTCGAGAAATGTAGTCTCGGGCGCGATGGCACTCCAGCACCTGACCGACGAGCAGCAGGCGTTCGTGGAGGCGATTCGCGACTTCGCCCGGCGCGAGTGCGGGACCCGCGAGCAGCGCGACGCGCTCACCGACGGGGGACAGGAGCCGCACAACCAGGCGTTGTACGAGCGGATCGCTTCGCTTGGGTGGCTCGGGGTTGCCATTCCGGAGGCCTACGGTGGCGCCGGCGGCGGCGCCGTCGACATGTGCCTGTTGTGCGAGGAGTTCGCCCGAGGCCTGATCCCGATGGGCTTCTTCCCGGTGACGATGATGGCCGCACGCCCGGTCGAGCTGTTCGGGTCTGATGCGTTGAAGGACGAGATCCTCGGCGGGCTGGTGCGTGGGCGGACCGGGGCGATCGCGATGTCCGAGCCCGACGCCGGCTCGGACGTGGGGAACCTGTCGTGCCGTGCGGATCGCGCCGACGGCGGGTTCGTCATCAACGGTCAGAAGACGTGGATCACCGGGGCCCACGTCGCCGACCAGATCGTCGTCGTGTGCCGGACGACGCGGGGCGAGGACAAGCACCACGGGTTGACGATGATTTCGGTGCCGCGTCGGGTGGACGGGCTCGAGATCCGGGGGATCGAGACGATGGGCGTGCGCGAGGTCAACGACATGTACTTCACCGACTGCTTCATCTCGAAGGAGCGCGTGGTCGGCCAGGTCGATCAGGCGTGGATGCAGCTGATGGCGGGCCTCAACAACGAGCGGCTGATCATCGCCGCCCAGTCACTGGGGCTCGCTCAGCGCGCGTTCGAGGATGTCCTCGCCTACGTGAAGGAGCGCCGGCAGTTCGGGCGGGCGATCGGCAGCTTCCAGACAATCGCGCACCGGCTGGCGGATCTGGCGACGGAGATCGAGGCGACGCGGCAGCTCGTGTACGGCGTCGCCGAGACGGTCGAGGCGAATCCCGGCAAGATGCTCCCGCGCGAGGCCTCGATGGCCAAGCTGAAGGCGACCGAGCTCGCCAAGCGCGCCGCGCTCGAAGGGATGCAGATGATGGGCGGCTACGGCTACGCCACCGAGTACGACATGGAGGGGCACGTTCGCCACGCCCTGGTGACGACGATCTATGGCGGCACCAGCGAGATCCAGCGCGAGATAGTCGCCCGCGCGCTGGGTCTGTAGCTCTGTCGAATTGTCCGCGGCGCCTCTGAGGACGGTCGGCGGCGTCGGGCGGCGGCGCCTCAGGGCGGCGGCTTAGCCGGTCAGTACCAGTGGCAGGTGTTTTCGTGGGCCAGGGCGGGAAGCGGGCTGCCGTACCGGTCGTGGATGTACTGCGCCATCGCGCTCAACTGGTCGACCGGGTTCGGGCTTCCGGCGCCGAACGGCAGGTACTCCTTATAGGTCGAACCGAGGAACTGGCCGATCCCGAACGCGCCCGAACCTGCGTTGGTGGCGGTCGGAAGTCCGCCCGATTCGTCCGAGACGACCTGCCGCCACGCCCGGAGCTCACTGTTCGACCAGCCGAACCGCCGGCCGATCTCCTGGAGGTCACCGAACGTGATCGCGCCCTGCGTGGCCCCGGCGTCGACCGCAGGTAGGCTCGGGCCGCCGGGCGTCGACCCGCCCCCCGCGAGCGCGCCGGTGGCGCCTGCGGGCGCGCCGGCGCTGGTCCCACCGAGGTTGGCTGAGGCCACGGCGCCGGCGACGGGGATAGCCATGGCCACGGCTCCCGGCAGCAGCAGATCCGGTCCGACGAGGCAAAGCTGAACCGGCACGCGACAGATGCGCGCTCGCCAGCACGAACCGCGGCAGCATCTGGGGAAAGTGGGCCAGCAGGTCGTCGACCACGCCCGCGGCCGGCGTGCCGCCCGCGGCCCCGAAGTGACGGGCGAGCTTCCCGTGAACGTCGTCCACGCCGGACGCCACCGTGCTCAGCCGGACGGAAGCCTCGGCCAGGGCATGGGGGTCGACGAGGAGCCGCTCCTTGGCTGTCATTCCGGGCCAGGGTCCGGCCGCGCGCGAGGGTACCGGGTAGGAAAACGACCACACCTTTGCCTGCGGCTAGGTAGTTGATTCCGCGCTGGTCCGGACCCGTTCGCCGCGGGTTGACGGCTTCGAGGGTTCGCGGGCGGCGGCCTGGCCTGGTTGCGGAGCTGACGCACCCGCTCGCATGCATAGCCGGCCAAATGACGCGCGGTGGCGCGGCCCTGGCATCTGGTGCATGTGGGGCATGCACCAGATGCCACGGCCCGGGATCGCGCCACCGAGTGGCAGATTGTGCAGGGCGCGGGCGAAGTGGCGGGGCTCACGACTTCGGCACCGCGGCGATTCAACCGGCCCGCGGACGGCCGACTCCGCCCCGGCAATCAATCACAAGTTGCGGTAGCCGGTGATCGCCTCGGCCACGAACGCGCGCACGAGTGCGGAGTCGTCGCCGGCACGCGTAATTGCCACCAGCTCCGAACGCGGTGCGCCGCTCACCGGCCGGTAGCTGACGCCCTCGAGCGCGAGGCGGCTGACCGATGCCGGCACGAGCGACACGCCGGTGCCGGCGGCGACCAGCCCCATGATCGTGAGCATCTCCGGCGCGTACTGGATCACCCTGGGGGCGGCGCCAGCCCCGGCGAGCGAATCGATCAGTAGGTCGTGAAAGCCCGGCGCCTGGTCGCGCGGGAACAGCACGAGCGGTTCGGCGGCCAGCCGGCGCAGCGGCACTCGGCTCAGCGCGGCCAGCTCGTGACCCGCCGGCAGCGCCGCCACCGTTCGCTCGCGCAGCACGGTCTGCACCTGGAGGCCGGCGTCGTCCTCGATCGGCGGGCGCACCAGCCCCACGTCGGACACGCCGGCGCGGACGGCGCGCAGCTGGTCGATCGTCGGCCGTTCGTGCAGCTCGATCTCGACGCCCGGTCGCGAGCGCCTGAAGCGCTCCACCGTCCCCGGCACGATCGAGAACAGCGCCGATCCCACAAAGCTGATCCGGAGCCTCCCGGTCTGGCCGGCGTCGATCCGGCGCGCGGTGGCGACCGCGCCTTCGAGCTCGGCGAGCAGCGTTCGCGCGTCGCGCAGGAACGCGGCCCCGGCCGGCGTCAGCTCGACCCGCCGGCGGGTGCGCACCAGCAGCGCGAACCCGAGCTCGTCCTCGAGTGCCCGGATCTGCTGACTCAGGGGAGGCTGGGAGATGTGCAGGCGCTCGGCGGCGCGGCGGAAGTGCAGTTCCTCCGCGACGGCGACGAAGTAACGCAGCTGACGAAGCTCCACGATGAATCAAATGGTCGGCGGCGCCTGACGGCGGCGCCTTAGTCGAATGGTCGGCGGCGCCTTATTGATTCGCCTAGCGACTCAATCGAGCTTAACAAGATATTGGACACGATCACAGCCGGGGTCGTACGTTTGCACCGGAGAGAAAGTGTCGTTCCTGCTCACCTGTCCCAACTGCGGAATCCGTGAGGTGACCGACTTCGGCTACGGCGGCGAGATCTCGCCACGGCCGACCGAGCGGCCCAGCCTTAGGGAACTCGGCGAGTACAACTACTTTCGCCGCAACCGCGCCGGCGTCCAGCGCGAGTGGTGGTTTCACCGCTCGGGTTGTCGCGCCTGGTTCATCGCCGAGCGCGACACGAGGACCAACGAGGTGCTGCTGACCGAGCTGCCGGGCGGCCACGGCGACGGCGGTGGCGCGGCATGACCCGGCTCCCCGAGCAACCGGCCGAGCAGATCAACCGCGAGAACGTCCTGCGGTTCACGTTCGACGGCAAGCCGGTCGAGGCCTACGAGGGGGACACGATCGGCTCGGCGCTACACGCGGCCGGCCGGCGCACGTTCTCCCGGAGCTTCAAGTACCACCGCCGGCGCGGGCTCTTGTGCTGCGCCGGCCAGTGCCCGAACTGCATCGTGGCCGTGGACGGAGCGCCGGGGGTGCGCGCCTGCGTGGAACCCGTCAGGGAAGGGATGCGGGTCGAGCACCTGAACGCCAGTCCCGGGCTTGAGCTCGACGTGATGCGCGCCACCGACCTCGTGGGAACGAAGTTCACTCCTCCCGGCTTCTACTACAAGACGTTCATCCGCCCGCGGAAGCTGTGGCCGCTATACGAGAAGGTCCTCCGACACGCCGCCGGCCTCGGAGTGCTTCGCAAAGAGCAGCCCGAGCGTGAGTGGCGGACCGAGTACCGGCGCCGGCACGCCGACGTGCTCGTGATCGGTGGCGGGGCCGCCGGTCAGGCCGCGGCCGCGGCGGCCGCCGACGCCGGCGCCGACGTGGTGCTGGTCGACGAAGGCCAGATCGAACCGGTGGGCGGCGTCGAGACCCTCAGTCGCGCGGCCGCGCTTGGCTACTTCGACGGGATGGTCCCCGTCTGGCAGGGCGACACGCTCCATCAGATCCGCGCCCGCGCGCACGTGTTCGCCACCGGCGCAATCGAGCAGCCGCTCGTGTTTGCGGGCAACGACCTCCCCGGAGTGATGCTCTCGGGTGGCGCGCTGCGCCTGCTCGAGCGCTACGCGGTGAGCCCCGGAACTCGCGCCGTCCTCGCCACCACCAACGACCGCGGGCTCGAAGCCGCGGCCACGCTCCACGACGCCGGCGTCGAGGTGCTCGCGGTGGCCGATCTGCGTCCAGCGTCGACCGCGAGCGAGTCCGCCGAGGGGCTGAGCGCTCGCGGGATCCTGGTGCTTACCAACCACACCATCGTCGAGGCCAAGGGTGCCAAGCAGGTCACCGAGGCCGCCCTCGCGCCGGTCGGAAGCGACGACAGCGTCCGGACATTCGACTGTGACCTCGTCGTCGTCTCGGGCGGGTTCATGCCCGCGACCTCGCTTCTCTCGCAGGCGGGAGCGCGCACGAGCTACGACGCGCACCGCGGGCACTTCGTCATCGCCGAGCTACCGCCGAACGTGTTCGCCGCCGGCGAGGTGGCGGGCTACGAGGATCTCGAGGCGGTGGCGCGCTCGGGCGAGCGCGCGGGCACGCAAGCCGCCGCCACCGTCGTCCCGGAACTGGTACGTACCGGTGCCGAACTGGTACGTACCAGTTCTCCGGGAGGGGAGTCGACTCTGGAACCGGAGTCGGCTCTGGGTGGGGAGTCGGCTCTGGGTGGGGAGTCGGCTCTGGGTGGGGAGTCGGCGATAGCGCCACCGGCCACGACTGCACCCGCGCCGGCGGCCATCCCGCCTCCGGTCGCGGGTCAGAGCCGCGGCAAGTGCTTCGCGTGCCTGTGCGAGGACGTCACCGCCAAGGACATCAAGCTCAGCGTCGAGGAGGGCTACGACTCGATCGAGCTGTCCAAGCGCTACACGATCGTGACGATGGGCCCATGTCAGGGGCGCATGTGTCAGCTCGCGTCGATTCGCCTGATGGCGCAGGAGACCGGCCAGAGCCTGGAGAGCGTCGGGACGACGACGGCGCGACCGCCGTGGATCTCGGTGCCGATGGGGGTGCTCGCCGGACGCCCGATCGAGCCGGCGAAGCGCTCGGCGATCCACGGCCGCCACCGCGACCTGGAGGCGAACATCAAGTGGGCCGGCGACTGGCGCCGCGCCTACGACTACGGCGACCCGCAGCAGGAGGCTCTCGCCGTCCATCGAGCGGCCGGCCTGATCGACGTCTCGACGCTCGGCAAGCTGCTCGTGCGCGGGCCGGAGGCCGGCGAGTTCCTCGACCGCCTGTACCCGAACCGCTTCTCTGACCTCAAGCCGGGCCGCATTCGCTACGGGGTGATCAGCTCCGACGCCGGGCGGATCGTCGACGACGGCACGGTTGGCCGGCTCGACGACGAGACGTTCTACGTCACGACCACCTCGAGCGGCGCCGGCGCCGTCGAGGAGTGGTTCTCGTGGTGGTTGGCGGACTGGAAGATGGACGTCCGGCTGACCGACCTGACCCAGGGTCTCGCCGCGGTCAACCTGGCCGGTCCCAAGGCCCGGGAGACCCTGACCGAGCTGACCGACCTCGACTGCTCGCCCGAGGCGTTCAAGTACCTCGACGCCAAACAGGCCGCCGTCGCCGGCGTGCCGTGCCTGATCCTGCGCATCGGGTTCGTGGGCGAGGTCGGCTACGAGATCCACTGCGCGGCGGCTTACGGCGAGCACCTGTGGGACGCCCTGATGGCGGCCGGAGAAAAGCACGGTATCCGCCCGTTCGGGCTCGAGCCCCAGCGGATCCTGCGCCTGCAGAAGATGCACATCCTGGTCGGCCAGGACACCGATTCGGAGTCGACGCCGTTCGGCGCCGCGATGCCCTGGATCGTCAAGCTCGACAAGGACCAGGACTTCATCGGCAAGTGGGCCCTCGAGCACTACGCCGAGGAGGAGCCGGCGACGCGCCTGGTCGGCTTCACGCTGGCCGACGGGTACGTGCCGACGGAGGGCGCGGTGATCGTCGACGCGGCGGGCGATCCCGCGGGCCAGGTGACGAGCGCGCGCTTCTCGCCGGTGCTCGATCGGGTGATCGGGATGGCGTGGGTGCCGAGCCCGTTCGCGCGCGACGGCGCCCAGGTGACGATCTCGGACGAGGGGAAGACATTCTCCGCGCACATCCAGACGCGGCCGTTCTACGACCCGGGCGGGGAGGTGCTGCGGTCGTGAGCCTCGAGTTCCTGAGCCCGAGCGCGGCGGCCGACGGCGGCGCGATCGCCCGCAGCCCGATGGAGCGCCTCGCCGCAGCCGCCGGGGCCCAGTTCGAGCTCGTCGACGGCTGGAACATCGCGGTCGAATACCCGGGCGAGGCGAGGGCGGAGGAGACCGTGGCCTGGGCCGACGTGTCGCACCTGCGCAAGTTCGAGCTGAGGGGAGACGGCATCGGCCGCGAGTTCGGCACGGCAACCCGGTCGGGCGACGCGTGGTGGTGTCCGTTGACCGGGGAGCGTGTCCTGGTCGTCGGGGGGTCAGATGTCTCGGACGGCGGTCTCGACGTCACCACCTGCTTCGCCGCGCTCACGATCTTCGGCCCCCAAGCCCGGGAGGTGATCGCGCGCTTCTGCGCGCTCGACCTTCGCCCCCAGGTCGCACCTCCCGGGAGTTTTCGCCCCGGCTCGATCGCGCGCCAGCCGGGCATGATCCTCGTCGAAGCCGAGAACCGTTTCCTGCTGCTGTTTGGGTGGGCGGTCGCCGAGTACATGTGGACCGTGGTCGAGGACGCCGCGCGATCGCTGGGCGGCAGCCCGGTCGGAGTTGACGCGCTGGTCGGAGTGGCCGCCGGTGCTTGACATCTTCCGCCCCCGCCGCATGTGGCGCTCACGTGGCGAGCTCAAGCCCGCCTACGACGTGGTTATCGTCGGCGGCGGCTCGCACGGGCTGGCCGCCGCCTACTACCTGCAGAAGGACCACGGGATCCGGAGCGTCGCCGTGCTCGAGAAGCGCTACATCGGATCGGGCGCGGCCGGGCGCAACACGACGATCCTGCGCTCGAATTACAAGACCCCCGAGGGCGCCAAGTTCTACGACGCCAGCGTCAAGCTCTACGAGGGCCTATCCAAGGACCTCAACTTCAACCTGCTCTTCTCTCAGTGCGGCCACCTGACGCTGGCGCACTCGGACCGGGCGATGTTCGTGATGGCCAACCGCGCGGAGGTCAACCGGATCAACGGGATCGACTCGCGGGTGATCTATCCAGACGAGATCAAGCGCCTGGCTCCGGCGATGCAGGTCGACAACCCGCACGCCACGTATCCCATCATGGGCGCGCTGTACCACCCGCCGGGCGGGATCATCCGCCACGACGCGGTCGTGTGGGGGTTCGCGCGTGGCGCCGACCGCGGCGGGGCCGAGCTCCACCAGGACACGGAGGTGCTCGGCTTGGAACGCTCCAACGGCAGGGTGACGAAGGTCAAGACGAACCGGGGCACGATCAGCGCCGGCGCGGTCCTCAACTGCACCGCCGGCTGGAGCACGCTGATTTGCGACATGGTGCAGGTGCCGCTCCCGATCACCACCCACATCCTCCAGGCGTGCGTGACCGAGCCGGTGAAGCCCCTGCTCGACGTCGTGATCGTCTCCTCGCAGATGCACGTGTACGTCAGCCAGACCGACCGGGGCGAGTTCCTGATGGGAGCCGAGATCGAGCCCTGGACGACCTACCGGATGCAGGGGACGCTGAACTTCCTGCAGGAGGTCACGCGGCACACGCTCGAGCTGTTCCCGCAGCTCGAGCGCGCGCGCCTTCTGCGGAGCTGGGCCGGGCTGTGCGACCTCAGCCCCGACTACAGCCCGATCCTCGGCAAGACCGAGGTCGAGAACTTCCACGTGAGCGCCGGGTGGGGCACCTACGGCTTCAAGGCCGCGCCGATCGTTGGCAGGACGCTCGCGGAGCTGGTGGCCACCGGCCGCACCCCTGAGCTGATCGCGCCGTTCGCGCTCGAGCGCTTTTACGAGGACAGGCTGGTTTCAGAGCTTGCGGCGGCCGCCGTGAGCCACTAGAAGAGGAGAGGAACGCAGTGGCATCGAGTACGGGAGAGACGACCATGAAGTCCAGCCTTGAGATCGCCCAGGAAGCGGTACTCCACCCGATCGATCAGATCGCGGACCGGGCCGGACTCGACCCAGATGAGATCGAGCCCTACGGGCGCTACAAGGCAAAGGTCGCGCTGTCGGTGCTCGACCGTCTCAAGGACCGGCCCGACGGCAAGGTCGTATGCGTCACGGGCATGACCCCGACCCGGGCCGGCGAGGGCAAGACCACGACGCTGGTCGGTCTGACTCAGGGGCTCGGGGTGATCGGCAAGAACCCGGTGGCGTGCCTGCGCGAGGCCTCGCTCGGCCCCGTGTTCGGAATCAAAGGCGGCGCGGCGGGCGGCGGTCTCACCCAGGTCGTGCCGATGGAGGACCTCAACCTCCACTTCACCGGAGATATCCACGCCATCGGAGCGGCCAACAACCTGCTGGCGGCGATGATCGACGCCTCGATCCTCCACGGCAACCCGCATCACATCGACGCGCTCCGCATCCCGTGGCGGCGCGCCGTGGACATGAACGACCGCGCGCTGCGCGACATCGCGGTCGGCCTCGGGGGCCGGGCCAACGGCTACCCCCGCGAGACCGGCTTCGACATCACCGCGGCCTCCGAGGTCATGGCGATCATGGCAGTCTCTCGCGACCTGCAGGACCTCCGTCGGCGCATCTCGCGGATCACCGCGGCGTACTCGTTCGACGGCGGCAAGGCGATCTCGGCCGAGGACCTCGGGGCCGCCGGCGCGATGACGGTGCTGCTCAAGGACGCGATCAAGCCAAACCTGGTGCAGACGCTCGAGGGCCAGCCCGTGCTCATGCACTGCGGCCCGTTCGCCAACATCGCCCACGGCAACAACTCGCTGATCGCCGACCTGATCGGGATGAAGCTCGGCGACTACGTCGTCACCGAGTCCGGGTTCGGCGCCGACATGGGTATGGAGAAGTTCTTCGACATCGTCTGCCGGTTCGGCAAGCTGACGCCGTCGGCGGCGGTGCTGGTGACCACCGTCCGGGCGATCAAGCATCACGCCGGGCTGGAGGACGACCCCCGCGCCGACCGTTCGGCGGCGCTGCACGCGATCGAGACCGGGTTTGCCAATGTCCGGCGTCATCTCAACACGATCGGCACGTTCGGCGTCCCCGCGGTGGTGGCGGTCAACCGCCGCCCCGGTGACACCAACGAGGAGGTGGACCTCGTCAAGCGCCTGGCGCTCGAGGCGGGGGCGTTCGCGGCCGAGGCGAACGAGGGGTTCACCAAGGGCGGCGCCGGCGTGGCCGACCTGGCCTCGGCGGTGGTCGAGGCCTGCGATCAGCCGAACACGTTCCATCAGCTCTATCAGGACGACGAGCCGATTCAGGACAAGATCGAGGCGGTCGCCAAGCAGGTCTACGGGGCCAAGGACGTGTACTTCTATCCCGAGGCCGAGGCGAAGATCACTCAGTTCACCCGCGAGGGGCTCGGTCACTTCCCGGTGTGCATGGCCAAGACCCATCTGTCGCTGTCGGCCGATCCGTCGCTGCTGAACGCACCGGAGAACTTCACGCTGCCGGTGAGGGACATCCGCGCCTACACCGGCGCCGGCTGGCTCGTGCCGCTGTGCGGCGACATCGTCCAGATGCCGGGCCTCAGCAAGACCCCGGCTGCGCTCAACATCGACATCGACGCCGAGGGGCGGACCGTCGGCCTTTTCTGAGCGCTCACTGCAGGAGCTGCTGGACGCCGTCGCGGCGCGCACGCCGGCGCCGGGCGGCGGCACGGTGGCGGCGACGGCATGCGCTCTGGCCGCGGCGCTCGTCGAGATGGCGGCGCGCTTCACCCCCGACAGTGACGAGTTAGCGCATGGCATCACGGCGCTGCGGGAGCGGGCGCTCGAGTTGGCGGAGGTCGAGTTGCACGCCTACGAGCCGGTGCTGGACGCGTTGCGGCTCCCGCGCGAGGACCCCGAGCGGGCCGCGCGGGTCGACGCAGCTCAGACCGAGGCGTCGCGCTCGCCGCTCGAGGTCGCCCGCATCGGCGCCGAGCTGGCCGAGCTGGGCGCGAAGCTCGCAAAGACCGGGAATCCCAACCTGGCCGGAGACGCGATCGCCGGCGCGCTGCTGGCCGACGCGGCGTCGCAGGCGGCCGCGCGGCTCGTCGCTATCAACCTGACCGAGGGATCGGCCGTCGACGAGGCGAACAGGCTGGCCCGTCGGGCAGGGCTCGCCCGCGATCACGCGCTCAGCTGAACGAGTACGCCGTCGCGCGTAAGGACGCTGACCGCGGCGACACGGCACCGCACGGGCGTTCTGCACCTCTTGGCACAATATGTCCAAAAGTGCGTGGGAGGAGAGCAACCAGATGGCCCGCGAAGAGGTGGCGCCACGATGGCGACGGGCAGCAGGCAGCGGTGAGAACCGCTCGGCGGACCAGCGCGCGCCGTCGCTCGTCGACAGCGCCGAGGAGGCCCTCCACATCTGGCTGGCCGGCGGCCGCTACCGGCAGGGAGATCGCCTCCCGCCCGAGCACGAGGTGGCGACGATGCTGGGCATCTCGCGCGGCACGCTGCGCAGCGCGCTCCACCGCCTGGAGGAGCGAGGCGAGATCGTGCGTCGGCAGGGAAGCGGCACGTTCGTGGGGCGCGCCACCGGGGCCGCTGCTCTGGGCGAGCGGCTCGAGCGCCTCGAACCGTATTCGTCGCTGGCGGAGCGGCGGGGGCTCACGCTGTCCGCGGTCGACCTGCACATCGAGCGGCGGCCGGTAGGCGCCGAGGTCGGTGAGGCGCTCGGCCTGGCGCCGATCGCACAAGCCACCACGGTGGCACGCACGCTGGTGGCCAACGAGGCACCCGTGGCGGTCATGTTCGACGTGGTCCACCCGAAGGTGTCCCTGCCCGACGACGCCGCGCTCCGCGAGCGGCTCGCGGGCGGCCAGATGGTGCTCGACGTCCTGATCTCGATCGGTGTCCCCGTCACGTTCGCGCGCACGCGCGTGATCCCCTCGCTGCTCAACCCGCGTGAGCGCGCCGGCAAGCTGCTGGGGGTCAAGCGCACCACCGCCGTGCTCGAGCTCGAGGAGCTCTACTACGCGGGCCGCGAGGAGCGCGTGGCCTACTCGCGCGACCTGTTCGCCCCGGGAGGCCTCGACGTGACCGTTATGCGCTCATTCGAGTCGACGCGTCCCAACCCGATCGCGAATGTCCGCGGCGCGCGCGCGGCCGCCGGCCGCCGCCGCCCGAGGGACAACGGCGCGTGAGCGGCCAACCCGTCGGCTCGGTCGCCCGCGCGATCGCGCTGCTCGATGCTCTCGCCGAGAGCGACGGCGGCGCGCGCGTCAACGAGCTGGCGCGCAGGATCGGGGTCAATCCGAGCACGGCCTCTCGCCTGCTTGGGACTCTCGAAGCCGGCGGGTTGGTCGAACGCGCCCCCGGGGGTCCTTACCGGCTGGGCCTGAAGCTGGTGGCGCTGTCCGATCGCGTGCTCGGAGCGCTCGACGTGCGGGAGCTCGCACGACCGAGGCTGTCCTGGCTCGTGCAGGAGACCGGCGAGACCGCGACCCTGTCGGTCCCGGGCGGCGGAGAGGCGATCACGGTCGACTTCGTGCCGTCACCCTCGAGCGTGGTCAGCCTGGCACGGCTCGGACGGCCGAGCGTCGCGCACGCGACCGCGGCGGGCAAGGTCATGCTGGCGTTCGGGCCGCGAGTCGGGCTGCCACTCGGCCCAGATCGCGACCTGACCGCGTTCACCGAGCGCACCATCACCGACCCCGCCGCGCTGGCCGCGGAGCTCGAGTCGGTCCGGGCCGCGGGAGTCGCCGAGGCGGTCGGCGAGCGTGAGCCCGACCTGAACGCGCTGGCGGCGCCCGTGTTCGGCCGGGGCGGTGCGCTTGAGGCCATCCTCGGGCTCCAGGGGCCGGCGGCGCGGCTCCCGGGCGGCAAGCGGCGCGCCCTGCGCGAGCCGCTGCGGACCGCGGCGGCCGAACTCGGGCGCGCGTTGGGAGGGCCGGGCTCCGGTGGGCGGCAATAGGAACTCGGCGTGATCCGATTGGGGCGGTCCGTGCGTATCGTCGATGTGCGCGCTCTCGCCGACGAGGAGTTGATGGAGCTCGTCCAGGACGGCGAGGTGCGCGCGTTCGAGCTCATCTTCGGCCGCCACGCGAGCTCGGCGTTCTCGCTCGCCTACCGGATGTGCGGCCGGTCGGCGATGGCCGAGGACATCGTGCAGGAAGCGTTCCTGTCGCTGTGGCGCAGCGCCGCCGCCTACGACGCGGCGCGCGGCGGCGTCCGCGCGTGGATCCTGAGCATCGTGCGTAACCGGGCGATCGACGCCTTCCGTCGCGAGGGGGCCAAGGCGGCAACCAGTGTCGGTGACGAGGGGCTGGCGGAGCGGCTCCCGGCCCTCGAGCTGACCGACCGGGAGGTCGAGCGACGCGACGACGCGCGCCAGGTCCGCGACGCGCTGAAGGGGCTACCGCCCGATCAGAGGCAGGTGATCGAGCTCGCCTACTTCGGCGGGTTCACCCACACCCAGATCGCCGAGATGCTCAAGCTTCCGGCCGGTACCGTGAAGGGCCGGATGCGGCTGGGCCTGAGCAAGCTGCGGTTCGCGCTCGGGGACGCGGCGGGGATGGCGTTGTGAGCGGCGAGGATCAGATGGCCGGCGGGTGCGCTCGGAGCGGCGACGCTGCGGCCTACGCGCTCGGCGCGCTCGAGCCCGCCGAGGTGGAGGAGTTCCGCGCACACATGGAGACGTGTGCGGCGTGCCGGGAGGATGTGGGCGCCTTCCAGGGCGTGACCCAGGGACTGCCGTCGGCGAGCCCGCAGCACCCGGTACCCAAGGGCTTGCGCAGGCGGGTGCTGAAGGAGGTGCGCGCCACCCCGCAGGAGGGGTCGCCGGGTCCCGCCCGCCGGCCCGTCCTGATTCCCCGGCGGGCGCTCGCCGCCCTCGGAGCCGCGGCGGTTCTGGCGGTCAGCGTCGTCGTGGGAGTAGCGATTGGCTCGTCGGGCAGCAGCGGGAGCACCCGGGTAATTCAGGCCGATGTGATCGGCGCGCCCGGGAGCGCCGAGCTGCGAATCGCCGGTGGGCGCGGCGAGCTGATCGTCCGCCATCTGCCGGCGCCGGCGCCGGGGCGGATCTACGAGGTGTGGCTCGAGCGCGGTCAGAGCCGGCCGTCGCCGACCAACACGCTTTTCTCCGTCACTATCGGTGGCGCCGGCGACGTCGGTGTGGTCGGGAGCCTGAACGGTGTCAGCGAGTTGCTCGTCACGTCCGAGCCGGCGGGCGGGAGCCGTATCCCGACGCGGCCGCCGCTGATCGTCGCCCGCCTGACCTGACGACGGGCGAGGCGTCCAGCGCTCCTCGGTCCGCGCCAGGCGCCACCTCGGCGGCGCCGCCTACGCCGACAATCGGTCACGCAAGTTTCTGCCCGATCATGTGGGCGCGCGAGCGCGCGCTCGCGCCGCGGGCGGCGACGAAGTAACGGATCCTCCGCCGCCGTGGCACCAGAACAGCGATGTGAGGGACTGCTGGCCGGGAGTCGGCCCGTACAGCTTCAGCGACGCTACGTAAGTGGTAGGGGCCGAGCCTCCGGTCCGCGGGGCGGAGGCGCTCTGCAGGGGGAACAGAGGCCCGCACAGCGCCGGCGCTGATGCTTCCACTCCGGGACCAAGGTAGTTGTCGTACGTGCTGGCGCCGTCATAGTTGATCCCGTGCACGACGATTACGGCAAGCCCGTCACGGATGTCTTGGGCTACCCCAGGGCCGAGGGTGAAGGTTCGCTTGTAGCGGATGTTCCCCACCTGGGGGTACAGGCTCGATGACAGGTGGCTCGCAGGGCTAGTGTCGCCAATCTGGGTCAACGATGCCACCACCGGGCCGTAGTACTTATCGCCGACGCTGGCGCTGATGAATTGGTGGCCGTTATAGAACTGGGCCGCGGAGGCCGGGGGGCAGTTCCCGGTGCCGCCGTGTATGTGCATCAGATGCGCCGCTCGGAGCAGTCCGTTGGTGTTGACGGTGACGGTGGCAACGTTGCCGTGCAGTTGGATCGTCGCGCTCCCCGTGGCGCTGACCCGATTCGTCGGCACCCCCCGCAATGCTGCGGCAAATCCTCCCTTCGCGGAAGCAGGCGACGATGTCCCGCCCGACGTGAGGGCGATGACCGCCACGACCGCGGCCGCCGCGGCGAGAACGGCTGCGAGCGTCGCCCACCGCAACCGATGTCCCCGCCGGTCGGCGGGTTCCTCGCCATGCTTGTGCACCGAGGGTGCCTCTGGCGTCGGGGTGGATGGGACCGTCCGTTGCGATAGTCGCGTGGATTGAAGCACGGGCACGTCGACGGGCTGTGGTTCGTCCTCGGGCAGGCGCGGCCTGGCCTCCCCGATGGCCACGACCGTCGCCGGGCCTTGATAGCGCGTCCCCGACAGCGCGCAGGCTGCGTCGCGGGCGAAGTCACCGGCTGAGACGTAGCGGTCTTGGGGCTGCTTAGCCATGGCCCGCTCGATGACGCCGCCGAAGGTGGGGTATAGGTCGGCGAGCTCGTCGGGGAGCGGCGGCGGCGGATCGTGGACGTGCGCAAACAGCGTCGCGATCGAATTTTCGCGTTCGTACGGGACCTTGCCGGTGAGCATCTGGAAGAAGACGCAGCCGAGGGCGTAGACGTCGGTGCGAGCATCGACGTGGTCGCCGGTCACCTGCTCCGGCGCCATGTAATGCACGGTGCCAACGACGGCTCCGGTGGAGGTCAGGGCGGCGACGCTATCGGAGCGCTTGGCGATTCCGAAATCTGTGAGGTAGCCGTGCTCTTCGCCGTCCCGTACGGTGATCAGCATGTTTGCCGGCTTGACGTCTCTGTGCACAAGGCCCTTGGCGTGTGCGGCGTCCAGCGCGGAGGCGAACTGTGCGAGGAGGTCGACGGCGCGATCTGGCTCGAGGGCACCGGATTCCTGAAGGAGCTGACGCAGGTCGGTCCCGTATATGAAGTCCATGACCAGGAAGAGCATGCCCTCGTGCTCGCCCGCGTAATGGATCCCGACCACGTTCGGATGTGAAATCGACGCGGCAACCCGCATCTCCTGCTTGAACCGCTCTCGAAACTGGACGTCCTCGGTCAGCTCGGGAGCGAGCGTCTTCAGCGCGTAGACCTTGTGCAGCGCGACGTTGGTCGCGCGATACACCACTCCCATCCCGCCGCGGCTGATCACGCTGTCGATGCGATAGCCGGCGACAACGGATCCGCGCTCGAGTTGGCCGCCTGTGTTCTCCATCCTCGGTCCCGACACCAGCACAGGCCCGCCGATCGAACCCCACGGTGCCGCCGCGTCGAGCATAACGCCGGACGAAGGGCTGTCAAGCTCGGCACAGCTGGGTCCTGGGCCTCCGAGGAGTTCCCACGGCCAACCCGGATAGTTGTCGCACGCGGCGGGTGGCGGTAACCTCGCTCTTGATGCGACGCGTGCGCCGGGGGGTCACGCTTTTCCTGCTTCTGTTCTTCGGAACGGTCTTGGGTGGCTGCGGATCGAGTTCCCACGCAGGTGGAACGACCACGACGTCGACTCTCGAGGGGCTCGTGATCCAGCCGCCGGAGCCGACGCCACCGTTGGCGCTACGCAACTACACCGGCCAGGCGGTGGACCTCTCGGCCTTTCGTGGGAAGGCGGTCCTGGTGACGTTCGTGTACACCCACTGTCCGGACATATGTCCGTTGATTGTCTCGAAGCTAGCCGCGGCCCAGCGACAACTCGGCCAGGAGGCGCGCCGGCTGCAGATCATCGCCGTGACGGTCGATCCCAAGAACGACACACCGGTCGCCGTCAAGGACTTTCTCGCCGCAAGAGGAGCGACCGGACGGATGGACTACCTGATCGGAACCCGTAAGCAACTGCTCCCGGTCTGGAAGGCGTGGGGCATCGCGGTCACCGTGAACAAGTACGATGACGCAGAGGACCATACCGCCCTGGTATACGGCATCACGTCGTCCGGCAAGATCGCGGTGGCCTACCCGAAAAGCTTCACGCCGCTCAATATCGTCCACGACGTCCCGCTGCTCGCGCGCAGCTGAACATAGGTCGCGTACCGGGAATTCGATGCGGGAGGAGTTCGACCGAGAACGAGGGGGTCACTAGCGGACGAAGGCGTTCAATAGTGAACACGTCGTCGCGCGAGGGGTGGAGATACAGGTCGTGACCCAGGGACAGGCTGGGGCGCTCGGCTGTGCCGTGGGACCCCAGATCCGGTCCGGACGGGCTCCCCTGGCCTCACGGACGCCGGAGGCGAAGCCTGGCCCATCAACTCCAGGGATATGGGCTGTGCGAGACGGGGTGAAGGTCCCCGGTGGCGAACCGCTCGAAGCGGAACGGGTGAAGCAGCGAGGAGTGCTCGCCGCTCAGGACGCGCACGATCTCGCGACCGACCGCGATCATCTTGTAGCCGTGGTTGGAGTCCGCGGCGACGAACACGTTGGGGCGCATGTAGTCGAACACCGGGAAGTTGTCGACCGTGAAGGCGCCGACGCCGCCGCTGCGCGTCTGGCGGTAGGTGGGTCGCGCGCCCTCGAAGCGGCCCAGACAGTGCGACAGCGCAGCGCACCACATGTCGGGGAAGCCCGGCTCGACCGTGCCGGTGGGGTATGGATCGACCTCGAACTCGGGTCCGACGGTAAGCGGCTGCGCGCCGCCCTGGACGGAGTGGCGGTCGGGCTTGAAGTAGACGCCCCACGGGTCGGTCGTGATCAGCCTGGCCTCGTCGTCGCGCAGTGTCTGGTCCGAGTCGACGTGGAGGACCGGCGAGGGGAGCCCGTCGTCGGTCGCGAACAGGGCCGGGTTGAAGTCGATCTCGCCCTCCTGGAGGTACCAGTAGGTCCACATCGGCAGATCGGTCTCGACCGAGCCGTTGGGCTGGCGGACGTCGAGCCGCCCCGGGAGGTCGAGCATCGCCCACAGATGCGGGATCCACGGCCCGACGGCGACGACCACCTGCTCAGCGGCGATGTCGCCGGCGCTGGTGTGAACGGTGGTGACGGCGCCCGCGTTGTCGAGCTCGAAGCCAGTGACCTCGACGCCGGTGGCGATCTCCGCGCCGGCCCGTCGGGCCTTGTCGGCGAGGCCGAGCATCGATTCCATGTTGAAGGCAAAGCCGCCAGCGTGCTCGTGGAGGCACACGGTCAGGCCGGGCGCGCGCCAGTCGCCATAGAGCGAGCGCATGTGGGAGGCGACCTCTTCCTCGCCGACGAACAGCTGCGACGGATAGCCGATTCGCTGCTGGCGCTCATGCACGGAAATCAGGTCGCTCTCCTGGGCCGGAGGCCCCAGCGCGATGTAGCCGCTGCCGTGGTAGTGCAGGGCCTCAGGGTCGGATTCCCACATCTCGACGCACGCCGCCATCAGCTCCGCCATCGCGGGCTGGAAGTAGTTGTTGCGGATCACGCCACACGCGATGCCGGAGGCGCCGGCGGCCACGTCGGTCTTGTCGACGACGAGCACCTGCTGACCCTGCTCGGCCAGCTGCCACGCGGTCGAGAGTCCGTGGACCCCGGCGCCGATCACGAGCGTTGGGACGGTGGTCGGGAAAGACGGTCCGGTCATTTTGTTGCGCTATAAGCAATTGTATTGCGTATCACGCAGGCGCAGAATAAGCCGCATCCGGGCTGACGTCAAGCCTGACCGCTCGGGTCACAGACGTCAGCGGCCCGCCAGGCATTCCTCGCCTGGCGGGCCGCTGCTGGTTGCCCCCTGTTGCCGTGCCCCCGTGTTGCCGGGCCCCCGTGTTGCCGTGCGCCCCCGTTGTCGCTGCCCCGCGCCCCCGGGGCGGCTTCGCGCCGCCGCGTCAGTGTCAGTACTGCGCCTGGCAGGCCTCCACCTTCGAGGTGTCGACCCCCGCTTTGGCGAGGCAGCCGGCCAGCTTGGCGGCGTTGTTCACCGTTTGGCCGGCGGTGCCGGCGGCGGCCGAACTCTGCTTCTGCGCCTGGTTCAGCACCTGCTGAGTCTGCTGCAGCCCGCTCTTCAGCGCCTGGTTGGCGGTGTTCTCGCTGGGCCGGATGACGGCGAAGAACAGCACCCCGAAGACCACCAGCGACGCCACCAGTCCGGCGAGCGCGACCCGCCAGTTGCCTGTGACCAGAACCATTGTTACCCCCTTGGTTTGTGTGTTTGGGATTTGGATTTGGGTTTTGACGGCGGCGCCTGTCGGCGGCGCCTTAGTGTCGGCGGCGCCTGACGGCGGCGCCGTAGTGCCGGCAGCGGTCCTGCTGCCGAGTTGAGGTGCGGCCGCCTCAGGCTGTGGCCGCCGCAGCCTCAGCAAGCGCTGCGTCCCAATCGATCACGATCTCGTTGTCCGCCCCGTCCGGCATGCGCTTGGCCGGGACGGTGTTGCCCGGGTACACCAACGGCACCGCGTCCGGCGGCACCGGGTTGCCGACCTGGGTCTGGTAGGGCGGGCGGCCCCCGGTCATTACGGTCAGCATGAAGGCGTACACCTCCTTGCCGCTCGCATTGCGCATCCCCATCGGCTGGAACTGCACGATGACCGCGCGGCACGGACAGCCGTACTCGAGGATCCGCGCGGCCGAGCCGGTGTTCGGATCCGCGCTCGTCATTGTCACCGTCGGCGGCTCCTCGGCGAGCGACAGCGCGATCCGGCTGTGGTCGTTCGGATCGACCCGGACCGCGACGGTGGCGCCCGGCATCATCAATCGGGGCAGGAGCGTCGCCCGCACGGCCTGACGACAGGTGGCGGTGTAGCGCGGCTCATTGTCGAGCGCAACCTCGACCGTAAACACGCACACGTGCGCGGGATCGAAGTCCGCCCCCGTGCTCACCGAGGTTTGCTGAATGCTGACGATGATCCCCCGACCGAGCAGCCCGTTCTGTAGCAGCTCCTTCGGAACCGACCCCGTCATCGTGCGCATCTTGCTCAAGAGCCCCATCTGCTTGTCCCTTCTGTGGAATCTCGCGTTGACAGGGGGCAGATTGAGCGTCGCGGCCTAAGCCGCACCAAAGGAGCGCCAAAGCGGCGCTTGTGCGCCACCGGAGGCGGAGCTTTACCCTGTGTCGCGATGGGGGCCCGCGGCATTGCTCGTTTCGGGGTGCTTGGTTCGCTCGCGTTCGAGCGCGATGGACAACACGTGCCGGTGCCCAGCGGCCGCCAGCGCTCGCTCCTCGCGCTGCTGCTTCAGGCCGGCGGCGTGCCGCTGTCCCGCGACCGGCTGATCGACGAGCTGTGGGGTGATCGGCCTCCGCCGAGCGCGGTGTCTGCGTTGCATGTGCATCTGTCCAAGCTGCGCGCGCTGCTGGGCGGTCTCCTCGTCCTCGACACCGCCGGCTATGCGCTGCTGCCGGGCGGATTCGAGATCGACGCCTGGCGGTTCGATGAACTCGTCGACCAGGCGAGGACCGATCCGGAGCGCGCGTCCGCCCTGCTGCGCGAGGCGCTCGCCCTATTTCGCGGTGACCCATTGTCCGACGTGGCGGCCGAGGGTACCGTCGGGCATTGGCGACGCGCGCTCGAGGAGAAGCGCCTGCAGGCGACCGTCCAGCGGATCGAGGTCGACCTTGAGCACGGTGCATCGGGAGAGCTGGTGGCGGAAATCGAGCGCCTGGTCGCCGAACACCCTTTCCAGGAGCGAGTATGGGGGCAGCTGATGCTCGCGCTATACCGCGCCGGCCGTCAGGCCGACGCGCTCGAGGCGTACCAGCGAGCTCGTCGCCTGTTCGCCGACGAGCTCGGCCTCGATCCGGGCGCCCCGCTGGTCGAGCTCCAGCGGCGGATCCTCGAGCGCGACCCCGTGCTCCTGTACTCGCCCGCGGCGCAGCGCGCTCCGGCGCCGGCCGTCGCCGCGGTGGCGTCCGCGAACCTGCCCCGACCCATGACCCGACTGGTCGGGCGCGAGGACGACTTGCAAGCGCTGAGCGGGCTCATAGCCGACCCGGATGTGCGCCTGGTGACGCTCACCGGCCCGGGCGGGGTGGGGAAGACGCGGTTACTGATCGAGCTGGCCGCCCGTCATGAGCAGGACTACTCCGACGGCGTGGCGTTCGTTCACCTCGAGCGGGTGACCGACCCGACGTTGGTGGCGGCCGAGATCGCCGGCGCGCTCGCGAACGGCGACGGAACCGACGGCCCGGGCGCGGACGCGCTGGCGAGTTACCTGCGCGCCCGCGAGTTGCTGTTGGTGCTCGACAACTTCGAGCATCTGCTCGGAGCGGCGATCCTGCCCGCGGAGCTGCTCGCCGCTGCGCCGAGGCTGCGTGTGCTCGTGTCGAGCCGAATGCCGCTGAGGATTCGTGGGGAGCAGGTATTCGAGGTGGAGCCGCTCGGGCTGCCGAGGAGCGAGAGCGGCGAGGGGGTCACGAACAGCCCGGCGGTCCAGCTGTTCCTTCAGTGCGCGGCGGCGTCGAACCGTGGTCTGGTGATCGACTCGAGCCTCACCCGCAACGTGGCACGGATCTGCCGGGTGCTCGACGGACTTCCCCTGGCGATCGAGCTTGCCGCGTCGCGATCCTCGTCGCTGACGTCGGATCAGATCTCCGAGCAGCTCGCGCAGCCGTTGTCGATTGGCCGGCGGGCGCTGCGCGATCTTCCCGACCGTCAGCAGTCGCTCGGAACGACGATGCGGTGGAGCTACGACCTGCTCACGCCCACGGCGCGCGAAGTCGTGCGGGCCGCGGGAACGTTCCTTGGTGGCTTCGACCTAACTTCGCTCGAGGCGGTCGTGGGCCGCCCGATCCGCCCGGAGACGGACGAGCTCCTCGAGGCGAGCCTGATTCGGCGCTCGGTCGACGGCCGGCGGTTCGAACTCCTCGAGCTGGTGCGGGCGTTCGCGCTCGACGAGCTGGCGCGGGCCGGCGAACTTGACGAAAGGCGGGCGCGCCATCGCGAGCATTTCGCCGGGCGCGTCCGGCGCGCGAGCGAGGCGCTTGATGCCGGCACCTCTCCCGGTGGGATTGCCGGTCCGTTGCACCCGGACCACGCCAACCTCCGCGCCGCCCTGGAGAGTGCGATCGACGCCGGCGACGACTGCGCGGCTGTCTCGCTCGCGCTCGGGCTGCGCCCGCTCTGGTTTGCCGGGATGTTGCGAGAGGAGGCGGCGGAGTTGGTCGAGCGCCTGCTGGCGCGCTTCTCCGTTCCGGCAAACGAGGAGATCGCGCTGATCCGGGCGGCATCGTTTGTCGAGGGGTTCAGCCCGGCGAGGTCGGAGTGGACGCGCCGGCTCGCGGCCCGGGCGGGCGAACTTGGAGACCATGAGGCGGTTGCCACGGCCACCGGCAACCTGTTCGGCCGCGCGCTCAACGCGCGGGATCGGGACGAGATGCGCCGGATGCGACCGCTGCTGCTCGCGCTGATCACGCCCGAGGCCAGCCCGAAGGCACTCGGGTGGACGCACTACTTTCTTGCTCTCGACGCGTATGTGGACGGGCGCTTCGATGACGCCTGCGAGCATGCGACGCGGAGCGCGGCAAGCGCTGAGGAGCTCGGGCACGAATACATGTTCGCGACTGCGATCGCCACCCGTCTGCTGGCCGCGTCGGCGCGCGACCGCGCGATCCCCCAACCTGCCCTGGCCGAGGTGCTTGCGGTGGTTGCCCGCACGAGGGTCCAGCCGCTCACCGCATTCGCGCTGTGGCTCGTGGCCCGCTACGCCGCCGCGGTGGCGCCCGAGAGCGCTCCGCAATGGCTTGCCCAGGCGGAGCGAATCGTGGTGGCGATCGACTCCGAGCTGTGGCCGGAGAGCGTCCTGCGCGACGAGTGCCTCGCGCTGCTGAGCATCGCCGAGCGGGACGCACTGCTGGACCAGGCCGCGCCCCTCGATCACGCGGACTCGCTGGCCGCGGCCGTGGCCTGGGTCGCTACCCGTGATCCCTCCGAGCAGGCGTCGCGGGATCCACTCAGCGAGCTCATCTTCGGGGCAACGTGAGCGAGCTGACCGGGCGGCCGGCGCCGCTCTTGCGGGCGCCATCGGCAACTGATATAAACGCGGGTGTACGAATTTGTACAACGGCTGTCGGCAGACCGGCCGCCGGGTGGGAGAGTGAAGGCGTCCGTCCGTCCTGTCGCATCGCGCGGCCGGCGAGGGTGCAGAAAGGAGTGCAGATGGCGGTAGCAGTCGACGGCGGCGACCCGAGTGCCACCACAGTACCCCTGGGCGGAACCGTAGAGACGGTCCTGGCCAGCCCGCGGATCGCGCCGGCGCCGGCGACGCTCGAGGAGGCGCGCAACGCGCCTGGCCGGCGCGAGCAGATCGAGCAGATCACGCGCCGGATCGAGGCCCAGGGCATCAAGTACGTGTTCTTCCAGCAGGTATCGGTCACCGGCCGAGTGATGGGCAAGGGCGTCGTCTCGACGTTCTTCCCCCAGGTCGCGCAGAAGGGCTACCAGCTGGTGTACGGCGCCACCGCCAACCTGTTCACCGACCGCCTCGGCAACTACATCGGGTTCGGTCCGGAGGAATCCGAACTGGCCGCGGTGGCGGACCTCGACACGTTCGCGCAGCTGCCGTGGGACCCGCGCGTTGCACGGGTGTACTGCGACTGCTACGACACCGAAACCGGCGAGCTGCTCGACGCCGACTGCCGGCAGAACCTCAAGCGCGTGGCCCACGAATTCGAGCAGGAGCTCGGCTACCAGTTCCTGATCGGGATCGAGCCCGAGACGATGTGGCTCAAGAAGCCCGAGGACGGCGCCATGCCCGAGGGCGTGACCAAGCCCTACTGCTACCACATCCACCAGTTCGAGGAGCTCCGTCCCGTGCTGCTCGACGTGGTCGACTGGGGGCAGCAGCTCGGTCTCGACATGAGCTACGGCGACCATGAGGACGCCCCGGGCCAGCTCGAGCTGAACTTCCGCTTCGACCGCCCGGTGCGGACGGCCGACAACCTCACCACCTACCGCCAGGTGTGCGCCGCGGTCGGCCGCAAGCACGACGTGCTGCCGACGTGGATGCCCAAGCCGTTCACGGGCGTCTCGGCCAACGGCCACCACCACCACTTCACGCTCGTCGACGAGAACGGGGTCAACGTGTTCCACGACCCCGAGGGACCGGCGCAGCTGTCGGAGATCGCACGCAACTTCCTCGGCGGGATGCTCGAGCACTTCGGCGCGCTGATGTGCATCGGCAACCCGACGGTCAACTCGTACTGCCGGATGTGGGACACCGGCTTCTGGGCCCCGATCTACAAGAACTGGGGCTGGCAGAACCGCACCACGACCGTGCGCGTGGCGACCGGCGGGCGGTTCGAGTACCGCGGCGTCGACTCCTCGTGCAATCCCTATATGACGACGGCGTCGCTGCTCCAGGCCGGGCTCGATGGCGTCCGGCGCAAGCTCGACCCGGGCCCGCCGCAGCAGGGCAACACCTACGACCTGCTCCAGCAGGGCGTCGAGATCGAGCGCGTGCCGGAGAGTCTGGGGGCGGCGCTGGGTGCGCTGGCGGCCGACGAGACAATCAAGGCCGCGATCCCCGGTCGTCTGTACAAGGTGTTCGACTGGTACAAGCGCGACGAGTGGGAGCGGTACCTGGCCGCGGTTACCGACTGGGAGCGCAACGAGTACCTCGAGGTTCTCCCCTAACCGCGTCCGGGGGGAGTCGAATCCATGTGCGGAATCGCAGGAATCATCTATCGCAACGGCAACGGCGCTCACCGGCTGGGCGCGGACATGACGCGGATGCTTCAGTCGATGAAGCACCGCGGCCCCGACTCGACGGGCTACGCCCTGTACCGTCGGCCGACCACCGACCTGATCATGCGGATCAAGCTCGCCGATGGCGGCGAAAACGGGGACATCGAATACGCCGAACGGCTCAGACACCGGCGGCGGGAGGTGGAGGCGCGGCTGCGCGCGGCCGGCGCCCGTGTCGACGCGATCGCGGACATCAACGACTACACGATCGCGGCCACGCTCGATTACGACGGTGAGCTCAAGCGGGTGGCGGACTACGTCGAGTCGGTGTCGGGTGTCGAGGTGCTGTCGGCCGGCTCCGCGCTCGAGATCATCAAGGACCTGGGCGACGCCCAGTCCGTCGGGGCGTCCTACAAGCTCGACGGCTACATCGGCACCCACGGGATCGGGCACGTGCGGATGGCGACCGAGTCCGACGTCGACATCTCGAACGCGCACCCCTACTGGGCCTATCCGTTCTCCGACGTGGCCGTGGTCCACAACGGCCAGCTGACCAACTATCACCAGTGGCGCCGGCGCCTGGAGCGGATGGGTCACCGCTTCGCCTCGGACTGCGACTCGGAGATCATCGCCGTGTACCTCGCCCAGCGGATGCAGGACGGCGACACGCTCAAGGAGGCGATGCGCCGGAGCCTCGAGGACCTCGATGGAGTGTTCACCTACATCTGTGTGTCCGAGGACGCGCTCGGGATGGCCAAGGACGAGCTGGCGGCCAAGCCGCTGGTTCTCTACGAGAGCGACGACATGGTCGTGCTCGCCTCCGAGGAGATGGCGATCCGGGCGGTGATCGACCGCGAGATCGAAACCTACGACCCGTACGAGAGCGAGGTGATGGTATGGACACGGTAGTCCCGCCGGCGCGCTTCGACGCGCGAGGGTTAGTGGAGCTGGACGAGCGCGTCCCGAACGTCGCCGAGGTCGAGGGCGAGCGCGCCACCTTCGACGCCCGCGAGCTGACCACCCGGCAGATCAACCTCGAGCTGCGACGGCTCATCTATGAGCTCGGCGTTCACCAGGTGACGGTCAGGAACCCCGGCGCCAAGCACTCGCTCGGCGTCGGCATCCTCGCCCGGTGCAAGGTCACCTTCGAAGGCAGCCTCGGCTATTTCGCGTGCGGCCTGATCGACGGTCCCGAGGTGCATATCACGGGGCGGGTCGGCTGGTCGGCGTGCGAGAACATGATGTCGGGCGTGTGCGTGATCGACGGCAACGCCGGGTCGCTCACGGCGGCGGCGCTCCGGGGCGGCGACGTCGTGGTCAAGGGCAAGGTCGGCGCCCGCACCGGCATCGACCAGAAGGGCGGGACGGTGATCGTCGCGGGCGACGCCGGCTCGATGACGGGTTTCATGATGCAGCGGGGCCGCCAGATCATCTGCGGCAACGCCGGGCACGGACTCGGTGACTCGATGTACGACGGCACGCTCTACGTCGCCGGCAAGGTCGCCTCGCTCGGGATCGACTGCGTGCCGGGTGAATGGACCGACGCGGACACGGAGTTCGTGACCCGGAAGTTCTCGATCTACGGCCTCGGGGACCCGCCCGAGCTGAAGAAGTTCGTGTGCGGCAAGAAGCTCTACAACTACGACTCGCTCGAGCCCTCGGAAAGGAAGCTGGTGCTTTGATGTCCGCCGACGAGAACGCACCGATGGCCCGCAACCGGCTCGGCCACAGCCGGATCTTCACCCCCGAGGTGATCGACGACATCCACGTCAAGTCCGAGCTCGGTCGCTATCGGATGCGCGGCTTCTCGATGTTCAAGCCGATCCCGCACTGGGACGAGCTGATGTTCCTGCCGGGGACGCTGACCCGGTTCGTGATCGAGGGATACCGCGAGAAGTGCGTGACCAAGACGGTGCTCGGCGCGCGCTTTGCCAAAAAGCCGCTCGAGCTCGACATCCCTATCTACATCACCGGGATGAGCTTCGGCGCGCTGTCGCTCGAGGCCAAGATGGCGTTGGCCAAGGGCGCCTCGATGGCGGGCACGGCGACGTGCTCGGGTGAGGGCGGGATGATCCCGCCCGAGCGCGACCTGTCGACCAAGTGGTACTACCAGGTGATCCAGAGCCGCTACGGCTTCAACCCCCATCATCTGATGCTGGCCGATGGCGTCGAGTTCTTCATCGGCCAGGGGTGCAAGGTCGGCCTCGGCGGCCACCTGATGGGCCAGAAGGTGACCGAACAGGTGGCGGAGATGCGCTCGCTGCCGGTGGGGATCGACCAGCGCTCGCCGGCGCGGCACCCCGACTGGCTGGGTCCAGATGATCTCTCCCTGAAGATCCAGGAGATCCGCGAGGCGACCAACTACGAGGTCCCGATCCAACTCAAGCTGGGAGCCGCGCGGGTGTACGACGACGTGCGGATGGCGGCCAAGTGTGGTCCGGACACGATCTATCTGGACGGGGCCGAGGGCTCGACCGGCGCCGGCCCCCACATCGCCACCGAGGAGACGGGCATCCCGCTAATGGCGGCCATCCCCGAGGCCCGGCGCGCGCTCGAGGACGTGGGCATGGCCGACGAGATCGACCTGATCGTGGCCGGCGGCATCCGCAACGGCGCCGACGTGGCCAAATGCCTGGCGCTCGGGGCGAACGCGGTGGCGATCGGCCATTCGGCGCTGATGGCGCTTAACTGCAACAAGGAAATTCCGGGTGTGACGGATTACGAGGGCACCGTGGGCGTGCCGGCCGGCCAGTGCTACCACTGCCACACCGGCCGCTGTCCGGTCGGGATCACGACCCAGGATCCCGAGCTGCGCAAGCGGCTGGTTGTCGACGAGGCCGCCCAGCGGGTCTACAACTTCCTGCACACGATGACGCTCGAGTGCCAGATGCTCGCGCGCGCCTGCGGGAAGACCGATGTGCACAGCCTCGAGCCCGAGGATCTGTGCGCGCTGACCACCGAGGCGGCGGCGATGGCCCGGGTGCCGCTGGCCGGAACGGACTACATTCCGGGCGTGTCCGAGGAGCGCACCCTGGCGAGGATCGAGCAACTGCTCGAGCGCCACGTCGAGAATCCCATCGACTTCCTGGAGCCGGAGCGCGAGGGGGTCAGGCCGTGAGCGAGACCGAGTACAAGATCTCGATCGACGCCGAGTACCTCTCTGGCCATCGCTTTCCCTACCAGGAGGACATCTCGCTGGTGCAGGACGTCGACCTGCTCGCGGCCACGCCCGGCCAGGACATCAACTGGCTCGAGGACGTGGGGCTGCTCGAGGAGGATGGCGTCCCGGCCGTGTTCGACCGCTACTCGAACTCGTTCCTGAAGATCTACTTCCCGATCCCGCCCGGGCGTGAGGACGAGATCGCGCGCAAGGTGCTGATCAAGCACCTTCAGTCGGGCAACTCGTACGGGATCGCGCTCAAGGAGCGCCACTGCAAGTTCCCCCAGCTCGAGCTGGGGCCGTGGGTCGAGGGCTCGCGGACAGTGGGCACCGACTGGACCCCCCCGGTACTCGAGGGGTGGGAACCTCCGCAGCACTGACCTCCATGAGCAGCGAGGCGGATCTCCCGCGATCGATTCGCCGCGGCCCGCCGATCACGATCAAGTGTGAGTGCGGCGAGCGCCGCGAACTGCATTACGGCGAGCGGTGGACGTGCGAAAAGTGCGGCCGGAGTTGGAGCACCCTGCATATCCCGGTCGCCGAGTATGACCAGCTGCGGCGCACGGAGCTTCGCTACCGGTGCATCCCGGTGGCCGTGGCCGCGGTCGTGGTCGCGTTGCTGATTGTGCTGGTCGTGGCCGGCCACGCGTTCGAGGGCATCGTTCTCGCGGCGCTCGCGGCGATGGCGTGGACCGTCTACGGGCGACCGCGATGGAACCGTCGCTACCTGCAGGCGAGCCAGAACCCGCCGAGCTGGACGATCGGGCCCGAGTAGCTCGATGAAGGCAGTCGTCGTTGGCGCCGGGTTCGCCGGGCTGGCTGCGGCGGCCCGGCTCGCCGGTGCCGGAATAGAGGTAGACGTGTTCGAGGCGCGGGACCGCGTCGGCGGACGGGTGTGGTCGGTCCCGTTTGCCGGTGGTGTGGTCGAGCGCGGCGCCGAGTTCATCCTCCCCGGCAACGACACGGTCATCGCGACCGCCGAGCGCCTCGGGCTGCCGCTGGTTCGCAAGGGGATGCACTACGGCGACCGCGAGCCCAGGGACGGGGAGTCAGTTACCAGCGAGCAGGTGGCCGAGGCCGTTGCCCGGATCGCCTCCGGGCCGCTGTCCGCTCGGTCTCCGGGCTTGACCATGCGCCACGCGCTCGAGACGTATCACCTCGCCCCGGCCGTGGCCGAGGCGATCCGAGCGCGGCTCGAGGTCAGCTGCGCCTACCCGGCGGACGATCTCGACGCCTCGGTCCTGCGCGAGCGGGGCACCGCGTTCGGCCGCTTCGACACGTACTTGGTGGAGGGCGGCAACGACCGCATCGCGCGGGAGCTCGCCGCCGGGTTGGGCGGCCGGGTCCATCTGGCCAGCCCGGTGCGACGAGTGGCCTGGAGCGAGGGCGATGTCCGGATCCGCGCTGGATCGCACCTGGCGGTGGCCGACGCCGCTGTCGTCGCCGTGCCCGCCCGGGCGCTTGGCGCGATCAGCTTCGATCCGCCACTTCCTGACGCAACGGTCGCAGCGACGCGCGGCGTGCGCTACGGCCAAGCCGCCAAGCTGTTCGTCGCCCTCGGCGCGCCGGCGCCACCGAGCGCGACGCTGTCGGTTCCGCAGCGCTTCTGGTGCTGGACTCAGCTCGGCGCGGGCGGCGTGCGGGCGCCGTTCGTGGCCGCGTTCGCCGGCACACCGGGCGCGCTCGAGGCACTCCAGGTGCGATCCGGTACCGAACGGTGGATCACGGCGTTGCGGTCGCTGCGCCCCGACCTCGAGCTTGACCCCGCGCAAGCGCTTCTCTGCACCTGGGGGGACGATCCGTGGGCGCGCGGCGCGTACTCGGCGGAGTCGGCGACCTCGCCGATCGACACCGACGCGCTCACGCGTGGCGTCGGCCCACTTGCGTTCGCGGGCGAGCACACCGCCGGCGAGTGGCACGCGCAGATGGAGGGCGCGCTGCGCAGCGGCGAGCGGGCCGCGCAACAGTTGCTGCAGACCGCCGCGCGATGAGATCGGACGGTCGCCGGGGTCTAATCTCGCGTGAGCGTGCCCGCCAAGCAGAGCAGCCCGGCAGTGGAGCTCGAGGTAGAGGGGAGGACCGTGCGGATCTCCAGTCCGGACCGCGTGTACTTCTCCGCGCGCGGGGAGACGAAGCTCGATCTCGCTCGGTATTACATGAGCGTCGGCGAGGGAATCGTGCGCGCCCTGCGCGAGCGCCCCTGCATGCTGCACCGCTTTCCCGACGGCGTCGACGGCCAGAAGGTGCACCAGAAGCGGCTGCCAAAGGGGGCGCCCGACTGGATCGAGACCGTGAACATCTACTTCCCGCGTTTCGGGCGCACCGCCGATGAGCTGTGCGTGACCGAGCTCGGCAGCGTGATTTGGGCGGTGCAGATGTCGACCGTCGAGTTCCACCCCTGGAACTCGCGCTGCGCCGACGTCGAACGGCCCGACGAGTGGCGGATCGATCTGGACCCGATGCCGGAGGCGTCATTTGAGTCCGTGCGCCGCGTCGCGCAAGTCGCGCGCGAGGTGCTCGAGGAGATCGGGGCCGTCGGCTGGCCCAAAACCTCGGGCGGGAACGGCCTGCATATCTACGTGCGGATCGAGCCGCGCTGGGGCTTTGGCGAGGTGCGGGAAGCCGCGCTCGCGTTCGCCCGCGAGGTCGAGCGGCGCATCCCGAGCGACGCCACCACGGTCTGGTGGCGCAAGGACCGCGATCCGCACAAGGTGTTCGTCGACTACAACCAGAACGCCCGCGACCACACCATCGCGAGCGCTTACTCGGTGAGGGGAAACCGCGAGGCCACTGTCTCGACCCCGATCTTCTGGGAAGAGCTGGAGGCTGTCGACCCCCGGGAGTTCACGATCGTGACCGTGCCGGCCCGGTTCGCCAAGCTCGGCGACCCGCACGCGGGCATCGACGACGCAGTGTTCTCGCTGGAGTCGCTACTCGAGTGGGCGGCTCGCGACGCCTGAGCGGGGTCTCTCGCTGAGTCAGTTGATGCAGCCCGAGGATGTACATCAACACCCCGCGCCCGGTCGCGTCACCCCGGGAGCCAGGCAGGCGATTTGGATGAGTGGTCGCCGCCCTGCCCTGGCCACGAACGTGTACGACTTGCCGATCCAGCCCGGTCGTGTGATCGTCACGGAGATCCGCGTTCCGGCGCGCAGAAGGCGGTTGCGGAATGCTGCGGTCAGGTCGACAGTCCTGAGGCCTGCGCACCCGTTCCTGTGGCCGCTCTCGCACCGCTTGGCCTTGGACGTCGTCGCGAGGCGCTTGGGACGCGGGCAGCCTTGTCCGTGGCAGGTGACGCTCACGGTGGCCTCCGCGGCCAGGCCGTTGACGACGAGCGCGAGGACCTTGGTGTAGCTCGGCGTGAACGAGAAGGTCCACTGCATCGTGGACCCGATGATTCCGGCGACGTCGGGCGGTAGCGCCACAACGGTCACCGTCTGCGGTGTCGACGTGGAGCTGTCGAAGTTGGGATCGCCGCTGTAGCGCGCGCTGATGGTGTGGATCCCGTTCGAGCCGTAGGTGACCGTGCACACCGCGCCCCCGTTGGTGAGCGGCTGGCTGAGGCAGGACTGGATCGGTTGACCACCGTCGAGGAACTCGACCTGGCCGGTCGGCTCGACGGGACCCGGTCGGTCCACTGGTGGCTGCACGGTGGCGGTGTACGTCGTACTGTCACCGGCTCCCGTGGTCTTGGAGGAGTCGAGCGAGGTCGACGTCGAGCTTGGACCAACGCTCACGGCGGTGGATCCAATCGCGCTTCCCACGCCGGAGTCGGCGTTCGGCGCGAAGTCTGCGGTCAGCAACTCGGGCGACGTAGACGCCGCAAACGAGGTGTTGCAGGTGACGGCCGGCGTCAGGGGCGTGATCTGCTCGGCCACGCAACCGGCGATCGGGGCGCCACCGTTCGCGAAGGTGATCGTCCCGTAAGGGAAGCCCGGACTGGATGTCACGGCGGCGAGCAACGTCACATTCTCATTCGTCACCACTGCCGATGGAAAGGCGGCGAGCGACAGATTGCTGCCGCTCAACGTCTGTGTCAGCGCCGCCACCGCGCTGAGCTTTGCGGCCGTGTCGCCTACGGTGATCGTGCTCTGACCCGGCGTCGTCGAGCCCTGGATCAGCGCGCTGTAGCTACCGTTTCCGCCGTTTGCCACCGAGACGACCTTCTGCCCAGGGTCCGACGAGGAGAACACGACGGTCGCCCCCGTGACCGGGTTTCCGTGAGCGTCGGTAAGCGTCGCCGTCGCTGTCGTGTATGAGTTGCCGTTAGCGACGATGGAGGCGGGGGAGAGAGCAAGCGTCATGGTCTTGGCCGGACCGGCCGTCTGTGTCAGGGTGGCCTCGCCGGACGCCGGCTCCGCGGCCGATTCATCGATGGCGCTGATGATCACCGTTCCAGCCACGGTCGAGCTCGTGAGTGTGGCGACGTAGTCCCCGTTCGCCTTCTCGGTCGTGGCGCTGAAGTGGACCCCGCTGTCGCTGGCCGTGAACTTGATGGTGTGTCCAGTGACCACGACGCCTGCGCTGGTTACGACCGCCGTCACCGTGCTCGTGGAGGAGCCGTTGGCGACGATGCGGTCCGGCGAGAGCTTGACCGCCACCGTCTCCGTGGCTGCGTATGCGCTGGCCGGCAGCAGGCCCGCGGTGAGGACGGCCGTCACCGCCACGTCCAGAATCAACCGTCGCCCGGGCATCAGCCCTTGATCGTCAGCTTCCCGTACGTGGTGATTCGCGCAGTTCCCTTCGGCTGCTTGGTCGAAATGGCAAGCGCGCCTATGAGCTTGCGGTGCTTGCGCTGCAGGGAGGCGGCCCGCGCCCTCACGTGCTTGGGGAGCGTCACCGCGATGCGATCGACCTTGCCGGACTTGAATCGGAACGTGTGGCGGATGGAACGGCCGGCGACCTTGAGGGTGAACTGACCCGCGCAGACCTTGCCCTTCTTGGTCTTGCCCCTCGTCGCCACGCACCTCAACGAGACCATGACCTTGTCGTTCTTGATCGACACCGCCTTCGGCGCCGCCTGGATCGCGATGTAGGTGAGCCTGCCAGACCCATGGCCCGGCGCGGGCCCGGTGGGTGGCGTGGGGATCGCCGGTCCTGTCGGGGGAGCCGGCCAGGCGGCGAGCGCGGTGTAGGTGCTGGTGCCGGTCGGCGCCAGCGTCCATCCCGATTGGGTGCCGGCGTACGGGGAGCCGACGTTGGTGCCGGTCAGCGGCGTCTCGAGCGCGGGCCCAGAGTTGGTCACCGTGACGACGTTGCCCTCGATGTCGCCACTGACGGCAGTACTCGCAGACCATGCCTGCTGCTCGGCGAGCAAGTTCGCGATCGCCTGCTCGGTCAGCTGCACGATGGGGGCGTTGGCCTGGAAGTACTCGTTGTACTCGTAGAGGAGCGGATCAAGCGCCTGGTACAGGGTTCCGTCGCCCTTGGTGCACGGAGCCCCGGCGGTGCACGTCGCCGGTGGCGTATAGGTGGTGGGCGGGAGCAGGTCCGGCGATTCCTCGGATCCGGCCGGTGGAGTGCCGATGATGTTCGTCTGGTGGACGTAGCTCGGGCGTGGATCGTTGGCCATCATGGTGGCGAACATGCCCGAGACCACCTGGGTGATCACATCACGGAAGTTGCAGGTCGTGGGGCAGGCGAACGACCCGGCCGGATAGAGCGTCTGATACTCGTCAAGCTCCTGGGCGTCGGTCGCCGCGTTGTAGTAGATGTTGACCGGATGACGAGGAACGACCTGTGCCGTTCCTTCCAAGAACGTCGAATTGACGGGATATGTGGCCCCGGCATAGCTGGCTCCGATACCGAACTGGGTGTCAGGAGGGCTGGGGTAGGGCTTGGACGCGTCGTCGCCGACCGCGGTGATCCCGACCGCCTCAAGCGCAGGAATAAACCACTGGTTCTGCTCCCAGGGAGACTCGACCGCGTTCTCCGCCGAGGTGGAAGGCTCCGTCGTCGCCGTCCCGGCAGCGCCCGTGTCGCTGTATTTCAGCTCCGGCTCACCGCCTCCGGTGACATCGGTGGTCGAGGCCGGGTTGCCCGTGTTCGCAGAGGTGGGATCGAACGGTGTCGACACCGCACCGAAGGCTGAGCCCGCGGCCGCCGGCAGTCGCGTCCACGTGAACCCGGTCGTCGCGTTCTGCGTGGCGGTATACCCACGGTAGACCACGTAGTCCGCGGCGTGGCAGATCGCCTGCCAGTCCACCGTGATCTCATTCGTGGTCCCGGTGGCCACGTCGATCGGAGGTGTCACGGAAGCGGCCGACTGACCCGCCGTTGATGAATTGCTGAACTGGTCGGTGACCGCGTACTCGTAGGTTCCGGCCGGCAACGTCCCGCCGGTTGTGCTCACGCTGGTCAGATCGGTGTCCAGCTCAGGCGGATCGACCGTGGCCGGGTTCCCGGGCACCAGGTTCGCGAACCCGGAGTGATTGCCCGGTACGAACACCTGCCCGTCCTCGTATCCGAGCGACAGCGACGGGTCCGTGGTCTCGGCCAGGCCAAGCCCACCCGTCCCAGGTGTCCCACCGATCGACTCGTGCGCGACGTTCGTGTTCTCGTTCAGCTCAGCTTCGATGTAGTTCTGGGTCGCGCAGCCCACGTCCAGATAGGGCGTGTCGTAGGTGTGGCTGATCCACCCGAACGAGTCCGCGTAAGGCCTTCCGGCCCCGGCGTTCTCCGGCCCGCAGTTCGACGAGCACGTGGCCTGGAAGGCCGCCAGCAATGGATCCGCTCCGCCGTTGTCCGCCTGGTAGGCGGCGCTCCCGCCCATGTTGAACAGCTGGTCCATACGGAGGCCGTGACTCGTCTCCCAGCTGGCCGCCGTCGCGACGTCGCCCGGGTTCATGCGCATCGCATCGGCTTCGTCATAGTCGATCGAGTGCGTCGCCGTGTCCCACACGTCGTCGGGCGTGAACGTGTCGTCGATGTCCATCTCCAGGTAGTTGCGCTGGTCGCCGAAGTAGGTATTCCGCGCCAGCCAATCGAGCTCACCGTGGCGCAGCAGCTCGCTCTGGAGGTAGTACTGGCTCTCGTTGAAGGTCTGGAACATCGTCTCGCGTCCGTCGGGGGACGTGTAGATGCCCAGAAGCGTGCTCCCGTTGGGACCCGAGATAAGCGTGTCGACCGGCGCGCCCGCCAACGGGCTCGCCTCGTAGGCCCAGGTGGATTGCGTTGAATCGACCGAAACGCGACTCAGATACGGGAACACCCGTGCTCCGCTCGCGGTCAGCGTCAGCGCCGTCGAGAGCGGGAGCGCCGCGCCACCAACCGGGCTGGCGGAACCAAGGCCGTAGTCGCTGCTCGGAACCGCGTACGCCGTGACCTGACGCACGGAGAACTGGTGTTCGAACGTCTGGAGCCGACTCCACTGGGCGTCGCTCAAGCCGACGGTGCCGGATATCACAACAACGACGCCCTGATAGTTGGCGACCTGAGTTCCACTGGGGAGCGTCGACGATAGGGCCGGGAGCGGCACGCTTCCGGGGCTCGCGTCGCTGGTCACCACTGGCTGATACGGGACGCCTTCCCGGGTGAGGGTGTTTGCCCAGTCGCAATAGGCGATCCCACTTGGCGTGGCGTTGGCGTCTGTGCAATCGGTGCCGTCGGTGATGAGCAGGATGCGCATCCCGATCCGCTGGGCTGGAGCAGCAGCCGACGCCACCGCCGGATCCGATCCGCTGCCGGACACGCCCATGATCGTCAGCAGTCCGCTCAACAGGACGAGGGGACCGAGCAGAACCGCAAAAAGACGTCTCACAGACAATTCAGCTTCTTCGTTACGACCACGCGACCCGTCAGCACCGAGGCGCCCGAAGGCGCGAAATCCGTCGATGGTGCCCGTTGGAACCCCCTCCCGGGGCCCGTACCCATTCAGTCTCGGGGGTCACGCGCCCCGTGCCTATGAGCCCACTCGCCCCCTTTCCGTTCACCCGTGAACGGGTTCAGGAATGAACGTCGTGCAGCCGCACCAGGAATGGCGAGGCTTGTGATCGCTTCCGCAGGCCGCCACTGGGGCCCCGGCGCGGCCCGCCTCTGTCAGGACGGCACCTATAGCCGTATGGACTCCGCCGCGCTGACGCTAGAGCAGTCCGGCGGCGACTCGCGCGCCCCGGTGGTCTCAGTCCCGGGACGCGCGGCAGGGCCCGCGGACCTAGGCCAGCCGGCGGCCTAACTGCGTGGCCGGCGCTTCTCGGTGTCGTATAGGGGGAACGGCGCCACCGTGGCGCTGACCGCGCCGTTGCCGACAGCCACGTCGACGCGCTGGCCATCGTGGACGAGCCCGCGGTCGATTGCCGCCATGCCGATTACCTCCATCCCGAACGTCGGGCTCTGACACGGGCTGCGCAGGATCCCGACGTCCTGGCCGTCGAGGGTCACCTCGGCGCCGTACTCCGGGACCTCGTCGCCCTCGATGCGCAGGGTGGCGAGCAGCCGCGACGTCCCTCGGGCGGCGATTTCGCGCAGCGCCTCGCGTCCGACGAAGTCTCCGGCCTTGTCGAGCTTGATCACATTGTCGAGTCGGACCTCGTAGGGATCCGTCTGGTGCGGGAAGTAGTCGACGTCGGGGAATAGCAGGCCGGACTCGATCCGGAGCATCTCGATCGCCGACAGCCCGATCGGCCGGATGCCGTGCGGTTGGCCGGCCTCCAGGACGGCATTCCACAGTGCTTCCGCGTCTTCGGGGGCGCAGTACAGCTCGAAGCCGAGCTCGCCGGAGTACCCGGTCCGGGACAGCATGACGGGCACTCCCCCGACCTGGACCCCCTCGGCCAAGAAGCGGAAGTAGCGCAGGGTGTTGACGTCGGCGCCCTCGGTGATCGGCCCGAGGACCTCCCGCGACTTCGGGCCCTGGACCTGGAGGTGGGGCATCGCCGCCGTTCGGTCCTCGACCCGCACGTCGAGGCCACGATCGCTCGCTACCTGCCTGAACCAGTCGAGATCCGAGTCGTAGCTGGTGATCGACAGGCAGTGCTGGTCGCCCAGGCGGAACACAGTGCCGTCCATGACCATCTTGCCCTGGTCGTCGCAGATCGGGCCGTACCGGACCTGCCCGATCTCGAGCGCCGCCATGTCGTTGGCGAACAGGGCATCGGCCAGCGCCAGCGCGTCAGGGCCGTCAAGGTCCCACTTGCGCAGCGGCGACTCATCCCACAGGTTGCACGCGGTGCGTGTCGCGACGTGCTCGGCGACCGCATCGCCGAAGTCAGCGGCCCACGCCCAGCCTTCCCAATCGGTCCAGCTCGCGCCCGCTTCCCGCTGGACCTTGTCGAACGCCGTGCGATGCAGATCTACGGTCGACACCCCTCACCTCTGCTTTGATGAATTTGTACAAATGACGGCGCAGTTATATCGCACCTGCGCCGGCCCGTTCTGCGGCGGCCTCGACGAACAGCGCGAGCAGCGCGGGCGAAGGCTCCTCCTGGAGCTCCCACTGAACCCCTATGCAGAGCGCGGGGGCGCCCGGGACCTCGATCGCCTCGATGACGCCGTCCGGCGCCGTTGCCACCACCACGACCCCCTCCCCGAGCGTCGCGATGCTCTGGTGGTGGTAGCTGTTGACGGTTGAGGCGGCTCCGAGCGCGCCGGCGAGACGGCTGTCCGGGGCGACGACGATTTCGTGGGAAGGATGCTCTACCGGCGGCCCTGTCCCCAGGCGCGCCTTCACCACCTCCTCCCAGATGTCCCAGTCGCCACCGCGATGGCGGTCGGCGGGGGACGGAAGCACGCTGTGGTCGGGATGGAGCGACCCGCCGAGCGCGACGTTGATCACCTGCATGCCCCGGCAGATCCCAAGCAGCGGGACGCCGGCCGCGATCGCCTCCCGGGCGAGCGGGAGCTCGGCCCTGTCGCGCAGCGGTGAGTGTGCGGTCGCCCTCGGGTGGCGGCGACCGCCGAAGCGCTCGGGCTCGATGTCGCGCCCGCCGGCGAGCAGCAATCCGTCGAGCCGCGCGAGGAGGGGTGTTGGCCGCTCCGTGTAAGGCAAGATCACCGCGACGCCTCCGAGGCGCTCGATCGGGGCGCTAAAGGCGACGCCCAGATAGTCGCCGTAGTCGGTGAATCCGCACGAGATGCCGATCAGCGGAGCGTGCGTTCGGTCAGTCATACGCCGCGTGAGCGTACACGGCGGTAGCACCGCCACGACGTTGCTTATTACGCAATCGCATTGCGGATAAGGCATGATAATCCGCGGACTGCGGCGGGTCAACGTACGCGCCCACGTCGGTTGCCGCGCACGGGCGCACCCGATATAACGCGCGTGTATCAATTTGTCCAGCGAGGGGTGGTGTGGTGGTGGCGACAGTGACTTCGACGCTTCAGAACTTCATCGACGGCGAGTTCGTCGATCCGGTCGACGGTCAGTCCGAGCCGATCGTCAATCCCGCGACCGGCGGGGTGATCGCTCGGGCGCCGCTCTCTGCTGCCGTCGATGTTGAC
>Ga0187769_10000047_pt1 | contig 57109 bp, 41 predicted proteins | sample 0116_SJ02_MP02_1_FD_133140 | JGI IMG/M metagenome (GOLD analysis project Ga0187769, IMG submission 133140) | Tropical peat soil microbial communities from peatlands in Department of Meta, Colombia - 0116_SJ02_MP02_10_MG | ecosystem: Environmental > Terrestrial > Soil > Wetlands > Peat | place...
CCGGACATCGTCCTGCTCGACGTGAACCTCCCCGACCTCGATGGGTTCGAAGTCGCCTCTGCGCTCACCGGCGCCGACGACGCTCCGATCGTCGTCTTGACATCGAGCCGCGAGCTCGGTGACATCAATGGGCTGGCCGTGCGCAGCCGCGCGCGGGGGTTCGTCGCGAAGGCCGACCTGTCCGGAGCTGCGCTCGACGCGCTGTCGAGATGATCGGGCGTCGGCGGCGTTGATGCCGTTTGGCGTCGGCGCGTTCGCGCTCGGCCGGCCGCGATCACGGTGATGTCCGCCGAGCACCCGACCTCGCCGCGCGCGCTGGGGCGCTGGAGCGCGGCGCCCGATGAGCAGGCGCGGCTCGGGTCGCTGGGATTCCTGCTCTCGCGATCGCGGTGCCACGCGCCGGCCTCACCCAGCAGCCGCCGGCCGACCACGCCATCGGCGCAACCTCGAAGGCGGAGCGGAGCCTCGAAGATGGCGGGTGTCCAGGCGATCGGTCCGAGAGCGTAGGTGCGATCGAGCTGCCTCACGGTCGCCGCGCGCGGCGTTCGTGGCGACTGCGCCGGAGGTTAAGAGCGCGCTCTCCGAGCAGCCCCGACGTGTACGGGGTTCGCTCGCTTTGCGGCCTAACCGTGGGCCGGTTTCAAGGGCCAGCACTCAGCCCGAGGAGGTTATCTGGCTGCCTCATGATTGTGGTTTACCCGCACCATGGTTCGGATTACCTCGGAGGAGGGGGATGGTCAGGAGTGGTGTTTCCCCGGGCCTCGTTTGCGGATTATTCCGGATGTCAGGTGCGCTCATGAGTGGTCCTCACGCACAAAGCTGCTTGCGGGTTGGCCCGGATGCGTTGTCACTGGAGGCGATGGACACTGTGCGCATGGGAGCGAGGTCTGAGCTTCGTTGACGTCGGCGGCGGTTCGCGGAACTTGTCGACCCTGATCATCTGAGCCCCCCGGTTTCGGCCCGGGCGATGTTCTGCTCCTCGCGCGCATCGGGTCCGCAGGGCCACCGACGCGGATCATCTCTGGGCTTTGGGGGGCGGATGCCTAGCGCGTTTTCTGGCGCGGCAGGCCGATCAACGTGCGGGCGTGAGCGGAACGTATGGAGCGATGTCGGAACGATTGGACATGACCAGTGGTGTGGAACAGTCGGGGCGTGCGCCGCCGGTGGACTCAGATCCCCTGTCAGCCGCGGCTGATCATGACACGCGGGCGCACGGCCGGTGGCGAGTCTCGCGTTGGGCTCACGTCAGGCCGATCACAGGACAGCAAACAAGCAGCGCACCACCGAGCGCAGCCTTGTCCAGACGCTCACGGTCGCCGGCACACTCGCGAACTTCCGGGTGCTCAACCCCCGCGTCGAGTTCAGAGCCCGCTCGCGGTTGCTACGCCGGTCCTGGCCGCCGAGCCATCTGGAGAGACGATCGCTCGGCATCGCGGCATCGCCTCGGACTCACAGCCCGCTCGCTCGAAACTACGTTCGAACACGCGGCAGCGGCGCTCGCTGTAGCGATCCCCGGACTGGCCACCGTCCCCCGCCCCCACGAGCTCAGGACTACGGTCCTCTGACGCGAGCGAGCACACCCGATCTCAGCGTGGGGTTGTCCGTAGCGCGACGGTGTGGCCCGCCGCCCGGCAATTCGGGAGGTAGCTCTGTAGCCGCTCGGACAAAAACGCGGCACAGTACGGGCATGCCGTCAGTTTTTCATTCCAACTCGAACGACTGAACGATCGTCGACATGTACGTCACCGTGCTCACAGTCGAGACAGACCTAGCGCTAACAGCGGACCGAAAGGCACCGTCACTCGGTTTGGAATCACCTAATGGGGACATCCGCGGACTCAAGACGGTGAGCTCGAACAGCACCGGAATGATGCTCACTCCTCCCGCACCAAGACTGACATCTCGATCGCGACGCACAGGTGGTAAGGCCCGGCAACATGGTCCTTACCACCTGTCACCACGAGGTCTTTCCGCTTCTTCGGGCGCGTAGAGATCCAGCGGGCGAAGATCTGAACAGCGAATTCGGCCAGGAAGCAGCGACTTGCGCTGATCAGGCTCGGATCCGTCACCGCAGACTGGTCGCGATAGCGATGTCGTGCTTCGTAGAAAGCCCGGATGATCGTCAATGATCAACACGGTCCTCCCCATCGCGTCATTGTTGCCGACACTCCCCTCCCGACGGTGCGGATACCCACACGCGTTTTTAGCGCTACCCGCACGGCAGGACGCCAGGAGACCGCATCCTGATCTGCGATCGCCGCTGCCACCCTGTAGGCATGAAGTACACAGATCCTGGAGGTGGTAGAAATGCAACGCACTGACCTGGCGCCGAACGCAGGGCGCTGGGGCGTCAACGCGGATTGCCCACACACTCCACTCACGGGGCGGACGAGCCCGTGGAACCGTTGCCACCTCAAAGCTTTACGACTCGCGAGGACAGCCGGTCGGCCCGCTCTCCGGCCTCCGAGGATCATCGGCGCCGTGCTTGCAAGCGAGCACGGTCGCCGCCGCGCGATGTGCGCCACAGCGCTCGCGCTCATCGGGGTCTACTCGATCGTGTTCGTCCCGGCTGAGCCCTCGCTGCTCGGTCGCCACCCGGTACGGCTCGAAGCGCTGAACGCCTCGACCGGGGCGATGATCGCCGGCGGCGCGTTCGCTCGGGTCGGGAAGGCTTCGCTCGCGCTCGCGCTGCTCTCCCCGTTCCCGAGCCTGCTGATGGCCGGCCCGTTCCTCTGGTGGGCTGGCCGGCTCTGGGGGCCGGCAGCGGCGTATCTCGGTGGGCGCGGGCCGCGCGGGCGCCGCCGAGCGGACCGCGCCGTACGCGCGCTGCAGCGCTACGGCTCCTGGGCGGTCGTGCTCGCGTATGTGTTGCCGGTCCCCAGCGCGCTGATCTACGCGGCCGCGGGATGGACCGGGATGCGGCTGCGCCGGTTCTTCCTGCTCAATCTCGCCGGCACCTCGCTGTGGGTCGCGCTCAACGTGGGGCTCGGCTATGCGATCGGCCACTCTGCCGTGCACGTCACCCAGGCGGTCACCCACTACGACCTGCTGCTCACCCTCCTCCTCGCTGTCGCGGTGCTCGCCGCGGCCGGGCTGTATGTGGTGCGCCGACCACGAACGTGGTCAGCTCTCTACGGAGCCTCAGAGCAGGAGGAACGATGAGCGACCGACTTGAAACGATCACCAGCGTTGGGGCCGGCAGTCCGTTCGTGGCGCTGCCGCCCGCCGCGGGCCGCGGTCGGGACCGGGTGATGCAGTGGACGCTGCGCCCGGCAGGATCTCCCTACCGGGCAGCCCGATCAGCAAAACCTCTCTCCCCGGCTCCGCGAGGAGCCGGCGCCAGATGCCGGCTCCTCGGCGCAGGCGGCGCGGTCAGACCCATGCCGATGAGATCCGAGTTCCAGCGGGGTCAGATGACCAGGGACACCCGACGGATCAGTACCCAAAGCTCATCAGGTTTCGGCAGATGAACAAGCGGACCACAGGCCTACGAGCTGGCTCGATGCGACGGCGAGTTCTCGTGCTTGGGGCGCTGGTGCTCGCGGGCGCCGCCGCGATCCTCGCGGTGCCCGGCTTGCGCGCCGCGGCCAATCGCGCGTCGTCGGTTCATCCCGCGTGGCTGATCGGCGCGGTCTTGCTCGAGCTCGCCTCCTGCGTCAGCTTCCTGGCGATCTTCCGGCGTTTCTTCGACGAGCTTCCCGCCTCCGACGCCCGCCGCCTGGCCTGGATCGAGATGGGCTCGGGCGCGCTGCTGCCCGGCGGCGGGGTTGGCTCGCTCGCCGCGGGAGGGGTCCTGCTGCGCCGTGGAGGTATGTCGACCCGCAGGATCATCGAGAAGTCCAGCGGGCTGTTCTTTCTCACCAGCGCCACGAACGCACTCGCGCTCGTAGGCGCGGCGGTGCTGCTCGCTCTCGGCCTCGGCAGCGGCCCGAACCGCCTGCTCTTGACCGTAGTCCCGGGCGCGCTGGGAATCGGCGCAGCCGGGCTCGTGCTGGCGATACCACGGACGGGCCGGCATCGCAACGGACGAAGCCGGGCCCTCGCCGGGGTCCTCGACGGGATCCAACAGGCCGAGCTGGCACTGGCCCGGCCGCACTGGCGCCTGCTCGGCGCCGTCGGCTACCTCGGCTTCGATATCGCGGTGCTCGGCTTGGCCTTCGCCGGCCTCGGGCACCCGATCAGCGCTCCCCCCCTCGTCCTGGCGTACATCATCGGGTACGCCGCCAACTCGCTGCCCGTGCCCGGCGGGATCGGCGTGCTTGAAGGGGGTCTGGTCGGCGCGCTCGTGTTCTACGGCGCCCCTGTTGCTCCAGCCACCGCCGCCGTGCTCCTCTATCACACGATCGCGTTCTGGATTCCCAGCCTGGGCGGGGCGATCGCCTACATCCTGATGTCCACAGCGCGACGGGCGCGTCCGGCTGTGGCTGACCCACCCAGGCCGACCCAACCATGCCGCGTACTCCTCCTTCGCTTCTTCTCGGATCGCGCTGCTTCAGCGCGATCCTGTGGTCGCTGGTCACCTCGCGATCCCAGGCCACCTCTTCCTGATGACCGCGTATGGCGGCGTGGAGTACAAGATCCACGACTGCGTAGTCGGCTTCCTCCGCCAGTTGCGGCTCGGGGGGCTCGGCTTCGACGCTGAAGCTGACCGGTTCCTCCGATCCGTCAGGCTCGCGGGCGGTGTCATCCCGGTGCTGCTTCGGATCGTCATCTTCGGCTTTAGCGTTTCCCAGCCAGTTGACCTTCCCTTCGGGCAACTCGTCCCCGCGATGCGCCGCGACATCGTGCTGCCGAAACTCCAGACGGATCCGCCGCAAGCATCGTGCTCGAGGCGATCCGCGACGTGCCAGCCGTCATCGGCGACACGAACAACCACCCCTGGACCAATGAAGACCGTGATCGCAACGCCGCAGCCACGGCTGAGGCGATCAAGGAGCCGCTTGATCGCCTGATGGTCGCGCTGGCGGTCTCCTATGCGAACCCGGTCCAGGAGCATCTCGCCCACGTTGGCGCCCTCTACGCCGGAGGCTCACTCGGCCGGAATCCCCTCCCGATCGGTGCCGCGTTGATCAACCCGCCACCGGGCGGGTACCCGGAACTTGACATCGAGCGCCTGAAGCGCAATGCCGAAATCGTCGCGAAGGTTCGCGACGTGAAAATCGATCGCCGTCGGAGCTCGCCGCTACTTCATGGCCATTGCGGAGAGAGCGCGGCCGGCCGACAAGCTCATCGACCTCGTCATCGCGATCGAGGCACTAACCGATGAGTCCCCCATGGAGCCGCAGAAGGAACGATTGGTGGAGCTAATTGCGGGGCGAAGCACTCGTGCGAGCCAGCGGGCGCTGACAGCTCCTCTGTCACCAAGGATCTCGTATACCCCGCGCGGATGCAAGACGAAAGCATAGCCACGGTGCTGACTACTTGCCCGTCTTACGCAATGGCCACCGGATGCTCCGAAGTGCGTTGGCGAGTGCGTCTCGTCGAAGGCGAACGAGCAACATCAACGACATCACCGTCAGCCGGCGTGGGGTCCAGTTAGACCCGAGGCTCAGGACGAGGTCGTCTCCCTCCAGCGCTGGCGCATCTGGCGAGTGCCGCTCGTCATAAACCCAGTTCACGCGGACATATCGATAGCCGAGGTGACTCCAAATCCCGACGATGGCACCGGTCTCGTCTCGAATTGGGTTCAGCGCGCCCACCCATAGCCCCGGATCGGTTCTCTTGAGCGTGAAGAGGAGCCACATGTCGATTCGAATCTCCCACCGAAACGAAAGCGGTGGCGGCCAAAGCTTTCCGTCAAGAAACGCGATCAATGTCGGCGGTACCTCGAAGCCTGCCTCGGCGATCCGGCATCCGATGTGCTTGGCGAGGTAAGGGAGATAGTTCCCAAAGGACGTAGACCAGTCGGTCCAGACGTCCGGCAGGTGGATCCGTTGATCACGGAGCACGGCCGACTCATTGGCCCGGATGAACTCGTTGAACTGGTCATAAGCGACGTCGAACGGCTGGCTTCCAGCGCCGTTGCACGACACGCAGAGCGAGGCCGCAAAATTTCAATCCTCCGCTCCCCGGCCCGCGGATCGTTTGCGGCCGTTGCCCGTGAACTACACGGACGACCTCTGCGATGCCGTGGTACGGGCCGCTGCCGAACTCCCGCTTGATATCGGTCTTCTTGTACCGGTGCTCGCGCGACCTGCATCGCCCCGGCCGGGCTTCGCGGCGACGGCGGCCGTTCGGGGTCGCCGACCCGTGGCCGAGACCGGCCCCGACCGGGAGGCGACGGCGACGCACTGCCACTCGCGCCCTGGGTGACCGGAGGCGGTCGGCGGGGCGGGCGGACGCTCGCGGCGGCGTTGCTCGCGGAGGGCGGGAGGAGCCGGCTGCCTGCGGCCGAACGGTCCGGCGGCGAGTCGGGGTGGGCGCGAGCGCGAACCCGGCGGCCAGCAGCCCGAGCAGAACCACCGGGAACACGACCATCCGGGTGCGACGCCCCAGGCGCGGCCGCCGTCCCGCTCGGCTTCCTCGGCCCGCGCTCATCCGAGTCTTGCCGCTGCCACGTGGACGGTGAGAAGGTGCGCCAGGCCGTCGGCGAGCTCCGCCGGCAGCAGCATCCGGTCATCGGCCGTGGCGGCCGTCGCACGCGTCAGCGCGATTGCTGCGCGTCGCGCCTGGTCGAGAAGCGCCGGGACGTCGGCCTCGACCTCCACGGCAAGCCACGCGCGGGCCTGCTCGAGCGCCCGGTCAACCCAGACGGCGGTGTCGGTAGCCGACGTCGCTGGCGTGTGTTTCGAGCGCTCGATGCGCCAGCCGCAGCGCGCCTGCGGCGATCACCCGCACCGCGTCCACGACCACCGGCGGGACCCGATCGACCTCCGGATCCTCACGAAACGCCTGCGCCACGTGCGCGTACAGAACAGGTCCGGCAAGCGCAGCACTGCCAAAGTCAACAGCCGCAACGTCCCATACCCGCGCTCCTGGGCGGCGGCGCACCACATGCTCTCGCCCCCGTGCGAGACCGTCGCCGCGTACGCCTCACGCAACTCCCGATCGCTCGCCTGCACGGCGTGGTCCGCGCTCGTGCCGAGTTGTGCGTTGGGCTGTTTGCTCACAAACGGCAGGTGCCGGCCGGCGTCGCGCGGAGCCTCCCCCGGAGGCGCGAATCTCTAGCCTCCGTGACCACCGCTCGGCGCGACCAGTCGCCGTACAGCCGCGGGCCCGCCGCCGGGGCGATCAGCGATCCGAAGCGCCCGCGGTCATGAACCCGGGACGCCGCGCCGTGCCGGCCGCCGAGCGGAGCGCACCTACGAGCCGCTCCAACGACACGATCAGTACCCCGTCATCGATCCGCTCCACCGCCCGTGCACGCACCACGCACAAGACCCGAAGCGCGCCGCGGCGACACCACCGCCGCCGACGGCGGTAAAGCCACACCGCCATCGCCCGCACCGCGGCGAGATGACGCCGCTCAAACGACCTCGTCTTGATCTCGATCGCGAAAGCGATCCCCGTCGGCGCGATCGCGACGCTGTCGATATCACCACGGCCGCCGTACGCGAGCGAGTGACGCAGCCGCCACCCCTCCGCCTCCAATGCTGCCAGCGCGTGGCGCACCTCGTCCTCCGATTCCGCCCCGACACGACTGCGGGCGGCCAAGCGCACCCACCGGCGGGCGTTGGCGAGCGGCCGACCGCGACCAGCAGCAGCGCTGCTGCGACCGCCCACGTGCCGGTGCCCGCGGCGATGACCGCGAGTACGCACCCCACCAGCGCTCCGGCGCCGCACGTCGCAGCGCGGCGAAGGCGTAGGTATTGCTGGCGGCGGGGGAAGCTCGAGACGGGCACGATCGGAGGCTCGCATTCAGCGCGGACAGCCCTCGGGGGAGCGGCGCGGTCACGGCCGTCGATTCCGTCCGAAATCGACGTGCACAACGCCCCTGGGGCCTGCCCAAGGTCCGCGCGTGCCCACAGACACTGGGCGCAACGAGGCCCTCCTTCGCTCAACCCGGCACCTACCAGGCAGACGCAGCGATGGACCAAGCAACCGAACAGTTCGCGTGTGGACGCCGTCTTCCGCACCCCCGGCGCCAATGCGGGCGAAGACAATCCGTCCCTCGGTTGTTCTCGAGCGACCCGTGGTGGTACCAGGGGAGGATTGCCGATGCGGGGGCCGGCGGTTGAGCGCACTTGCTGACGCCCGTGGTCGTGAGTCGGTGCCGGAGCGGCTACTTGAGGCAGGACGTTGCTGGGATCCTGGGGACGACGACCGACTGGGTCTACCGAGAGGTTCGCGCGAAGCGTCTGCCGCACATCCGGCTCGGACGCTATGTCCGGTTCCGGCGCGAGTCGATCGACGCGTGGTTGCTGGCGCGCGAGCGCGGTATGGTGGCGCCAGGCACCGATCGCCCCGGCGACGCTTCCACGTCCCGGGGCAGGCACAGGAGGACGAACTCCGATGCAAGCCAGACGGCGTGAGCGGCGGCCGCGCGGCACAGGCCGGATCTTCGAGAAGGGCTCGAGCTGGTACGGAGAGTGGTGGGTCGACGGGAAGCGAGTCAAGCGATCACTCGGCCCGGTCCGCAAGCCGGGTAGCGGCCAGGGCCTGACGAAGGCGATGGCCGAGAGGCGCCTCCGAGACAGGATGAGCGACACGGTCGCGCCGGCGCCACCAGTGATTGAGCGGATGTCGGTCGAGCAGGTCGGGCAGAACCTGATTCAACAGCTCGTACTGAAGGGCCGGAAGGTCTCGACTACGGGCGACTACCAGAGCTACCTGACCGTGCACCTGGCACCGTTCTTCGGTGACGCTCCGATCGCGCAGATCACGAGCGACGAGGTGGAAGGCTTCCTCGAGGAGTGCCTCGAGCAAGGCATCGCGGTGAAATCGGCACTCAACTATCTCGGGTTTCTGCACGGGATCTTCGAGTTCGCGATCCGCAAGCGGTGGGCTCATCACAACCCGTGTAAGGAGGTGGAGAGGCCACGCGCCGCGGAGGACGACGGGGAGATTCGCTTCCTCGAACACGAGGAGCTCGACGCGCTGCTGTGCGCTACCGGCGCGGCCCGGAGCCGTCACACCCCCAAGACGCTCGAACGTGCGGCGCTGGTGCGCCAACTTCGCGATCTGGAGGCACGTGACTGGAGGCAGATCGCGGATGCGCTCGGTATCGCGCCGTCAACCGCCGTCTCCCTGTACCGGTGTGATCCGCAGGCGGTGCTCCTGGACGATCTGGCGCGTGTGGAGCGGGTGCTGTACCTGACCGCGGCCATGACGGGCCTTCGGCAGGGGGAACTGCTCGCGCTGCGCTGGGTGGACATCGACTGGATTGCGCAGCGGATCAGGGTGCGGCGCAGCTACGTTCGCGGCAGGTTCGGGACGCCGAAGAGCAAGCGCTCCTCCAGGTCGGTGCCGCTCGCGGACGAGGTCGCCGGCGAGCTCGACGTCCTGTTCAAGGCCTCGGCCTATCAGGCGGACGAGGACCTCGTGTTCGCCACCCGCATACCGGCCGACCGATGGACCGCTCGCAGCTCCTCAAGCGGTTCAAACGGGCGCTGAATCGCGCCGGCATGCGCCCCGTAAGGTTCCACGACTTGAGGCATACGTTCGGAACCAGAATGGCCGCGGCCGGGTGCCGATGCGCACGCTCCAGGAGTGGATGGGCCACCGCGACTACAAGACCACCCTGATCTACGCCGACTACGCGCCCGCGGCGAACGAGGTTGCGCTGGTCAACGCGGCCTTCCGCCGCCGAGAGGGCGCCATTGAGGGCGCCAAACTGAGCGCCACTGTACCCAACCAGACCCTTGAAAACCCCGATGAAATAAGGCCTCGCGAGTGAGCCGCACCCCCTTCTTCTGGTTGTGGTCCAGGAGGTCGTGGGTTCGAATCCCATCGCTCACCCTCAGGAATTCCCTCCATAGCGCATTGAGCCGAATTTCGACGCATAAGGGTTCGTTCCAGCGCCCCGCGCAGCGCGAAAGCGCTCGGAGTGTCTCTACGGCACGAAGCGGTTGCCTGCCTCCGGCAGCGAATAGGTGGCGTCGAGGATGAGGTCTGCGTCGGTGATCGCCGCCTCGCTGACCCCGTCGTGGCGACAGGTGACAACGACCAAGTCGTGGTCGCCCGGCGGCGGTGGGCACGGCAGGGAGTGCAGCACCTCTTGGTTCAGCTGCACGCTGCCGGCCACGGGGTCGTAGATCGACACGCGCGCGCCTCGGGCGCGCAGTCCGCCGATCACTTCGAGTGCGGGCGACTCACGGGTGTCCGCGATATTGGGCTTGTAGGAAACGCCGACCACGAGCACGCGCGAGCCCCGGAGCGGACGCCCGGCCATCTCGAGGACCTCCGCCGCCCGCTGCACGATCCGCGCGGGGCGCATGGCGATGCCCTGCATCGCGGCTGAGATGACCGACGGATACATCCGCGCCTCGCGCAGCTGCCAGAGGAGATAGTGGGGATCGCATGGGATGCAGTGCCCGCCGACGCCGGGCCCCGGGTAGAAGGGCATGAACCCGTACGGCTTCGTTCCCGCGGCATCGATCACCTCAATCGGGTTCAGTGACATGATCCTGGCCACGTCGGCAAACTCGTTGGCGAGGGTGATGTTCACCGCCCGAAAGGTGTTCTCGAGCAGCTTCGTCATCTCCGCCGCCTCCGGGGAGGAGACGAGATGTAGCCGGTTGGCGAGCGCCCCCAGGAACGGCACCGCGGCCATCGCGCACGCCTCGGTCACCCCGCCGACGACCTTGGTCACCTCTGTCATCGCAACGTTGGTGTTGGCAGGGTCGATCCGCTCGGGCGCGAAGCAGATGTGTACCTCCTGACCGGCCATCAGACCGCGAGCGGCGAGCGGGTCCACAAGCAGATCGCGTGTGCAGCCAACATACGTGGTCGAAGTCAGCACCAGGACTTGACCCGCCCGCGCGTGAGCTACGACCGCTTCGCAGGCCTTCGTGAGCGGTGCCAGGTTCGGGGTCTGCCGATCGTCGATTGGAGTTGGTACGCAGATCAGGATGCACTCAGCCTTCGCGATCGCAGCGGCGTCCCCGACGACCGCGAAGCGGCCGGTGTCGTTGCGGGCCAGCTCAAGTCTGCAGAGGTCGGGCTCAAGGAGGTCAGGGGTCCCATCGAGGATCTCCCTGACCCGCTCCCCTGAGACGTCGACGCCGATCACGGACATTCCAGCCGCATGACAACCCAGCGCGGTGGGTAGGCCGACATAGCCAAGGCCCACTACGGCTACGACGTGGTGTTTCGGCTGCGCCGCCGTTTCCGCCATAACTTGCGGAAGTGACGGCGCGACCGGATCGATGAGCGACATCCCCGGTACCCCCTAATCGTGCGATTGATCGTTTGCCCGGCGCCGAGCGACTTGCTTCTCAAGCCCTCACTTCGATGGCGGCCACGCCGCGTCCCGAAGCGGGCGCAGTGTAAGTGCAATTGCCAGCCCCCACCTAGGGCCGAGCCTCGAGGTCGACGTATTTTTGACGGTTTTTCTCTGGAGTCTCCCGAATCTCTTGAGCGGGCCCCGTGCATGTGACCCTTGAAGCACGCGGAAGGGCAAAGCGATTCACAGTGGACGTGTGTCCAGGGCTGCACCGTCGGCGAGACCGGACTCACACGCGAACACGACCGACGATTAGCGTAGGCGGACGTGCGACTCATGCGGCGCCGAGTCGTAAGCGGCAACCGCACCAATGATTCGGCTTCGCACGTGTTGGCTCGAAAAGGCAGGTATCCTCCGGGATCACTAACCGGTGAGTGTTACGCCGAGGTCACAGTCACACGTACGACCACGGACGCTAGCCCCTCGAGCCTCCCTCGAGCCTCCCTTACGTCGTCACTCTGCCGTCGAGCCCACGGTCACGGGACGAGAGGTCTCGCAGGACGTGGGTCGAAATCCGTGCATTTGCTTCAGCTCAATCGCAGAGCGTCGCTCAGATGAGGTACTCATCCCGGCGGGCGCTGCGTAGGGTGCGCCCAGATTCAGATCTATATAGGTGGCACCGTGATGGGGTTGACGCCTGAGGGTGGTTACCCATGCTCGGCGCCCGGCCGGCGACCCGGTGGACGCTTCGTTTCGGGCGGGCGCAGTCCATCATGGCCAGTCGGGCTGCTACGGGACAAACGGATAGTTAGGGGGTAGGCGATGATCTTGGCTCGAACCGATGGACGCCAGGTCGGCGGGCTGCGGGGTGACTCGACCATCGAGACTGGGGTTCCCGGCGATCGGGGCCTCGGGCGGTGGTGCACACTCTGATGTCGCGACGCAGGCGGGGTGGTGGGCAAGGCCTCCCCGGCACCAAGTCATCGGTACGTCGGCGAGCCGGGCGAATCGTTCGCCTCGCGGCTCAGCGCCTTCGGAGGCGCTCTCCTACGCCCCGGCTCCCGGCGGCACCCTTTGTCTCTCCCCAACCAGTGGCAGCTGCGCCACCGACGCTCGTCGTACCAGGTAGTTTCGAACCATCGCCGTCCGCGTCGATGGCCGACGGGCACGAGGCCGGCGTCGAGCAGACGCTGCTCGAGCTGACAGAGCGTCACGGTGTCTCCGACGAGCAGCTGGCTCGGCTGCTGAGCTGGCCGGCCGAGGAGGTCGCCAGGCGGCGTGCGCTCGCCGGCGGTGGTGCTTCCGATGGCGAGACTCAAGACAATCCGGCGCCCACGGCGCCGGCGGCGCCGCGCGCCCAGCCCGGCGGGAGGCTGGATGTGGTCGTGCGCGCGGTGGCGGTCGTGTACCTGGTCTTCCTGCTAGCGGCGGTGCTGCTCTATAAGAGCGCGTTCCTGAAGATGGTGACGGTCTCGCCGCTCCTGGCGATCTACAGCCTGGTGGTCGTCTGCTACATCTCGAGTCGGTTTCTGTTCAGCGCCTTCTATCGCGCCTGCGGGGACCACGGGCTTGAGCCGTATGTGGCGGTGATCATGCCTGCGTTCAACGAGCAGTCGGCGATTGGGCGGTCGCTGCGGTCGCTGTTGGAGCTCGACTATCCGGCGGACAAGCTTGAGATCGTCGCGGTCAATGACGGCTCGACCGACGGCACGCTCGCCGAGATGCAGAGGGTCGCGGCGAGAGCAGGGGGACGGGTGCGAGTGATCAACTTCGCGAACAACCGCGGCAAGCGTGCGGCGATGGCGGCGGGAATCCGCGCAACTGCCGCGGAGATCATCGCGTTCGTCGATTCGGACTCGGTCCTCGACCGTCATGCGATGCGCATCCTCATGCAGCGCTTCCACGACCCGAAGGTCGGTGGCGTGTGCGGCCACGCTGAAGTGCTCAACGTGGGTGCGAATTGGATGACGAAGATGCAGGCGGTCCGATATTTCGTCGCTTTTTCCGTCAACAAGGCGGCCGAGTCTGTCTTCAACGTGGTGATGTGCTGTTCAGGCTGCTTCTCTGCTTATCGGCGGGAGGCCGTGATGCCGCGGCTGGAGTGGTGGGAGCAGCAGACGTTTCTCGGGCGCCCGTCGACGTTCGGCGATGACCGCTCCTTGACCAATTGCGTACTGCGCGGTTGGAAGGTTCAATACGAGGTCAAGGCGCGTAGTCACACGATTGTGCCGGACAACTTCAGGCAGTTCATGCGACAGCAGTTGCGATGGAAGCGCTCGTGGACACGCGAGTCAGTGATCGCAGCCTCGTTCGTGTGGCGTAAGCACCCAGTGGCGGCGGTGTCCGCCTACGTCGGGATGCTCCTGCCGGTTGTCGCTCCCGTGGTGGCAGTCCACGCGTTACTCATGGTGCCAGCGGGCGGCGGTGGAGCGCCGGTGTTGTACATCGTCGGCGTGTACGTGATGAGCGTGTGCTACGGGCTGTACTACGCATCGCGCAAGCCTCGCTACGACTGTCTGTGGGTGTACGGGATCATCTTCTGCTTCTTCTACCTGGCCTTCTTGCTGTGGCAGACGTACTGGGCGATCATCACCACCCGCTCGGCGTCGTGGGGCACGCGGCCGGCGACCGCCGGCACCGAGTCGGAGTTGCCGCTGCCGGCTGGGCGGGTGGTGTCATGAGGCTGCCTGCGCGTCTAGCGCCGCGACCGGCGGTGCGTCGGGTCGGGGCTTTGTTGCTGCTGCCGCTGTCCGCGGTTCCGCTGTTGGGGGCCATGCCCATGATCCTCGCCACGTACAGCAAATACGTGCGCTACTACTCATCACCGCCGCTCGCGGCACCGAGGAACGTTCTGCCCGAGGCTGACCGGGGCACATTCAAGCCATTGCCTGAGTATGTCGATGCAATCCCGGTCCTCGTCTACCATGGCATCAACGACCGCGACGACGGTTACTCGATCAGTCAGCGGCGGTTCGCGGCGCAGATGGAGATGCTGAAACTGGCGGGTTTTCACACCGTCAGCATTGCGCAGTACAGCCGATTTCAGGACGGGGACGTGACGGGCCTGCCGACTCGGCCGATTCTCCTTACCTTCGATGATGGCCGGCTTGACTCGTTCCGTGGCGCAGACCGTGTTCTTGCCGAGTGTGGGTTCCGGGCGACGATGTTCGTCATTACGGGCGAGATCGTCGAGCGCAACCCGTTATACCTGAGTTGGGCCGAGCTACACCGGATGATCCGCTCGGGCCGCTGGGATGTGCAGCCGCACGCCTATCGCGGCTATGTGCGGATCGCGGTCGATGCGCGCGGCGATCAGCGCCCGTTCTACGCCGCCCGCCGCTACCTGCGCTCGATCGGCGAGGAGTCGTTCGCCGACTATCAGCAGCGTGTAGCCGGCGACCTGTTCACGCTCGCGGCCCAGTTCAAGGAGCAGGGGATTCCCGTCTACTCGCTCTCAGTGCCCTACGGCGACTACGGTCAGGAGGACGCGAACAACGACCCGCGCATCGTCCCGTTCGTGCTCCCCTTGATGCGCTCGCAGTTCGGCACCGTCTTTGTGCAGGATGACGAAAACGACCCGCCCTACACCACCCCTACCGAGGGCGGCCCCGAGAAGCGGTGGGAGGCGCACACCTTCAGCACGGCGGAGCAGCTCTACGACTGGCTGAAAGGTGAAGACCCAGCCCTGCCCCAATCCCTCTCGCGGCCCGCGGCCGCGATCCCAAACGACAACCAGAGCCCGGAGTAGACCATGTGCGGCATCACCAGCTACGTGGGGCGACGCCCCGCCGAAGAATTGCTGCTCGAGGGGCTCGAGCAGCTCGAGTACCGCGGCTATGACTCGGCGGGTTTCGCCCTGCTCGACGCCTCGGGCGCCGTGGACACCGTCCGCGCGGTCGGGAATTTGTCCGCGCTGCGGGCCAAGGTCGCCGCCCGTGTCCAGGCGCCCGCGCTCGCCATCGCGGGCGGGAGCCATCCCGAGGCGCCGACCACCGGCATCGGTCACACCCGCTGGGCCACCCACGGCTGTGTCAGCGAAGCTAACGCGCATCCGCACTGCGACACGTCTGAGCGCATGCACATCGTGCTCAACGGGATCGTCGAGAACCACGTCGAGCTGCGAGGACGGTTGGTCGCGGACGGCGCGACGTTCCGTTCGGGCACGGACGCGGAAGCGGTCGCGCACCTCATAGCCCATCATTATGAGGGGGACCTTGCGGAGGCCGTCCGTCTGACACTGCGTCAGTTAGACGGACACTACGCATTCGTCGCCATGTGCAACGAGGAGCCCGAACTGCTCGTTGCCGCTCGCCGCGACTGCCCGCTCGTGGTGGGCGTTGCCGAGGATGGGCACTTCGTCGCTTCCGCGATCCCGGCGTTCTTGGCCCATACCCGCAAGGTGTGCGAAGTGGGGGACGGCGAGCTGGTGATCGCAACACCGGACGCGCTGCATCTAAGCGATGCGGCCAGCGGCGAGACGCGCGAGCGCGCTGCCCTCACCGTGCGCTTCCGCCATTACCTAGCGGAGAAGGGCGGCTACGACACGTTCATGCTCAAGGAGATCTCAGAACAGCCCGTCGCGTGCGCTGACACGCTCGCGGGACGATTGACGGCCGCGGGGGTCAAGCTCGCCGACGAGCACTTCGGGCTCGACGAGCGACGGCTTCGCGGGGTGGAGAGGCTACACATCGTCGGCTGCGGCACCTCCTATCACGCCGGCCTGCTCGGCCGCTACCTGATCGAAGAGTGGGCACGCGTCCCCGTCGAGCTCGAGGTCGCCTCGGAATACCGCTACCGCAATCCGCCGCTCAGCACGCGCGATCTGGTGCTCGGCATCACGCAGTCTGGGGAGACCGCGGACACGCTCGCGGCCATGCGGATGGCGCGCCGATCCGGCGCCACGGTGGTGGCGATCACCAACGTGATGGGCTCGCAGGCCACACGCGATGCCGACGCTGTGCTGTTCACCCGCGCCGGCATCGAAATCGGGGTCGCGGCCACGAAGACCTTCACCGCGCAGGTGCTCGCGCTTGCGCTGCTGGCGCTGGCCCTCGGCCGGGCACGGAGCACGCTCAGCGTGACGCGGGCCGGCGAGCTTGCCCGCGAACTGGCGGCGCTTCCGGCCCGGATCGAGGCGATCACCGCCGCCGCGGACACCTGGGCGTCACTCGCTGCCCCCCGGTGGGCGACAAGCCAGTTCTGTATGTTCATCGGCCGGCATGCGGGCCTGCCGGTCGCGCTGGAAGGCGCGCTGAAGCTCAAAGAGGTCTCCTACATCCCGACCGACGCGTACGCCGCCGGCGAGATGAAGCACGGTCCCATCGCGCTGCTCGCGGATGGCACGCCGGTCGTCTGTGTAGCGACCGATTCGCCGGTGCTGTCAAAGCTTCTCTCAAACGTCGCGGAGGTCCGGGCCCGTGGCGCGCGCGTGCTGGCGATCGCAGGGACGCGCAGCGGCGAGGTGTCCGAGTATGCCGACGAGGTATTCGCACTACCGGCGGGCGAGGAGATGCTCCAGGCGCTGTTAGCTGTCGTTCCGCTGCAGCTCCTGGCCTACCATGTCGCCCGCGCACGCGGCTTGGACGTCGACCAGCCCCGCAACCTGGCCAAGACGGTGACGGTCGAATGAGTCGCCGCACGTGGTGCCTGCCGGTCCTCGTGCTGACGCTTGCGCTCAGCGCCTCGGCGGCGTCCGCGCAGCGCGCCTGGCGCGCCCAGCCGCCGCGATTGCAGCAGGCATGTCGGAGCGAGCGGCCGCGCGGGGTTTCGTTCAAACGTGCGAACGGACGCATGTTTGGAGTGCTGCGTTGGTTGCGGGGGCCGGGCGCGTCGGGTCGTAGTCGCTATCGGGTACTGCGCAACGGCGAGGTCGTCGGCGAGACCCGGACGCGCTGGATGCGCGTCAAGGTCTCCTTCGGGCATCGGTACCGCCTGCGCGTCTGGTTGGTCCTCCCCAACGGTCGACCGTTGGTATGCCCCCGTCCGCTCGTGACGGTCATGACCGCGTACCGGCCGCCGTCGGCGCCCCGGTTCCTGTCGATCGCCGAGTCTTCGGCCAAGACCGTGATGCTGGCCTGGGAGCGCTCGGCCCGGGGCGACGCAGCGCTGGCCGGTTACCGAGTCTTGCGGGACGGCGCCGTATACGGCCAGACTCGGGCGACGTCGATGATGATCCCCGTAGCCTCGAACCGCAGCTACACGTTCGCAGTGCTCGCGATTGACACCAACGGCCGGACCTCCGCCCCCAGCAACGCGGTCCGGTTCGCGATGGGGCACGCAGCCCCGTCGTCGCCGGCCTCGCTCCTCGGCGCGCCGCTGAACGACACCACCGTGGAGCTCACGTGGCAGCCGAGTGTGCCCGTGCAGGGCCGGATCGTCGGCTACCGAGTGCTGCGCGACGGTGTCGTGGTCGGTCAGTTCGCTCAAACAACGGTCACTTTGGGGAACCTGGCTCCGTCAACCACTTACACCTTCACCGTAGTGGCGGTCGACGGTTTCGGCGCGCTCAGCCCCCCGGCCACGAGCGTCAATGTGACGACCGCCAACCCGACCCCGACCAGCGGCCATGTGTACGCCTTCCTGCTGGCTGACACCGACGAGAGCTTCCACGACTTCCAGGCCCACTACCAAGAGATCGGCACGGTCTCCCCGACCTATTACGACTGCAGCAGCTCGGGCGAACTCGTCGGTGGCAATGTTCCGCTGATCACGAACTGGGCGCAAGCACGCCAGGTCAGAGTGCTGCCTCGCTTCAACTGCCAGGACGGCGCAGTCATCGACAACATTCTCAACAACCAAGCGCTCCGCCAGCAGTGGCTGACCGCCATCATGAATGAGGTCAACGCCAACGGCTACGACGGTGTGATGATGGACTTCGAGGCCGGTTACCCGCAGGACCGCGACGCGTACACGTCATTTGTGACCGATCTGGCCGCGCAACTGCACGCCGAGAACAAAACGCTGGCGATCGCCGTATCGGCCAAGACCGCGGACGTCCCCAACCACCCGCGCTCCACGTTCTTTGACTACAACGGCCTGTCCGCGCAGGCCGACGCATTGCTTGTGATGTGCTGGGGCGTTCACTGGTCGACCTCGGCGCCGGGCGCCCAGGACGACATGACGTGGGTGCGCCAGGTCGTGGCCTACGTTTCCACGTTGCCGCGGCTTAGCAAGTTCATCCTCACCATGCAGCTGTACGCCATGGACTGGCCGAACAGCGGCGGCATCGCCAATCCGGGCACCCCGATGGAGTACGAGGACGTCATGAGCCTCGCCGAGAGTGAAGGTGTGACCCCGACCTACGAGTCCTCTGCAGACGCCTGGACGTTCAGCTACACCGACGCCGCGGGGGTACCTCACACCGTCTGGTTCACGGATGCCTCAACCGAAGCCGACCGCATCACCCTAGCGCGCCAGAGCGGACTTGGGGGCATCGGAGTGTGGCGGCTGGGCAGCGAGGACCAGCGGCTGTGGGCGGACCCCGACCTCGCCTCCGCGTGGTAGTAAAGAGCGCGCTCGCCGGTGTGCTCGCCGCAGCGCTGGTCGGTGTGACCGTCCACGCCCACCGCGGGGCAGCGAAGCCGGGACCGGCGCCGCAAGTATTCGCGTTCCTCTCAGCGGCGGGCGGCACCGAGCTGGAGCACCTGCGCCGCTACGGGCCCCGTATCAGCGTGCTCGCGCCGAACTGGTATCAGCTTAATCTCCCCACCCAGTCGTTGTCCGGCGGTCCGGTACCCACCGTGGTGACGCTTGCCCGCGCGGCCGGAGCACAACTGTGGCCGGTCATCAACGCCCGCCTTGCCACGGGCGAAGCCATCGGAGGAATCAACCAGCGGCGACGGATCGCTGCGGCGATTGCGGTCGAGGCGGCGCGACGCGGCTATCAGGGGATGACTCTGGACATCGAGCCGCTACCGGAGAGCGAATCACGCGCATTCGACGCGCTCGTGGCCGCCGTCGCTGCGCGGCTGCACATCCAGCACGAGCGCCTGGCCGTGTACGTGGCGCGCCGCACCTCGCAGGGAGGTGTTCAGGCGTACGACTGGCCGACACTGCTCGACAGCACCGATCTTCTCATCGCCTCGGGATACGACGAGCATTCGGCGGACAGCCGACCGGGGCCGATCACGACGGCCACGGGCTTCGAGGACATGCTCGATTACGCCGCGACCCTGTCGCTATCACGGGTAGTCCCTGCGATCGGCGCTTTCGGCTACGCATGGCCCGTGCGCGGGGGCCCGGGACAATTCATATCCACGATCGCGGCCAATGCACTGCGAACGCAAACGGGCGCAAGGCTGCGCGGTGCCCGAGGCGACGCAAGCTTCGTGGCCGATGGGCTCATCGTCCACTACCAGAACACTCCGGCGCTGATAGCCCGTGCACGAGACGCCCGCGCACTCGGGATGCGCTGGCTCGCTCTGTTCTCCCTCGGACGCGAGCCCGACACATTCTGGGCCGGCATCACCACGGCACGCCAGGGGGACGGCGGTTAAGGGCCCAGCACATGGTCTCGTCTGGAGCCCGAGTTGTAAACCAACCCAACTCGCCATGCAGCTTAAGCTCGCGGTCCTCTCTGCCGATAATCGACTTAATCCCGGCGGCAGGCGGCGGATCTCTTTCTCCCATGCACTGTCTCAAGACGACCGAAGCGGCCGCCCTACTGAATGTGACGCCGAGCACCCTCAGGACGTGGGAGCAGAGGTTCGGTTTCCCCGTGCCGCAACGCTCGGCAGGCGGGCATCGGGCGTACGCCCACGCAGACGTGGCTGCGCTGCGAGCTGCCTTGCGCAGTGGCAGTTCGATCGCCTCGGCGGTAAGGCGCGCTCGTGCCACTGTGGCCGCAGACAGCAACTCGCTGGTGAAGGCACTGTCCGCCTTCGATTCGGACCTCGCCGATCGCGCGATCGAGACCGCACTGTCGCTTCGGTCTCTCGAGCGCGCGGTGGAGGAGGTCCTGCTGCCGGGCTTGGAGGAGATCCTAAAGCGCAACGGCGCCGAATCCGCTGCTTGGGCATTCTCCGCGCGGTGGGCGGTCGACTGGCTACGGCGAGCCATGTGCCTGACGTCGCCGTCGGTCAGCCGTATCGCGGTCGTACTTGGCGATGGATCCGGGGGCGAGCTCGATATCGACGCCCTCTACATCCGAGCCCTTGAGCTTTTCTGTACACGCGCTGGGATTAAGGTATTGCGCCTTTCCCCGCGGGCGATGATTGGGCTTGGCGATGCCCTGTCCGTACATCGGCCCAACCTCGTGGTCTTGGCTGGGGGGCAGGTGGACGACGATACCGCCGCGCGGTGGTCCCACCTCATCGGCCGTTCCGTCGGCCCGATTCCTGTGGGGCACTATCGCCGCGCCACGGTGGCGAGTCACAACACGGTGTTGCCGCCCACGCCGGGCGAGGCGCAAATGCGCCTGATGGAACTTGCCGACGCTGCGCCTCAGCGTCACTCTACGAGCTGGCGTGGAAGCGACAGATTGCGCCTGCACGACGCGGTGGGTCTCGAGAACCCGCGCGATGTGCCGTCTGCGAGGGCAGCATCCTAGCTCGAGGTCAGAGCCCGCCGGCCGAGTTCCAGCACGGCTCGTACGTTCCACCGGCCAGGTTCACGTCGAACAGCGCACCGTAGATCCCGTCCGCGTTGTCGGTCGGGCAGAACTTCGCGGTGGTCTCGCCGTCTTGGGTGTACTCCGCGTTCAACACCGGCAGCCCGGCCTTGAGGAACGGAGTCGCGTCGCCTGGCTGAGTCGCGCTACCACAAGGGTCGTCGTAGTAGTTGCATTCCTCGATGATGAGGCCGTCGGCTCCGTCGTTTACCGCCGCCTGGGCGTCGCCCGCGTCGTTCTTCATGAACCAGGCCAGCCCGTCGTTGTGGACGGTGTAGGCGATCCACGCCTCAAACCCGACCGCGTCTTGCTGGGTCAGGCCCCAACCGTTGCTGTTGGTGTAGCCGTCGAGGTCGTCGGCCTCGACGGCGTCCTGGCCCTCGCGCTTGCACCACGCGAAGCGCTGCGCCAGGCCAGCGGCGATGTTCTGCGCCGCGGACACGTCGTTGGACGCGTCGTTGGACGGCGTGGTGTCGGGGAACACGGACGGGCTCCTGGCCGACCAGCCGGAGAATCCGGCGAGGTCGAGGTAGTTCTCACCCGGGTAGCCCTGAAGCTGCGTGTTGTGGCCCGGATCGGTGTAGTCCGCAGACGCGAAGTCGCTGTCATCCGGGAACCCCACCTGGTTCGCACCGGCCTCCACGTAGCAGATCGCGTAGTGACCTGCAGCATGGATACCCTGCACCACCGGCGACGGCCCCGTGGGGATGCCGCCGCTGACGTTCGAGTCGGCGAACAGGTCGGTGTCCCAGATGTTCGCCGAGCCTGGGGCCGGGTAGGCGGCTGAGTAGGTGGGGAGGGTGCCGCCGCCGATCTGCCAGTACCAGGTCGCGTCGGATGGCGGCTTGGTATAGCCGGTGCCACCGCCTCCACCGCCTCCACCGCTTCCACCGCTGCCGCTCGGTGCCGTGACTGGACCGACCGCGGCGCTCGTCGCCGGCACTGAACCGCCCGAGTTGGTCGCGGTGACGGTCACCGTGATCGTTTTCCCCTCGTCCCCAGCAGCCAGCGTGTCCGTGGTGGCGGTAGTGCCATCCGACCAGGCGTAAGTGAAGGTCGGTGACCCCGTCCAGCTGCCCGGATTCGCCGTCAGCGTATCGCCCACCTGGGGTGTGCCGCTGATCGTCGGCGGCGAGGTGTCGGTCGGTAGGCTGGTCGTCGTTGTTGCCGCCGCCGGTGCGGAGATCGTTAGAGAACTGCCCGCGGCGACGCTGATCGTCGCCGCGCAGGCGGCCGGTTTGCCGCCGTTCACGGCACAACTCGGCGCTCCTCCCGCGGTGTTGGCACGGACGGTGATCGACTGCGTCGCAGCGAGCACCCCTGCAGCAGCACCGCCGAGCAAAGCGAGGGCCAGACCACCTGCGATCAGCGTTCGACGGGGCCGGAGAATCCGACGCATTAATCCCACCTCCCGGACGGCTACCACACCATCCGCTCGACTTGCTCGTGCGCACCTACCTACCTTGGGGCGACTTCCGGCCAATCAAGCCGCGCGTCACCCCCCCGGAACCACCCTACGTACAGCGCCCCCATCCGGCAATACGCAAAAAGCCGCAAGGTTGCAAACCAACCCCGACCTGGTGGGTGCGCGGCGCGCCGGCTGGCCGGGCAGCCAGATGCCGTTCGAACCTACCGTCCGCGCGCGGCTATACGATCCGGCGTGTAAGTCAACCCGTGCCGACGGGAACGGGGGCAGTCCAGGGACGCGGAACGAAATCCGAGCGCGGCCACGGACACGAGCGCGAGAGGCTCACTCGTCGTGCTGCTCGTCGGCAAGAAGTGTCCGCGAGGAGAGTTGCCGCTTGCGTTCAACCAGCGCGGTCCCCAGGGTCCCGCCGGTCCGGCGGGGCCGAGTGGCGCCAATGGGCCAACGGGACGAACGGAGGAGCCGGGCCGACCGCCTCGGCGTGTTCGGCTCTGGGCAGCGGGGTAAGTCTTGCCAGCGCTCAGAATGTCGTCCCGGTTCTCACGCCGACGATTACGACGACGTTCCCGGCGCGCATCGTGACCAATGGCGCGTTCGATGCGGGCCGTACGTCGGGGAACCGCAATGTGCAATGCGTGCTGATGATCGCGCCGAGCCCGCTCTCGAGCTTCACATCTATCAGTACCGAGGATACGTCGTACTTCGATGGCACGAGTGTGGGGTCGTTCGAGGTGACACTCCCGGTGACCGGCGCGGCGGTTGAGCCGGCACGGACGTACCAGGCCCAGGCCGGGTGTCAGACCGGCAGTAGTGCCGATGTGTACTCCGGCGACCTGACAGCCGTCGCCGCCGCTCAGTAGCAGACTCAACCGAGGTCCGCTCACCAGCAAAAGCTCACGGAGGGCCCGGTTCGCCGGGCCTTCGCGTGAGTGGTAACAGATTCCACCCGCGGGGCCGCACCCGTGCGTTCGGTCAATCCGGTGGCGAGACGAACCTGACGTCGTGGTCGGCGGCGTCGGCCGCGACGAAGTCGAGAAGGCGGTCCGCTTCGGCCACGACCGCGTCCTGATCGCCCAGCCCTCTGAACGGCGCGATCTCGAGGACTGCGGTGTCGTGGCGGCGTGTGATGCTCCAGGTCGCGGTGAACAGGCCGTCCACCAGCAGCGTGCCCGAGCGCGCGCCGGAGCCCTCAGGAGAGGAACGGGCTCGCCGCCGGCGATGACGCGCGTGCGGTCCGCGTGCGACAGGAACAGGTTGTCGTATTCGGGCAGGAACCGCGGCGGAGCGGGTGTGTCCGGATCGGAACGGGTGAACGAGCGCTCTGAGGTCAGTTGCCGGCCGACCTCGAGCAGCGTCTCGGTCTCCGCTCCGGAGACGTCGAACGGAGCGTGGGCGAAGCCTCGCTCGAGCACGGGCTGGACCACGGGGCGCAGGCGGACGCAGTCATGCGCGCTGACCAGGTGAATGGTGGCGCGCATCAGTTGCGCCCGCACTGCGCGCCGCGAGGTGATGAGGTCAGACAGCTCGCGTGGGTCGAAGGCCGTCGAGCCGCGTCCACAGGCCCACGTAGGGGGCGTGAGGCGCCTGGGCCTGCATGCCCGCGAGCTGCTCGATCACCTCGATTGCGGTCGTATTCGACGCCCGCTCGAGCAGCGACTGGCGCGCGAGCGTGGCGCGCCCGAGCGCGCTGGGGCTGAGTCGGTCGGGGCGCCCGCGCGAGCTCAACGTCGCGCCGGAATGTCGTCGCCGGAGAGATGGCCCGAGCATATGCATCGGCCGGAACAGATCGGTCACCGTGGTAACGGAATGGTTACAGGGCTAGGACACCGGCCGGGCTACGGTTGCCGGCGCGCCGGGGACGCGCTCAGCCGAATCCAACAAGGAGGACACCTTGTCGATCTTGCCGGAACGCGTACGACACGCGCTGATCGAGCGCGGCCGCCCGCTGTTCGCCGGCGCCGGGTGCGCGCTCGCGCTTTGCTTCGCGGCCTCGCCCGCGCAGGCGGACCAGTGGCACCACGGCCAACACGGGGCACCGCTCATCCCAGGCAACCTGTTGCTCGCGACGAGCGACTACGCCGGGGCAATATCCAGGCGGGCGTCACGCAGCTGCCGCCGGGATGCGAGACCGAGCCCGCCGGTTCCTGCGGCACCGCGGTGGCGGACGGGACGTATCCGTTCTCGTTCAACAACGACAGCGTCGACCCGTTCTTCGGCATCACCTCGCCGGTGTACCTCGACGAGCTCACCCCCTGGGGCCAGCATATCGGGACGATTCCCGTGCCCGACAATCAGTTCGTGACCAGCTTCTCGTCGAAGTCCGAACTCGCGCTCAACCTCAGCCCCGAGGGCAAGTACCTGTCGTTCGTCGGGTACGTCGCGCAGCCGGGCGCGGTGGACGTCTCCAACGCGAACACCCCCGGCGTCATCGACCCGGGCAACCTCGATACCGGCCCGTACGACCGGGTCGTCGCGCAGCTCGACCGGTGGGGCCGCTGGACCTTTACCGAGACCTACGCCTACAGCGGTGACAACGGCCGCGCCGCGATCACCAACGACGAGCACGGCCAGGACCTGCGCTACACGGCGGGGAACGCCGGCCAGAGCAGTCGCCCCCCGGCCAACGTCGTCGCCTCGACGGGGGCGCAGTTCGTGACGCCGTCATCCCTGCCCGAGGCCGACCAGACCCCCAGCGCGCCCACCCCGCTCGGGAGCTTCAACATCAGCCAGCTGGGCGACCCGCTGGACAAGTCCACCAAGGACAACAACTATCGCGGCATCGCGATCAACAACAACGTCGCCTACTACACCAAGGGCAGTGGCGGCAACGGCGTCGACACGGTGTACTTCGTCGACACCACCGGGAAGGCTTGCCCGGGTACCGGTGTCGGGCTGCCCCAGCCCGGCGCTCAGCTGCCGACGTCTCCCCCGGCGTTGTCGGTGACGAACCTCGGTACGGCGAGCAAGACCAACTACGCGCTGGGGCCGACAAACATGTGCATCCTCAAGGGCTTCCCGACCAATCTCGTGCCGGGGACCAACACATACCCGTCGACTCAAGAGTTCCCGTTCGGGATGTGGTTCGCCAACTCGCACACCCTGTACGTGGCCGACGAGGGCAGCGGCGACAACCCGTACGACACCGCGACCGGCCAGTACACCGACGCGACCGCGAGCAACGAGCCGGATGCCGGCCTCGAGAAGTGGGTGTTCGACACGGCCACGCAGCAGTGGAGCCTGGCCTACACGCTCCAGAACGGGCTCGACCTCGGTCAGCCGTACACGGTGCCGGGGTACCCGACCGGCACCAACTCAGGGACCGACTCAGGGACCATCGGAGGGACCGGAGGCACCGGCCTGCCGTGGTCGCCCGCCACGGACGGGTTGCGCCAGCTGACGGGGCGCGTGAACCCGGACGGCACGGTGACGATCTGGGCGACCACCTCCACCGTCAGCGGTGGCGGTGACCAGGGTGCCGATCCCAACAAGCTCGTCGAGATCACCGACCGGCTCGATTCGACGAACCCGGCCACGGCGAGCTACGAGCGTTTCCGCACGCTCGAGACGGCGGGCTTCGGCGAGGTGCTGCGCGGCATCTCGTTCACGCCGGGCACATCTACCAACGGGGGCTGGGGCGATCACGCCCGCTAAGGCGCCGCCGTCAGGCGCCGCCGAACAATCTCGTTAGAGATCCCGTCCGCGGCCGGCACGAACATGTGTTCGTGCCGGCCGCGACGATTCTCCACGCTGATCTCGACTCGTTCTACGCGTCGGTCGAGCAACGAGATGACCCCAGGCTCCGCGGCCGGCCCGTGATCGTCGGGGCCGGCGTCGTGCTGGCCGCGAGCTACGAGGCGAAGGCGTGCGGCGTGCGCACGGCGATGGGGGGCGGGGCGGCGCGGCGCCTGTGTCCGCGGGCGGTGGTGGTCCCGCCGAGGATGTCCGCCTACTCCGAGGCGAGCAAGGCGGTGTTCGCCGTGTTCGAGGACACGGCGCCGGTCGTCGAAGGCCTGTCGATCGACGAGGCATTCCTCGACGTCCGCGGCCTTGACCACATCTCGGGAACGCCGGTCGAGATCGCTGCTCGGCTGCGGCGACGGGTGCGCGAGGAGGTGGGGCTGCCGATCACCGTCGGCGTCGCGCGGACCAAGTTCCTCGCCAAGGTGGCGAGCAGGGTGGCGAAGCCTGACGGGCTCCTGGTCGTCCAGCCCGACCGCGAACTTGAGTTCCTGCACCCGCTGCCGGTCGAGGCGCTGTGGGGCGTCGGGCGGGTGACCGCGGCCAAGCTCCACGAGCGGGGGATCACCACCGTCGGTCAGGTGGCGATGCTGGCCGAGCTCGAGCTGGTGTCGATGCTCGGTCGCGCATCGGGCCGCCATCTCCACGCCCTTGCGCACAACCACGACCCACGTCCCGTGGAGGTCCGCCGGCGCCGGCGGTCGATCGGCGCCCAGCGCGCGCTCGGCCGGCGCCGCCGCTCGCCCGAGGAGCTCGCCACGGTGCTGATCGCGCTCGTCGACCGTACGGCGCGGAGGCTGCGCGCGGCCAAGCGAGTGTGCCGGACGGTCGTCCTGCGCATGCGCTTCGAGGACTTCACGCGCGCGACCCGGTCCTACACGCTGCGCGAGGCGACCGACCAGACGCACGTGATCCTCCAGGCCGCCGCCGGGTTGCTCCGGGCGGCGCGGCCGATGATCGAGCGCCGCGGCTTGACGCTCCTCGGGATCGCTCTCGCGAATCTCGCGGACGCCGGCGCGGTCCAGCTCGTGCTCCCCTTCGATCGGGCCCGCGATCTGGACGCGGTCGTCGACAGGGTGCGCGACCGGTTCGGATCGGGTGCGATCACCCGGGGGGTGCTGGTCGGTCGCGACCCGGGGGTGTGGGTGCCGCTGCTGCCCGACTGACGGCCAGCCGAGCCAGCGCGGCGTGCACCTGGGCGTCGCGCCGCTCCGCCTCGGCGTCGGTCCATCGCCACTGCGGGCCGGACTCAATCGCGAGCGTGGGCCGGTCGTGGTCCTGGACATCGTCGACCTCGATCTCGACCGCCACGACGCCGGCGACCAGCGCCTCATCCGCGATCCGCGCTCGCCCGTGCGCGGTCACCGCGACGTCGTAGGAGACGATCGTCAGCGACACGTGAGGGTCGGCGCGCAACCGCTCGAGCGAGCGCCGGCCGGCGGCGAGGGCGATCAGCGCGTGGCGCGGGCCGGCGCGGATGGCGGCAGAGACCGGGATCGCGTGGGGGGTGGCGCCGGCGGTGGCGAGGATCGTGACCGTGCCGGCGGGCCAGTCGGGCAGCACGGACTCAAGCTACCGGTCGGGGCTGGGCTGAGGCGCCGGATCGCGAGCCGCTCCGATTCCGTCACGGTTCGCGGACCTGCACAACACGCCATTTCGTGCCGCACTCGGGAACCGTGACCGGTGAAGCATGCCCCACATGCGTAGTTGGTCAGGGCTCCTCGGGTGGGCGCCGAGTGGCGTGTTTTGCAGGTCGAGGGTTGGGTGGTGGCGCGGGTGGATCGGGGGTTTGGGTGGTGGCGCGGGCGGATCGGGGGTTTGGGTGGTGGCGCGGGCGGATCGGGGGTTTGGGTGGTGGAGTGGGCGGTCTGGGTGATGCGCGGGCGGGTCGGGGTTGCGTTGTGTCGCGTCCAGGTCGCCGGCGAACCGTCCCCGCGTCTCACCGCCACCCCACCCCGCCACCGCAACCGCCTACGCCACCCCCCGCGCCATGCACAGCCGCTGCAGTCGCTCCATCGCCTCGCCCGCGCGCTCGGGCAGGACGTCGAGCGCCTCGGCGGCGACGCGCAGGTCCGCGATCGTCACGCCCCGCCCCTCCAGGGCGAAGCGGCCGAGCCACCGCACCGCAGCCCGCTCGTACCGGGCCGGGTCGCCGCCCCGCAAGACCAGGCAGATGCGCAACGCGTCATCGAGCGCCACCGTTGGGAGCTCGCGCGCCGCGGCCACCACGAGCGTCTCGTTACCTGTCTGGAGGGCGCGCCGGAAGCGCGCGTAGGGATTGCCGTCGCTGGTCACGCGAACACATGTTCGCCCAAGCGACGGACGGATGCCTCGTCGCGTGGCGAAGCCCGCGAAAGCGCACGAAAGCCGGGATTCGCCCAGTGCATGGCGATCCGGCCCGGAGTAGGCTCAGTGAAGAGGCGGTGGTACGCGGGATGAGGAGTGCATAAGCGAGGAGGTCGCGAAATGGCAGTAAAGGGGGCGGAGCTTGAGTCTGAGCTGATCGACACAGTTTGCGAACGGGTGCGGGAGCGGCTCCCGTCCGACCAGGCGACGCCATGCGAGGCGTTCGTCCGCCAGTACTACCAATGGGTCCCGCCCGAGGATCTGGCGGACCGCAACCCGCTCGACCTGTACGGGGCGGCGGTGGCGCACTGGAACCTGGCCCAGCAGCGCGCCCCCGGCGAGGCCAAGGTGCGGGTCTACAACCCGGACTTCGAGCGGCACGGGTGGCAGTCGCCGCACACGGTGATCGAGATCGTCTCCGACGACATGCCGTTCATCGTCGACTCGGTGACGATGGACTTCACCCGCAAGGACTACGGGATCCATCTCGTGATCCACCCGGTGATGCGGATCCGGCGCGACGATGCCGGGCACATCGTCGAGGTCCTTGATCCCGAGGCCGAGAGCGACGACGCGATCCCCGAGTCGATCCTCCACGCCGAGGTGGGGCGTGAGCACGATCTGGACAAGCTGGACGAGCTGCGCCGGAGCATCGAGCGCGTGCTCGACCAGGTGCGTGCGGCGGTTGAGGACTGGCAGCAGATGCGCGAGCGCGCACAGGCTCTCACCGACGAACTCGATCAGAGCCCACCCGCCGGCACCGAGACGGCAACCATCGACGAGACCAAGGCCTTCCTGACGTGGCTCACCGACGACAACTTCACGTTCCTCGGCTACCGGGACTATGAGCTGACCGCGGACGGGGACGGGGACGGGGACGGCGCTGGCGCGCTGCTCAAGGCCATCGACGGCTCCGGCCTCGGCATTCTGCGCGGCAGCTCGAACAAGCCGCCCAAGCGGCTCAGCCCCAAGGCGGCGGCGTTCGGCCGCGAGCCGAAGATCCTGCTCCTGACCAAGGCCAACTCCGCCTCGACGGTCCACCGGCCGGCGTACCTGGACTACATCGGCGTCAAGCGCTACGACGAGGAAGGACGCGTGATCGGCGAGCGGCGCTTCCTCGGCCTCTACACCACTCGGGCCTACAAGGCCAGCGCGCGCTCGATCCCGATCATCCGCGGCAAGGTCGAGGGCGTCCTTCAGCACGCGGGCTTTCCGCCGGCCAGCCACGACCGCAAGGCGTTGCTCGAGATCCTCGAGTCCTACCCCCGCGACTCGCTCTTTCAGATGGAGACCGAGGAGCTGTTCAACGTGTCGATCGGGATCCTCGGACTCGGCGAGCGCCAGCGCCTGCGCTGTTCATGTGGCGAGATCCGCTCGACCGGTTCGTGGAGTGCTTGGTGTGCATTCCGCGCGATCGCTTCAACACCGAGAACCGGGAACGCGTGGGGCGGATCCTCCTCGATGCCTTACACGGCGTCGCGCTCGACTGGAACCTTCAGCTGAGCGAGTCGCGCATCGCGCGCGTGCACTACATCATCCGCTGCGGCGAGGAACCCGCCGGCGACTACGAGGTGGCCACGATCGAGGCGCGTCTCGTGCAGGCGGTGCGGGCCTGGACCGACGACCTGCGAGAAGCGCTGCTCGAAGACCACGGCGAGGAGGAAGGCACCACGCTGTTCCGGCGCTACGAGCGGGCGTTCCCGCCCGGCTATCAGGCCGATTGGGTGGCGCGCTCGGCCGTCGCCGATATCGCCCGGATCGAGGAGCTGGCAAGTACCGACGATCCGATCACCAGCCTCTACAGGCCGCTCGAGGCGCCCGAGGGGATGGTGCGCCTGAAGCTGTTCAGCGCCGGCGGGGTGCTCCTGTCCGACGTCCTTCCCACGCTCGAGCACCTCGGCGCGAAGGTCGCCGACGAGCGGCCCTACGAGATCACGCCCGCCGACCGCGGCTCCGCATGGATCTACGACTTCGGCCTCCAAGCCGATCCCGAGAACACCGAACGCGTCCGTGACCTCCTGCATGACGCTTTCCTCGGCGTGTGGCGGGGCGAGCTCGAGGACGACGGCCTCAACGGACTCGTGCTGAAGGCGACGCTCACGGGTCGGCAGGTGTCGATCATTCGCGCCGCCGCCAAGTACCTGCGTCAGGCCGGAATCGGTTTCTCGGACGCGTACATCGAGCGCACGCTGACCGGGCATCCCAACATCGCTCGCCTCCTAGTCGAACTGTTCAACGCGCGCCTGGACCCGGACAGTGCTGCGGAGGCCCTTGCCGAACGGATCGCCACCGAGATCGAGGAGGCGCTCGACGCGGTGCCGAGCCTCGACGAGGACCGCATCCTCCGGAGCTTTCTGAGCGTGATCCGGGCGGTTGTCCGCACGAACGCCTTCCAGACCGACCGCGACGGCAAGCCGCATCCGTATCTGTCCTTCAAGCTCGACTCGGAGCAGATCCCGGTCCTGCCCCTGCCGCGGCCCCAGTTCGAGATCTTCGTCTACTCGCCACGGGTCGAGGGTGTCCACCTGCGAGGTGGCAAGGTGGCGCGTGGCGGGATCCGCTGGTCCGACCGGCGCGAGGACTTCCGCACCGAGATCCTCGGGTTGATGAAAGCCCAGATGGTCAAGAACGCGCTGATCGTCCCGGTCGGCGCCAAGGGCGGCTTCGTCGTCAAGCGCCCCCCGGCGAACGGCGGTCGCGACGCGCTCATGAACGAAGGCATCGTCTGCTACAAGACCTTCCTGTCGGGCTTGCTCGACGTGACCGACAACATCGTCGAGGGCAAGGTGGTTGCGCCCGAGCGGGTGGTTCGCTACGACGACGACGACCCGTACCTCGTGGTCGCGGCCGACAAGGGGACGGCGACCTTCAGCGACATCGCCAACGAGATCTCGGCCGAGTACAGGTTCTGGCTGGGCGATGCGTTCGCCTCGGGGGGCTCGCAGGGCTACGACCACAAGCAGATGGGGATCACGGCCCGGGGCGCCTGGGAGTCGGTCAAGCGCCATTTCCGCGGGTTGGGTGTCGACATCCAGTCGACCGACTTCACCGCGGTCGGGATCGGCGACATGTCCGGCGACGTGTTCGGCAACGGGATGCTCCTCTCGCGCCACACCCGGCTGATCGCGGCGTTCAACCACGTGCACGTGTTTCTCGATCCGGACCCGGACACGGACACGAGCTACGAGGAGCGCAAGCGCCTGTTCGAGCTACCACGCTCGAGCTGGAGCGACTACGACGACTCGCTCATCTCCGAGGGCGGCGGCGTGTACTCACGCCAGGCCAAGTCGATCAAGCTCTCGTCCCAGGTACAGGAGGCGCTCGGAATCGAGGCCGAGAAGCTCACGCCCAACGAGCTCATCCAGGCGATCCTGAAAGCTCCCGTCGATCTCCTCTTCAACGGCGGGATCGGCACCTACGTAAAGGCCTCGACCGAGTCGCAAGCCGACGTAGGGGACAAGGCCAACGATTACCTCCGGGTCGACGCGCGTGAGCTGCGATGCCGCGTGGTGGGGGAGGGCGGCAACCTCGGTCTCACCCAGCGGGCCCGGATCGAGTACGGGCTGGTCGGCGGCCCCGAACATAGGGGCGGGCGCATCAACACCGACGCGATCGACAACGTCGCCGGCGTCAACACCTCAGACCACGAGGTCAACATCAAGATCCTGCTCGACGGGCTGGTGGCCGACGGCGACCTGACCGCCAAGCAGCGCAACGAGCTGCTCGCCGAGATGACGGACTCGGTTGGCGAGCAGGTGCTCTACGGCAGCTACACCCAGACCCAGGCGATCAGCCTGGCGCTGGCCCAAGCTCCGCCGATGGTCGACGTCCACGCGCGCCTGATCCGCTACCTCGAGCAGAACGCCGGGCTGAACCGCAAGATCGAGTTTCTCCCCTCCGACGACACGATCGAGGAGCGCAAGGCGGCGCACCAGGGCCTGGTTGCCCCGGAGCTGGCAGTGGTCATGGCCTACATCAAGATCCACCTGTACCGTCAGCTGCTCGACTCCGACCTGCCCGAGGACGGCTACCTGGCCCATGACCTCGAGCGGTACTTTCCGGCGCCGCTGCCCGAGCGCTACTCCGAGCAGATGCGCGGCCACCGCCTGAAGCGCGAGATCATCGCCACCGTGGTCGCGAACCAGCTGGTCGACCGAGCCGGCACCACGTTCGCCTTCCGCTTGCTCGAAGAGACCGGCACGCTGCCGGCCGTCCTGGCCCGCGCCTACGCCACCGCGCGCGAGGTGCTCGACATGCGCTCGTTCTGGGAGGAGGTCGAGGCGCTCGACAACCGCGTCTCGGCCCAGACGCAGCTCGGGATGCTGATCGAGGCGCGGCGGCTGGTCGAGCGCGCGACCCGGTGGCTCGTGCGGGCCAACCCGTATCAGGTCAGCATCGCGCAGACGATCCGGCGGTTCCGGCCCGGGGGGGAGATGCTGGCCGCGTCACTGCCCGACGCGCTCGAGGGCGCCGACCGCCAGGCCTTCGACGGCCGTGCAGTCGAGCTCGGGCACGCCGGCGTCCCCAACGCGCTGGCCCGCCGAGCGGCGGGCATGCCGTTCATGCTCGCGCTGTTCGACATCGTCGAGGTGGCGGCGGCGACCGAGCGCGAGCCCACCGAAGTGCTCCAGGTCTACTTCCGCCTGGGCTCGCGGCTGGACCTCAACTGGCTACGCGACCGGATCATCGACCTCCCGCGGGCCAATCGCTGGCAGGCGCTCGCGCGGGCGTCACTGCGCGACGATCTGTTCAACCTCTACCGGGAGCTGACCCGCAAGGTGCTCGACGCCGGAGGTCGTGGCGCCCCCGCCGAGGCCGCGATCGAGGCGTGGTCGGAGCGCAACGCCGAGACGCTCGAGCGTGCGCTGGGGATGGTGGCCGAGATCCGCGCCTCGCGCATCTACGACAACACCACGCTGCCGGTGGCGCTGCGCGAGATCCGCGCTCTCCTGCGCGGGACGAGTCGCGCCGGCGTCCAGGTGGCGTCGGTCACAATGGGGGAATAGGGCTCAGCTGGTCCGGCGTCGCGCCATCCGCCAGCGCGCGTAGGCGACCAGGAGCAGGGTCACGTCGAAGACGCCGGCGAGGAAGAACGCAGCTGAGCCCGTCACGAGCCGGCCTGCAACCCGGGAAACCACGACCGCAAGCTATCGTCCCAACGCACAAATGGCCGATTCCGTTACCACTACGGTCACCGAGCTGCCCGACTCGCGCGTGCGAGTCGAGGCGCAGGTCGCGCCCGAGGAGGTCGAGCGGCGCGTCCAGCAGGCCGCGCGCGAGCTCGGTCGCCAGATGCGCGTGCCGGGCTTCCGCAAGGGAAAGGTCCCGGCGCCGGTGGTCATCCGCCGGCTCGGCCGCGATGCGGTGCTCGACGAGGCGCTCCGAAGCTCGCTCGGTAGCTGGTACGCCGACGCAATCGATGGAGCCGGCATCGCGCCGGTTGGCGAACCCGAGCTCGACGTTCCCTCAGAGTTTCCCGCCGAGGGCCAGCCGCTGTCGTTCTCGATCGAGATCGGGGTCCGTCCGACGGCCAAGCTCGGGCAGTACAAGGGACTCGAGGTCGGCCGGCGCGAGCTCCACGTCGAGGACTCGCAGATCGACGAGGAGGTCGAGCGGCTGCGCGACCGGCTGGCCACGCTCGAGACGGTCGATCGCCCCGCGGAGAACGGCGACCACCTGGTGATCGACTACGTCGGGACGGTCGACGGCGAGGAGTTCGAGGGCGGATCGGGGCGCGACCAGCTGCTCGAGCTCGGCTCGGGGCGGCTCGTGCCCGGGTTCGAGGATCAGCTGATCGGAGCCAATGCCGGCGACGAGCGCACGGTGACGATCACGTTCCCCGAGGACTATCCCGCCACGGAGCTCGCGGGCAAGGAGGCGCAGTTCGCGGTCACCGTCAACGAGGTCAAAGAGAAGCGCCTGCCTGAGCTCGACGACGAGTTCGCCGCGGAGGCGGCCGGATTCGACACCCTGGCCGAGCTCCGCGATGACATCGCCGAGCGCCTGGGCAAGGTCGACGAGCGCGCGATCGAGCGGGAGTTCGAGGATGCCGTGGTGGAGGCGGCGGTGGCCGAGGCCGAGGTCGAGGTGCCCGACAAGCTGGTTCACGCACGCGCGCACGAGCTGCTCGAGGACACCTTCGCGATGCTGGCCCGCCAGGGCATCTCCAAGGAGGCCTACCTGCGGATCTCCGACCGCGACGAGGAGACGCTGGCGCACGAAGCCGAGCCGGAGGCGGCGGCCGCGCTCAAGCGCGAGGCCGTGCTCGCCGCGATCGTGGAAGCCGAGGGGATCGAGCCGTCAGACGAGGACGTCCGTGAGGCGCTTGCGCCGACCGCCGAGCGGCAGGGCACCACGGTCGACAAGCTGTTCGAGCGGCTGCACTCGACCGGGCGCCTGGATCGGATCCGCGGCGAGGTGGCCAACCGCCAGGCGATAGAGAGGCTCGTGGCGGACGCCAAGCCGATCAGCGTGGAGCAGGCGAAGGCCCGCCAGAAGCTATGGACGCCGGGCAAGGAAGCCGCAGGCCAGGGCTCCGGGCAGCTCTGGACGCCCGGGAGCTGAGCCGCCGGCCCGGGCGCCGCCGACCATCAGGGCTAAGGCGCCGCCGTCAGGCGCCGCCGACCATCAGGGTCATTCCGGACACTGGACGGAAGTACTACTCGTCCTTCCCAGGGGGCCCCGGCCGGTTGCTACAGTCGGCAGGATTCCGGCCGAGGAAGCGAAAGAAGCGAGGACGATGAGCCCACTCGTACCGATGGTTGTTGAGCAGACCTCCCGGGGGGAGCGCGCCTTCGACATCTACAGCCGTCTGCTCAACGAGCGGATCATCTTCCTCGGGACTCCGGTTGACGATCAGATCGCGAACCTGATCGTGGCCCAGCTCCTGCACCTGGAATCAGAAGACCCGGACAAGGACATCTCCCTGTACATCAACTCGCCCGGCGGATCGGTCTACGCGGGGCTGGCGATCTACGACACGATGCAGTTCATCAAGCCCGATGTCCAAACGATCTGCGTCGGGATCGCGATGTCGATGGGGGCGCTGCTGCTGGCCGGAGGGGCCCACGGAAAGCGGATGGCGCTGCCGAACGCCAAGATCCTGATCCACCAGGTCTCCTCGGCTTTCCAGGGTCAGGCCACCGACATCGAGATCCACGCCAGGGAGATCATCGACGTGCGCCGGCGGCTGGACGAGATCATCGCCCACCACACTGGCCAGAGCCTTGAGAAAGTTAGGGCGGACACCGAACGTGACTACTTCATGAGCTCCGAGGAGGCCAAGGACTACGGAATCATCGACCGCGTCATCTCGCAGCACTGAGGGGCTACCCTTAGGGGCTCGGATAAGGCGGCACGAGGTAACTCCGGGAGAGGGCTATACATGGCACGTCCGACCGATTCCAACGAACAGCTGCTTTGCAGCTTCTGCGGCAAGTCCCAGAGGCAGGTCAAGAAGCTGATCGCCGGTCCAGGCGTCTACATCTGCGACGAGTGCATCGATCTCTGTAACGAGATCATCGATGAGGAGCTCACCGCTCCGCCGAGCTTCGACATCGAGAATCTCCCGAAGCCGCGGGAGATCTACGACGTTCTGAACGAGTACGTGGTCGGGCAGGAGCAGGCCAAACGCAGCCTGTCGGTGGCCGTCTACAACCACTACAAGCGCGTCCAGATGATGCAGTCCGATGAGAACGACATCGAGCTGCAGAAGTCGAACATCCTGCTGCTGGGCCCCACCGGATGCGGCAAGACGCTGCTGGCCCAGACGCTCGCGAAGATCCTGAACGTCCCGTTCGCGATCGCCGACGCCACCGCGCTGACCGAGGCCGGGTACGTGGGCGAGGACGTCGAGAACATCCTCTTGAAGCTGATCCAGGCCGCCGACTACGACGTCAAGAAGGCCGAGACGGGGATCATCTACATCGACGAGGTCGACAAGATCGCCCGCAAGGCCGACAACCCCTCGATCACCCGCGACGTATCCGGCGAGGGGGTCCAGCAGGCGCTGCTGAAGATCCTCGAGGGCACGACCGCTTCGGTGCCGCCCCAGGGCGGGCGCAAGCACCCCCACCAGGAGTTCCTCTCGATCGACACCACCAACGTGCTGTTCATCTGCGGCGGCGCGTTCGCCAACCTGGACAAGGTGATCGAGCGCCGCATCGGCCACCAGGGGGTCGGGTTCGGCGCCGCGATCCAGTCCAAGGAGCAGCGCGACACCGGCGAGATCTTCGAGCACTGCCTGCCGGAGGACCTCATCCAGTACGGCCTGATTCCCGAGTTCATCGGCCGCCTCCCTGTGATGAGCGCGATCCACCAGCTGAGTCGCGACGAGCTCATGCAGATCCTCACCGAGCCGCGCAACGCGCTCGTCAAGCAGTTCCAGCGCTTCTTCCAGTTCGACGGGATCGAGCTCGTGTTCGCCGAGGAGGCGCTCCACTCGATCGCGGACCGCGCGCTCGAGCGCGAGACCGGCGCCCGGGGTCTGCGCTCGATCATCGAGGAGGTGCTGCTCGAGGTCCAGTTCGAGCTGCCCTCGCGCCGGGACGTACGCAAGTGTGTGGTAACGCGGGACACGATCGAGAAGGGCACGCCGCCCACGCTCGTGACGGTCCCGATCCCCGAGGAAGAAGCAGCGTAAGTCTCCCTAGACTGAGCGGTCGCCATGACTGACCGCTCAGAGCTTGAGGCCAAGACCCGCTACGACCCGTCCGAGGTCGAGCCGCGGATCGCGCAGGTGTGGCTGGACAGCGGCCTGTGGCATCCGGAGCCGAAGGGCGACCCGAGCGAGAACTACTCGATCGCGATCCCGCTGCCCAACGTGACCGGCGTGCTGCACATGGGACACGCGCTGAACAACTCGATCCAGGACTGCCTGATCCGCTACCACCGGATGCGCGGCCAGCGGACCAAGTGGATCCTGGGGACCGACCACGCCGGGATCGCCACCCAGATCCAGGTGGAGCGGGCGGTGGTGGCCGAGGGCTCGAGCCGCGAGCAGCTCGGCCGCGAGGCGTTCGTGAAGCGCGTGTGGCGCTGGCGCGACGACTACGGCGGCCAGATCATCGAGCAGCTCAAGCGTCTGGGCGCCTCGCTGGACTACGAGGACGAGCGATTCACGCTCGACGCGGGCTATGCCCAGGCGGTGCAGAAGGTGTTCGTCGAGCTCTACGAAAAGGGCTACATCTACCGGGATCGCTACATGGTCAACTGGGACCCGGGCAACCGCTCGGCGATATCGGACCTCGAGGTCGAGGACGTCGAGGTAACGGACACCCTTTACTACATCGACTATCCGCTGGCCGAGGGCTCCGGCTCGGTGACCGTGGCCACGGTGCGACCGGAGACGATGCTGGCCGATGTCGCGGTCGCTGTTCACCCGGATGACGAGCGCTACGGCCGGCTGGTGGGCGAGAAGGCGATCCTGCCGCTCGTCGGGCGCAAGTTGAAGATCATCGCCGACGAGTACGTCAAGCCGGAGTTCGGCACGGGCGCGCTCAAGATCACCCCCGGCCACGACCCCAACGACTTCGAGATCGGCCGCCGCCACGGCTTGGCCGAGATCAGCGTTATCGGCGAGGACGGACGCATCACCCAGGAGGCGCCCGAGCGCTTCCGCGGCCTGACCGTCGATGAGGCGCGCGACGCGGTGGTGGCCGAGCTGCGCGAGCAGGGGCTGATCGCGCGCACCGAGCCCTACACGCACGAGGTCCCGTTCTCGCAGCGCTCGGGCGAGCGCGTCGAGCCGCTGATCTCGCTCCAGTGGTTCATGCGCATGGGCGAGCTGGCCGCGCCGGCCATCGGCGTGGTGCGCAGCGGTGAGGTCCGCTTCTGGCCCGAGAACTACACGCGGGTCTACATGAACTGGATGGAGAACATCCGGCCGTGGGTGATCTCCCGCCAGCTGTGGTGGGGCCACCGCATCCCCGTCTGGTACCGCGACGACGAGATCTATGTCGGCACGACCGAGCCCGAGGGGAAGGGGTGGGAGCGCGACCCCGACGTGCTCGACACCTGGTTCAGCTCGGGACTGTTCCCGTTCGCCGCGCTCGGATGGCCGGAGGACACGCCGGCCCTGCGCGCGTTCTATCCGACCGACGTGCTGGTCACCGCGCGCGACATCGTCTTCCTGTGGGTGGCGCGGATGATCATGCTCGGGATCGAGTTCCGGGACCAGATCCCGTTCTCGGACGTCTACGTCCACTCGATCATCCAGGCGCCCGACGGGCGGCGCATGTCCAAGTCGCTCGGCACCGGCGTCGATCCGCTCGCCCTCATCGAGGGTGGGCCGAGGCCCCCCGTATTCGAGGAAGGCGGCGACTTCCCGGCGTACGGCGCCGACGCCGTGCGGTGGGGTCTGTACACGATGTCCTCGGCGCAGGACGTCCGCTTCAGCGAGGAGCGACTGGCCCAGGGCCTGCAGCTCACCAACAAGCTGTGGAACGCGGCGCGGCTGATCCTGCTCGGTGTCTCGCCGGACGGGCGCGCGGCACCCACACCGACCGCGGTCGAGGATCGGTGGATCCTGTCGCGCCTGGAGCGGGCCCGGGCGGAGATCAGCCGCCGGATCGAGGGCTACGACTTCGCCCACGCCGCCCTCGGGGTGTACGACTTCGTCTACGGTGAGCTGTGCGACTGGTACCTCGAGCTGGTCAAGCCGCGACTGCGGGCCGGCGAGCGCGAGCTCGGGGCCACGCTGCTGTACGTGCTCACCCAGACATTGGCAATCGCCCACCCGATGATTCCGTTCGTGACGGAGGAGATCTACCGATATGTGCCGGGCGCCGACGGGCTGCTCGCGGCGGGCCTTTCGGACGCGCCGGCGGCGCCGGTGGACGAGCGCGCCGAGGCCAGCGTCGGTCAGGTGATCGAGGCCGTCCAGGCGCTTCGCGGTTGGCGCGACTTCGCCGGCGTCCGGGCCGCCGCGACCGTCCCGGCGCGACTCGCCGCGGAAGGCTACGAAGAGACCGAAGAGCACCTGGCGCGCCTCGCGCGGATGTCGTTCACCTCGGACGGAGCAGAGCCGGTCGCGACCGTGCCGGTGCCGGGCGGCATCGTTGAGATCCTGCCCAGCGAGGACGTCGATCTCGAGGGCGCAGAGCGGCGCCTTGCGACTCGCCGGGCCAAGCTCGAGGAGGAGATCGAGCGGGCCGAGCGCAAGCTGGCCAACGAGCGTTTCGTGGCCAAGGCGCCGCCCGAGGTGGTCCACGCGGAGCGGGAGAAGCTGGAACGACTCAACGCCGAAATCGAATCTCTATGACCCCCGAGGAAGCAGAGCGCTACATCCTGTCCCGCGAGCTGTTCGGGATGCGGTTCGGGCTGGACCGCATGCGCCGGCTGATGACCGCGATGGGCAATCCGCAGCTCCGCTTTGAGTCGATCCACGTTGTGGGTACGAACGGCAAGTCCTCGACGGTCCGGATGACGGCGGCGATCCTCCGGCGCCACGGCCTGCGCACGGGTGCCTACCTGTCGCCGCACCTGGTCTCCTTCGCGGAGCGGATCAGGATCGACGACGATGATCTCGAGCCGGCCGAGTTCGCCGCCGCGATCCAGCGCGCCGCCCGCGCCGGCGAGCTGGTCGACCGCTCGCTGGGCCCGGATGACCGCGTCACGCAGTTCGAGCTGCTGACCGCAGCCGCCTACTCGGAGCTGGGACGCCGCGACGTCGAGGTGGCGGTGATCGAGGCCGGGCTTGGCGGTCGCTACGACGCCACCAACGTCATCCCGTCCCGGGTCCAGGTGCTCACCAGCGTCGGCCTGGAGCACACCCGCTGGCTGGGGCCGACGATCACCGCGATCGCCACCGAAAAGCTCGACGTGGTGCAGCCCGGCGCCACACTGGTCCTCGGACACCACCTGCATCCGGATGCCGAGGCGGTCGCGGAGCGGGTGGCGGCCGAGCGGGGCGCGAAGATCGTTCATGCCGGCGCCGATCCGGGCGTTCCGCTGAGCGCACTCGGCCCCTACCAGCGGCGCAACTTCGCCGTGGCCCGGACCGCCGCGGAGGCTTACCTCGGCGAGCTCGACCCGAACGCGGTCGCCACCGCCGCGGCCGAGACGCTCGTGCCCGGGCGCCTGCAGGTCGTCGACAAAGAGCCGCTGACCCTGCTCGACGGCGCCCACAATCCTGAAGGGATGGCGGCGCTCGCGGAGGCGCTGGACGAGCCGTTCGCCGCGCAGCGCGAGCGCGTCGTCGCGGTCGTTTCGATCCTCGACGACAAGGACGCGGCGAGCATGCTGGCCATCCTCATGCCGCGGTGCGACGCGCTGGTCCTGACCGCCAGCCAGAACCCCCGCGCGCTTCCGCCGCCGACGCTCCAGTCGCTGGCTGGGCAGCTGGGAGGCCCGCCGTCGGAGGTCATCCGCCATCCGCGTGCGGCGCTGGCGCGCGCCCGCGACCTGGCCGGTCCGCGTGGGCTGGTCGTGGCCACAGGCACGATCTACCTCGTGGCCGACCTCCTGCGCCCGGCCGGCGCCGGCCGCGCCTCGATGCTGTGAACGAGGACGAGAAGCAGCCGCGGTTGCTGGCCATGATGGGCCTTGTTGCCCTGGTGGTGGCCGTCGTCATACTTGTGTTCTTCGGCATCGGATACCTGTTCGGCCGGGCGTATCTGTGACGGTCGATAAATGAGAACCCCGCCCACCTAAGGAGGATCCAAGGCCTCAACGGCCAATCAGTGGGCTACTCGAAAGCTCAGCGGCGCCTGACGGCGGCGCCTTAGTGGCGCGGTAGTACCGTCGTTTGTGAGGATCCGCACGAAGCTTATGCCGGCTGCAACGTTCCCAACTCACCTACCACTACACTCGCTCCCTTAATGCTCGCCCTCGCGGTCTTCGGCATCAAGAACGGGTCGATCAACGCGGCCGTCGAGCTGATCATCCTGTTCCTGGTGGTGATCTGGCTGGCGCTCGTGTACTGGACGTACGCCGACGCTCGACGCCGGATCGCCGACCCCTTGCTCGTCGGGTGCGCGACCGCGGCCTCGCTGTTCCCGTTCGTGGGGACAATCGTCTACATGATCGTCCGCCCGCCCGAGTACCTGGATGACGTGCGTGAGCGGGAGCTCGAGATCCAAGCCGCGGAGGCCCGGCTGGCCGAGATCGGCTACCAGGTCTGCCCGTACTGCGACTTCGAAATCGAGAAGGATTTCCTGCGCTGCCCGAACTGCATGCGCAAGCTCAAGGACCCGTGCTCGAACTGCGGCAAGCCGCTCGACCCGATGTGGAAGATCTGCCCGTTCTGCGAGGCCGAGATCGGCACCTCGGCGGCCTCGCCGCGGCGGACGCGCCGGCGCCGCGATGGCCCCCCCGAGCAGGCGGTTGCGGGCGCCACCGTCCACGCCGAGCGCAGCAGCGCCCAGACCCCGCCGCCGGCCCCCGCCGACCCGCGCAGCGGGCGTGAGCCGCTGACGGACCCGCGTTCGCTCTAGGGCGCCGGTACAGTCCCGGCCGCCTAAGCTAAGGCGCCGCCGTCAGGCGCCGCCGACCATTTGCATTACTTGACCGGCGCACCCGCGCCGTGGACCAAGGAGACGCATGGAGCGAACGCTGATTCTGATCAAGCCCGACGCCTTTGCCCGGAACCTCTCGGGCGAGATCATTGCCCGGTTCGAGCGCAAGGGTCTGCAGCTGGTGGCGATGAACCTGTTGACGATGAGCCGCGATCTGGCCGAGCGCCACTACGCGGAGCATCAGGGCAAAGGGTTCTACGAGGAGCTCGTGACATTCATCACGTCCGGTCCGCTGGTGGCGATGGTGCTCGAGGGCGACCAGGCGGTCGTGGCGGCCCGCCAGGTGATCGGTGCCACGAACCCGCTCGAGGCGACGACGGGCTCGATCCGCGGGGACTTCGCCATCGAGGTGGGCCAGAACATGGTCCACGGGTCCGACTCGCCCGAGTCGGCGGCCCGCGAGCTGGCGCTGTTCTTCCCCGACCTCGCCTGAGCCCTGTGACGTCGTGAGCCGGCTGGTGCTCGCGTCGCGCTCGCCGCAGCGGCGGGCGATCCTCGAGCAGTTGGGCGTCGAGTTCTCGGTACAGGTCCCCGACGTCGAAGAGCTCGAGGCTGGACCGCCGCACGAGGTGGCGCTCGAGAATGCGTACCGGAAGGCCTCCGCGGTGGCCCCCGGTGCGGGCGGCCTCGTCGTCGGGGTCGACACGGTGGTCTCGCTGGGAGCCCGGCTCTACGGCAAGCCGTCCGACGCCGAGGAGGCCAGGGCCACGCTGAATGCCTTGTCCGCCCGGCGCCACGCGGTCATCAGCGCCGTCTGCCTGATCGGGGATGGCAACGTGCGCAGCGCGGCCACGCAGACCGGGGTCCAGTTCAGGGCGCTGGACGACCGCCTGATCGACTGGTACCTGGCCAGCGGAGAGTGGCGTGAACGCGCCGGCGGATACGCGATCCAGGGGCGCGGCGCTGCCCTGGTGGCGGGCATCGAGGGGGACTTCCTCAACGTCGTGGGGCTGCCGGTAGCAACATTGCTGGAGCTGGAGCCGGCGCTGTTAGGTTCGTGACCAACCCGCTCGAGGCGCAGCCTCGTGCGGCAGCGTCGCCTGAACTGCTGCGACCAGGCTCCGAGAGAATCAAGCCCGTACAATCGTCCTCGGATGGCGCTGGCAGCGTGGCGTGGTCTCCGGCGCCCAGTTCACCGTCCGCTGCTGATCCCTACCTCTGTTTTCTATGGGCTTCTTTACGTACCTGACCGGTTTCGGCGGCCGCGACATGGCGGTCGACCTCGGCACAGCGAACACCCTCGTCTACGTCCGCGGGCGCGGGATCGTCCTGTCTGAGCCGAGCGTCGTGGCGGTCGACTCCCGCACCGGCGAGGTGCACGCGGTCGGGATCGAGGCCAAGCGGATGCTGGGTCGCACACCGGGCACGATCCAGGCGATCCGGCCCCTGAAGGACGGCGTGATCGCCGACTTCGAGGTGACCGAGGAGATGCTCCGGCACTTCATCCAGAAGGTCCACCAGAACCGCTGGGCCCACCCCCGGGTCGTCGTCTGCGTCCCCTCCGGGGTCACGGGGGTCGAGAAGCGCGCCGTCGAGGAGGCCTGCCTCAGCGCCGGCGCCCGGCAGGCGTACCTGATCGAGGAGCCGATGGCGGCCGCGATCGGCGCCGGCCTCCCGGTGGGCGAGCCGACCGGGTCGATGGTCGTCGACATCGGCGGCGGTACCAGCGAGGTGGCGGTGATCTCCCTCGGGGGCATCGTCGTCTCGCAATCGATCCGGGTCGGCGGCGACGAGCTCGACGAGTCGATCATGAATTACGTCAAGCGCGAGTACAAGCTGCTGATCGGCCAGCAGACGGCGGAGGAGGTCAAGCTCGAGATCGGCTCGGCCTATCCGCTGGGTGAGGAGGTCCAGGCCGAGATCCGCGGGCGCGACATGGTGTCCGGGCTGCCCAAGACCGTGGTCCTGACCAGCGAGGAGATCCGTGGCGCGCTCGAGGAGCCCGTCGTGCAGATCATCGACGCGGTCAAGGAGACGCTCGACCGCACGCCTCCTGAGCTGGCCTCCGACATCATGGATCGTGGCATCATGCTGGCGGGAGGAGGCTCGTTGCTCCAGGGGCTCGACGAGCGCCTGCGCCACGAGACGCAGATGCCCGCGCATCTGGCCGAGTCGCCGCTCACCTGCGTGGCGGTTGGTTCGGGGAGGTCGTTGGAGGAGTTCGAAGCGATCCACCGTTCGAGCAAGAATTCACGTAATCGGCGACGTCGGTACTAGCTTCCGACAACGTACTCGACGTGGCTTCCGGGATGATTGACATCCCGTCCACCCCCTGGAGACTGCAAGCACGTGCATGACAAGCAAGTTCGACGGCGACGAGCGGTCCTCGGATTGCTCGTGGCGGTCTCCCTGATTCTGCTCACCGCCTACTTCGGCGAGACGCCGAACAGTCCTCTGCACAACGTGCAACGGGGCGTGGTCGAGGTCTTCTCGCCGATCGAGCAGGGAGCCAGCGAGGTTCTCTCGCCCGTGCGCTCGGTGACCAGCTGGTTCTCGAGCACGTTCCACGCGAAGTCCCAGGTGGCCCAGCTTCAGCAGCAGGTGCAGAAGCTGACCGGCGAGCTGGCGGCGGCCAAGGGGGCCCAGATCGAGAACCAGCAGCTGCGCAAGGAGGTCGGGCTCGACGACAGCATCGGCATCGACGCCTACCACCCCGTCACCGGGCAGGTCATCCTGCGCGATCCCACCCTCTGGTACCAGACCGTCGGCATCGACAAGGGCTCGGACGACGGCGTCGCCCTCCACGATCCGGTGCTGGCCGACGGCGCGCTGGTGGGTGAGGTGAGCGAGGTGTCGGCAAACGCGTCGTTCGTGTCGCTGATCACCGACCACACCGTGTCGGTGACCGCGCGGGTCGTCGACGCGAACGGCGATACCGGCGAGCTCGTCCCCGCGGTCGGGAGCCCCAATGAGCTCCTGCTCGAGTACCTGCAGGCGCCGAACCCCGGCCAGGTCCAGAACGGCCCCCAGCCGGGCCAGCTCGTGGAGACGGCGGGCTTCAGATCGGGCACGCTCGAGTCCTACTTCCCGGCCAACATCCCGATCGGCTGGGTGACCCAGTTCAACGAGAACGACTTGCTCAACAACGGCCAGGTCCCGGTCACGCCGGCCGCCGACCTGAGACACTTCGACGTCGTCCAGGTCCTGACTCAGGCCCAACCCGGGACCGCGCGGGCGCAGCTGCCGTGAGCGAGATTCCCACGTCGGTCAAGCTCTCCTTGCGCCTCGTCCTGCTGGCGCTGCTCGCCGTGCTCGTCCAGGAGTCCGCGATCTCCCAGATCTCGATCTTCGGGGTCAGCGCGGACATCACGCCATTGGTGGTGATGTCAGTGGGGCTGCTGTGCGGCTCGATGACCGGCGCGATCTTCGGCTTCGCCACCGGCCTGTTGATCGATCTGGTGCTCGTCCAGACGCTCGGCGTCACCTCGCTCCTCTACATCGCGATCGGCTACTGGGCCGGCCGGCTGCACGAGCTCCGCGACCCCTCTCACGAACTCGTTCCCCTGGCCGCCGGCGCGCTGGCTTCGGCCTTCGCGGGACTGGGGATGGCGGTGATCCAGTTCCTACTCGGGGTCGACGCCCCGGTCAGCCTGCTGCTGCTCCAGCAGATCTTCATCGTGGTGTTGGTCAACACGCTGATCGCGCTCCCCGTCTACGCGCTGGTCCGGCGAGTCGTCCGGCCGGTCCTGCCCGAGGATCCCCGCCGCCGGCGCCGCCGCGCCTACACCACCGGCGGCCTCAGCCCGCTCCAGCAAGGCGCCGCTCGCCGCGGTGGAATGTCCCGTCTGCAAACGTGATGCCCCCGCTACCGGACGACAAGCAGCTGCGGTTCGTCAAGCAGGAGGAGCGACCGCCGATGAGCCCGCAGTTGGCCCGGCGGGCAGCGATGGTCGGGATGCTGGCCCTGGGTCTATTCGCGATCCTGTTCTTCCGCCTGTGGTTCCTCCAGGTCCTTTCGACCAACCAGTACGCGAAGGCTGCAAGCGTGAACTTCGTGCGCGACGTCGAGGTGCCGGCGCCGCGGGGCGAGATCCTCGACTCGAGCGGTCAGATCCTCGCCTCGAGCCGGCGCGCCTACGCCGTGGAGATCTCACCGCCAAACCTGCCGGTGCCGATTACCGACTCTAACCTCGCGCACCCGCCGCAGCCCGACGCCGCGCTGTACGACCGGCTGGCCAGCGTGCTGGGACTGCCGACCAAGCGCGAGCCGTGCCCGGTCAACGGCCACGGACTGCTGCACATGTCGGTGATCGCCTGCCGCGTGGTGCAGGGGTACGTGCAGCTGTCCTACGGCGAGGCCACCGTGGCCAGCGACATCTCCGACCAGCAGCTCTGGTACATCTCGGAGCGGCAATCCTCGTTGCCGGGTGTGACCGTCCAGCAGATCTACCAGCGGACCTATCCGTTCGGGGACCTCGCCTCCCAGGTGCTCGGGATCGTCAGCCGGATCACCGCGGGCGAGGTGGGCCAGCCGTATTACGCGGGAGTGTCGCCGAACGATTCGGTCGGCCAATCCGGCCTGGAGGCGTCCTATGACCGGTACTTGCGCGGGGCTGACGGCGCCGAGAAGGTCAAGGTGGATGCGTTCGGCAACTTCGTCGGGGTGCAGTCGCAGACGGCCCCGACTCCCGGCGACAGCCTCAAGCTCTCGTTGAACGTGAAGCTTGAGCAGGTGGGCCAGCAGGCGCTCCAGGAATCGATCGACAACAACCCTCCGGCCGACGGCGGCGCGTTCGTGGCCATGAACCCGGACAACGGCGAGGTCTACGCGATGGGCTCGCTCCCAACCTACGACGCGAACGTGTTCACCAAGCCGGTTCCGTACTCGACATATAACGCCCTGTTCGGACCGAATTCCGGCGACCCGCAGGTCAACCGCGCCTACCAGGGCGCCGGGCCGACGGGCTCGACGTTCAAGCCGATCACGGCCACCGCGGCGCTCGAGAGCGGTGCCTGGAGCGTCGGGAGCATCTTCGATGACAGCGGCCAGTACTGCTTCAGCGGCCAGTGCCGGCATAACGCCGGCGGCGCGGTCGACGGCGCGCTCGATCTCGTGGACGCGATCAAGGTCTCCTCCGACGACTTCTTCTACAACCTGGGCGTGCTGACGAACTCGCCGGCGCCGAACGGCGGCGCGCTCCAGCACTGGGCGAGCCTGTACGGGATCGGCCAGCAGACCGGGATCGACCTGCCCGACGAGGTCTCTGGGACCCTGCCCGACGCCGCCTGGCGCGCGAACCGCAACGAGCTCGAAGCCGAGTGCGACAGCGCCACCGGGCCGTTCAGCTACACCAACGGCGTCACCACCGGGCCGAAGAAGCTGCCGGGCTGGCACCGCAGCTCCACGCACCCGCCGGGCGGCTGCGGGATCGCCGACGGGACGAACCGGCCGTGGTCGGCCGGCGACAACGAGAACCTGGCGGTTGGTCAGGGCGACGTGCAGGTCACGCCGCTTCAGCTCGCGGTGGCGTACTCGGCGCTGGCCAACGACGGGACGATCGTCACTCCGCACCTGGGGCTCGACGTGCAGACCGCCGACGGGTTCGTCCTGCGCTCGTTCAACCCGGCGCCCAAGCGCCACATCAACCTCGACCCGCTGTACCGCGACACGATCCTCGAGGGCCTGCGTGAGGCCGCTTCGCAGCCGGGCGGAACCTCGGCCGATGTGTTCGGCACCTTCCCGGAGCAGGTGTACGGCAAGACGGGCACCGCCCAGTACATCTCCCCGACCACCGGCGAACAGGACTACGCCTGGTACGCGTGCTTCGTCCCGCCCAGCGCGACGAGCAAGCCGATCGTGGTCGTGGTCACCGTGGAGAAGGGCGGCTTCGGTGCGGTCGGCGCGGCGCCGGTGGCGCGCCAGATCCTGTCCCAGTGGTTCTTCGGCAGCAAGGGCACATACACGCCCGGGAGTTCGCAGACGCTGTGAGCGCGGTGGGCGCACAAGCGATCCGGCCGGCCGACGAGGTGGTGGCGGATCCCCGCCCCAGGGTGTGGCTGCGGATGGATCCGCTGATGCTGCTGGCCGCGCTCGGGCTGGCCGCCTGCTCGCTGATCATGCTGAAGGGCGAGGGCCCCTCGCTCGACTCGGCGAACCACATGTACTTCGCCGAGCGCCAGGCCATCTACTTCGGGATCGGGCTGGCGCTCGCGCTCGTGCTGGCGCACATCGACTACTCGCGGCTGCGCGAGTACAAGTACGGCCTGTACGGCGTGATGATCGCGCTGAACGTGGTCGTGCTCGGGATGCCCAAGGTGCAGGGGGCGGCCCGATGGATCCCGCTCCCGTTCTTCCAGCTTCAGCCCTCGGAGTTCGGCAAGGTGCTGCTGATCGTGGCCCTCTCGGCGTTCGCCGTGGACCGCTCGCGTCTGCTGCACGAGCGCCGCACGACGGCCCGGATCATGTTGCTGGCGATCATCCCGGCGATGCTCGTGATCCCCCAGCCCGACCTGGGCACGTCGCTCGTCTACATCGTCGTTGGGTTCGCGGTGCTGTTCTTCGCGGGCACCTCGTGGAAGCAGCTGATCGCGCTCTTGTTGCTGTTCGTGATCGCGATCGTGCTCGTGCTCGTGGTGGCCCCCGCCACCGGGCACCATCTGCTGAAGCCGTACCAGATGCAGCGCCTGACCGGCTTCCTGCATCCCTCACACGACCCGCAGAACCAGACCTACAACATCACGGAGTCGCTGACGGCGATCGGCTCCGGGGGCAAGACCGGCCTCGGCGTGCAGGGGGCCAGCCAGGTCAACCTGCACTTCCTGCCGGCGCCGGACACCGACTTCATCTTCGCCGTGGTGGGGGAGACGTATGGATTCGTGGGCGCGGCGGTCGTGCTGTCGCTCTACGCGCTGCTGATCTGGCGGGCCCTGCGGGTTCTGACCATGGCCAAGAACCTGTACGGGACGCTGGTAGCGGGTGGCATCCTGGCCATGCTGATGTTTCAGGTATTCGTCAACGCGGGCATGACGATCGGCATCATGCCGATTACCGGAGTGCCCTTGCCGCTGCTGAGCTACGGCGGCTCCTCGGTGTTGGTGACGTTCATAGCCATCGGCCTTCTACAGTCAATTTATGTGCAGGCACGCATGACGAACGCGTCGAAAAGCCGAGGACTGGTGTCGCAATGACCGCAGCCCCGCAAATTGGTGCCCACCCACCCACCCCCAGCCACCAAGGGCCGCGGCACGTGTTCGCGTTCGCCCGGAGGACCGAGCTCTCAAAGCTCGCGCTCCCTCCGCGAACGTTCCCAAACTTCCACAAAGGACTGACAAGCATTGAAGAAGCAAGTTTTGGTCAGCGTCGACCGGGGCGAGACCCGGGTCGCGCTGCTCGAGGCGACCGGATCGGTCGCCGCACGTAAGACCACGTCCAAGCCTGGGACGCGCCGGCGCCGCCGGTCGACCAAACCGGCCGCCGGGTACAAGGTCGCCGAGCTGTATCTGGAGCGCCGCGGAGCGCGCTCGATCGTCGGAAACATCTACAAAGGCCGCGTCGACAACGTGCTCGGGGGGCTCGAGGCCGCGTTCGTCGACATCGGCCTGGAGAAGAACGGCTTCCTGCACGTCGATGAGATCGTGCTGCCGGGGGTCGAGGCGCCTCGCCGGGGTCGCGGCTCCGGGCGCGAGAGCCGCCAGATCACCGACATGCTCAAGCCGGGCCAGGAGATCGTCGTGCAGGTGGTCAAGGACCCCCTGAAGACCAAGGGAGCACGGCTGACCATGGACCTCACGATCGCCGGGCGCTACATGGTGTACGCGCCGTTCGGCGAGGGCGTCGGGGTTTCGCGCCGGCTGGACGACCCCGAGCGCGACCGCCTGCGCAAGGAGGCCGCGAAGCTGGATCTGAAGGGGGCGGGCGCGATCATCCGCACCGCCGCCCAGGGGGCGACCCGCGCCGATCTCGAGCGCGAGCTGCTGTATCTGTTCAAGCTGAACGAGGTCTTGCAGAAGCGGGTGGCCGAGACCACCGCGCCGGCGCTCGTCTTCCAGGAGGCCGACCTGTCGGTGAGGGTCGTGCGCGACATCTTCTCCTCGACGTTCGAGCGGGCGATCGTGGACGACCCGAAGCAGCACCATCGGCTCGTGTCGTTCTTCTCGCGCACCGCGCCGGAACTGGTCGACCACGTTGAGCTGTGGGAGGAGGAGACGCCGCTGTTTGAGGCCTTTGGGGTCGAGGCCGTGCTGGACTCGACGCTGTCGCGGCGGGTCGACCTCCCGAGCGGCGGCTACCTGATGATCGACTACGCCGAGGCGTTGACGGTCATCGACGTCAACTCGGGTTCGTTCGTGGGACGCGGCAAGGCGGCCCGGCTCGAGGACACGATCACCAAGACGAACCTCGAAGCCGCCACCGAGGTCGTGCGCCAGCTGCGGCTGCGCGATATCGGCGGGATCATCGTCATCGACTTCATCGACATGGCGCGGGCCCGCAACCGGGACGCCGTGCTCAAGGCGCTCCGCGGCGCCCTGGACGAGGACCGCACGAAGACGTTTGTGGTCGAGATCTCGCCGCTCGGGCTGGTCGAGATGACGCGCCAGAACGTGACCGACGGGGTGCGGGAGATCATGACCCGTCCGTGCCCCACGTGCGACGGCGAAGGGGTGATCAAGTCTGAGGAAACGCTCGCCATTGAGTTCGAGCGGCGGATGCGAGACCTGGCCAAGGAGAGTGAGTCCGAGGCCATCCTGCTCCAGATGAACCCGCGCGTGAGCGCCGAGTTCACCCGCGACGACGCGCGCGCGCTGCGGGCGATCGAGGAGGAGACCGGGAAGTGGTTCCACTTCGAGGGCTCCGAGGGACTTCCGCTCGATCACTTCGCGGTCGTGCTCGAATCGAGCCGCGAGCGGGTGCTCGAGCGGGCGGTGCCGTTCCGCGCCGGCGAGGAGGTCCACGTCGAGATCGTCGAGCCGCACATGTACAGCCCGGGCGACGCCGTGGCCAAGGTCGACGGCTACATGATCTCGATCACGGGCGCCGGCGACTACGTGGGCGAGAAGCACCTGGTGCGGATCGAGGAGGCCGGGCGGACGTCCGCGATCGCCACGCTGCTGGACGTGCCGGCCAGCCCGGCCGAGGCCGACCACCCGAGTGAGAACGGAGATGGCCTAGAATCGAAGCCTCGGCGTCGTGGCCGCAGAGGCGGACGGCGCCGTTCGGGCGCTAAGGCCGAGTCAGTGAGCTCTTCCGAATGACGTACGCAATCGTGAAAACCGGCGGCAAGCAGTACCGCGTCGAGCAGGGCCAGACCCTGCTCGTCGAGCGCCTGCCCGCGGGCGACGGCGAGTCGGTCGCATTGCGGCCGCTGCTGTTCGTCGACGGCTCCTCGGTCGTCGACGGCTCGGATCTGTCGAAGGTCTCGGTCACCGCTCGGGTCCTCGCCCACGAGCGTGGCCCGAAGCTGCGGGTGGTCAAGTTCAAGCCCAAGCGCGGCTACAAGCGGCGCACCGGCCACCGGCAGGAGCTCACCCGGATTGAGGTGACGGAGGTGAAACATGGCGCATAAGAAAGGGCTGGGCTCCTCGCGTAACGGCCGCGACTCGCACGCCAAGCGTCTCGGCGTGAAGGTGTTCGCCGGCGAGACGGTGACCGGCGGCGAGATCATCGTCCGCCAGCGGGGAACGCGCTTCAAGCCCGGCGACGGCGCCGGCATCGGTAAGGACGACACGATCTACGCCCGCGCGGCGGGGACCGTGGAGTTCACGCGCGGCCGGCGCGGCCGCGTGATCTCGGTCGTGCCGGGCGCCGACTCTTCAGAGTCGTAAGGGCGCGGAACGCTTTGGTCCCGCCGGGCAGGGATGCCCGGCGGAACGGCCCAATGGACGCCGGCGAAGCCGGCCCCTAAGTATTCGTTACGAGCTCCGAGGTGCAGAGGGGACAGCGCTTGGCCCGAATCGGGATCGCGCTTGTGCAATCCGGGCACTCCTTGGTGTCCGCATCCTCCTTGGTGCGACGTTCCATCAGCGCGGTGACCGGCGCCACCACCAGGAAGAACACCACGTGAGGAGGTCACTCACCAGCGACTTCACGACCGCGATGAACGCGGTGCCGACAACCACCGCCACCGAGGTCCACGACGTTCCCGCGGAAGATGAACTTCTTGAAGTCCGTGAGCAGTTTTGGCACAGGTCCGCGTCTTGTTTCGTCACACGGAAGGCCGGATCCTTCGGCTCATGGCGGATCTTTGGCGATGCGGCTGACACATGCGCCCTCTGAGCGCCAAAGTCCGTGTGGCTCGGCTTGCTGACGGTCAGGCGGGCTTAGTTGGTACCGCACAGCTCGCCGCCCTCGGGGTGGAGACGCGCGAGGTCTCGCGCTGGGTGAGCCAGGGCTTATCTGCTGCCGCGCGTGCCGCGCGTGTATGCAGTGGGCCACCGGGCGCCCAGCGTCAAGGCTGATCTGACAGCCGCGGTGCTGTACGCCGGCCCCGGCGCCATGCTCAGCCACGCCACCGCACTCTGGTGGTTAGGCCTAATCGACAAGCAGCAGTGGCCGATCCACCTGAGCACGCCACGTCGGTGCCTGTCGTTGCGAGGCGTAATCGTCCACTGCCGGCGCGCGTGCGAGCGCATCTGGCACAAGGACCTGCCGACGACTAGCGTCGAGCAGGGGCTGCTGGACTTCGCAGCGGTGGCGCCGCTGGAACGCGTCCGCCACGCGCTCGCGAACGCCGACTACCACAAGGTGCTTGACGTTGACGCGTTGCAAGCGATCGCCGGCAGCGGCCGCACGGGCAGCACGAAGCTGCGACAGGCGCTCGAGCGTCACGAGCCGAAGCTCGCCCGGACCCGCAGTCCGCTCGAGCGGCTGTTCCTGCCGCTGTGCGAACGCGCCGGCATCCCGCTTCCCGACGAGGTCAACGTCTATGTCGAGGGTGTGCTGGTCGACGCGGTGTGGTGGGAGCAGAAGCTGGTCGTCGAGCTCGACGGCCGCGACAACCACAGCTCCTGGGCGCAGATTCAGAACGACCGCAGCAAGGAGCTGCGGGTGCGCGCCGGGGGATTCGGTGTCGTTCGCTACGGGACGTGCCAGCTTGAGGATGAGGCGGCGCTGGTCGAGATCGACCTGAAAACGGCGCTGGGCCTGCCACGATGAATCCATGCAGGACCACGCACGCATCCACGTCACGGCCGGCGCCGGCGGCGACGGCTGCCTGAGCTTCCGCCGCGAGGCCCACGTCCCGAAGGGCGGGCCCAACGGTGGCGACGGCGGCCGCGGGGGCGACGTCGTGCTGGTGTGCGATGACTCCATCCGCGACCTCGAGACCTTCCGCCGCAAGGCCCACTTCAAGGCGGGTCGCGGTGGCCACGGCGAGGGGGCGCTGCGCCACGGCAAGGATGGTGAGACGCTCGAGATCGCGGTGCCGCCGGGCACCGAGGCGCGCGTCGAGGGGGATGGGACGGTGCACGATCTCGTGCGGCCCGGGCAAACGGCGGTGGTGGCGCGCGGCGGGCCCGGGGGGCGGGGGAACAAGCGCTTCGCCGGCCCCACGCACCAGACGCCCCGATTCGCCGAAAAAGGACTGCGAGGCGATGAGACATGGATCACGCTGCAGCTCAAGCTACTGGCCGACGTGGGTCTGGTCGGCGTCCCCAACGCCGGGAAGTCCTCGCTCCTGGGACGCCTCACGCGCGCCCACCCCAAGGTGGCCGACTACCCGTTCACCACGCTGGAGCCCGCGCTCGGCACGCTCGAGACGGAGGAGCGCCAGCGGGTGATCGCCGACATCCCCGGACTGATCGAGGGGGCGAGCGCCGGCGCCGGGCTCGGGCACGACTTCCTGGCCCACGTCGAGCGCACCCGGCTGCTCGTGCACGTCCTCGACCTGGCGCCGCTCGACGGCTCAGACCCAGTCGCCAACCACGCCACCGTGGAGCGCGAGCTCGAGCTGCACAACCCGCGGCTGGCGGCGCTGCCACGCGTGCTCGTGTTGTCGAAGGCCGACCTGGTGGACGCCGAGCAGCGGGAGGCGGCGCGCGCGGAGTGGGCCCGCCGAGTCGGCGCCGGCACGCCCGTGATCGTCACCTCCTCGGTGACGCGCCTCGGCCTGCCCGAGCTCGCCACCGAGCTGGTGCGCCGCGTTCCCGCCGATACCGCCGTCGAGGTCACGCCCGAACCGACGCCCGAGGAGCTGGCCGAGCACCGCGTCTTCCGTCCCGCCGCGCGGCGCGCGTACCGGGTGGTCAAGGTCGCGGACGGCGCGTACCAGGTCACCGGCGAGGGGATCGAGCGCCTGGTCGCGCGCTACGACCTCGACAACGACGACGCGCTGGCATACCTCGAGCGCCGGCTGCGGGGGATCGGGGTGATCCGGGCGCTCCAGGACGAGGGATTCGAGCCAGGCGACGAGGTCGAGATCGCCGGCGTCGCGTTCGACCTCGATCCGGACTGAGGCGGCGCCGACGATCCGACTCATCCCCGATCCTCGCGTGTAAGATGCCCGCCGCGCCGGGACAATCAAGGAGGAGAGATGCGTCGGTACGTAGCAATCGGAGTTGTCGCGGCGTTGCTCGCGATCGCGGCGCCAGCCGCAAGCGCGCGGGTTCTGCGGGTTGGCACGTACAAGGGAATCCGCGGTCAGTACAGCTCGGTCCAGGCGGCGGTGAACGCGGCCAGACCCGGCGACTGGATCCTGATCGCTCCCGGCGATTACAAGACCAGCTCGAGCCACGCGCCCAAGGGCGCCAACAATGCGCCGGCGGGGATCCTGATCACGACCCCTCGGATCCACCTCCGCGGGATGAGCCGGAACAAGGTGATCATCGACGGCACCAAGCCGGGCTCGCCGGTGTGCTCCGCGCGCAAGGCGGCCCAGAACTTGGGGCCAAGTCTGGGGAAGGGTCCGCTCGGGCTGAACGGGATCATGGTCTGGAAGGCCGACGACGTCTGGGTTCAGAACGTGACCGTGTGCAACTTCCTCGGTGGCGCGGGCGGCGATGGGGACACCGGCAACGAGATCTGGTGGAACGGTGGCGACGGCAGCGGCAACATCGGCGGCTGGGGCTTCTACGGCTCGTACCTGACGGCGACCAGCACGTTCTTCGACAACGAGAAGACCGCGGCCGAGTACGGCATCTTCTCGAGTAACTGGAGCGGCGGCACGTGGGATCAGACCTACGCGTCGAACTTCAACGACTCCGGCTACTACATCGGCGCCTGTCAGCAGAGCTGCGATCAGACGATCGACCACGCCCACGGTGAGTACAGCGCCCTCGGGTACTCGGGCTCGAACTCCGGCGGTTGGATGCTGATCGAGAACTCTCGCTTCGACAACAACGAGGATGGGTTCGACACCAACAGCCAGAACGGCGACGAACCGTCGCCGCAGAACGGCGCGTGCCCGTCGGGCAAGACACCGCCGATCGCCGGCGCCGACTCGTGCTGGGTGCTGTACCACAACCTGTTCGATCACAACAACAATCCGAACGCGCCCTCCGCGGGCTCGGCGGCCCAGGGACCGGTGGGCACCGGGCTGTCCCTCTCGGGCGCGCGCAACGACACCGTGATGGACAACACGTTCGAGGACAACGGCGCGTGGGGAACGATCCTCGTTCCCTATCCGGACAACGGGCCGCCCTGCACCGGCGGCGTCGTGGACTGGATCGGAGCCGGCAGCTGCCTGTTCGACGAGAGCGGCGATGCGCTGCTCAACAACACCTACGTGGACGACGGGTACTTCGGCAACCCGACCAACGGTGACTTCGCACTGACCAACTTCGAGCCCGGCCCGACCGACTGCTTCAGCGGCAACGTCGAGTCGGGTGGTGGCGCGATCAACAGCACCCCGTCGAACGCCGAGCAGATGTATCCTGTTTGCAACGGTCAAGACGTTCAACCCACCGGCTTTACCCAGTTCACGAACGAGGTGCTGTGTGACTCCCGGGTGTCGCTGTCACCGGGCTCGCCTCCGCCGTGCACGGCGACCGATCACTACCCGCGACTGTCGAAGGTCGTGATGCACAAGCTGCCCCGGAACCTGGCGAGCATGCCGAACCCATGCGCCGGCGTCCCCGCCAACCCGTGGTGCCGAGCTAAGCGGTAGTGGCGCGCCGTCTCGTCACGTCGCTGTTCGCTGCCCTGGCGCTGCTGCTCTGCGCCGGGGCCGCAAGCGCGTCCGCATCCGTGCTGATCGTGACCCAGCGGCACGTCTCGTATCCGCACTACACCTCGATCCAGGCCGCGGCTAACGCCGCCCATCCAGGGGATTGGATCCTGATCGCGCCCGGCGTGTACGCGGGCCCGGTGGTCGTCCGCACGCCGCGGCTCCATCTGCGGGGGATGAACCGGAACAAGGTGATCATCGACGGGCGCCACCGCGTCGGCAACGGGATAACGGTCTTCTCGAGCGGTGTATGGATCGAGAATCTGACCGTGCGCAACTTCGACCGGCGCACGCGGGAGGACGCGGCCGACGGCAATGAGATCTGGTGGGAGGGAGCCGGTCCGAAGGGCAGCCGGATCGGGATCCACGGGTGGTGGGGCCAGTACCTGACCGCATATGACACCGGGCTGCTCGGCGGCTACGGGGAGTACACCAGCCATGCTGTCGACGGCTTCTTCAAGCACATCTACGCGTCGGGCATGAACGACTCCGGCGTGTACGTCGGTGGCTGCCGGGACTGCCACGCACTCGTGCAGGACGCGGTGATGGAGCGCAACGCGCTCGGATGGTCGAGCACCAATGCCGGCGGCCACCTGATCGTCGAGGACTCGATCTTCCGTGACAACAGCATCGGCGTCGGCCCCGACTCGGAGCCGGACGATGATCTACCGCCACCGCAGGACGGGGCGTGCAACTCGGCGTCGAACCGCGCCACGCTCCCGACCTTCAACTCAACCCAGATCGACCGCTGCACGATCTTCCGCGACAACGTGATCGAGGACAACGGCAACATCTCGACGCCGGCCAGCTCCGACATCCTCAACGCGCCCTGGGGAGTCGGCGTGATCCTCGGCGGCGACTACGCGGACCTGATCGAGGACAACACGATCCGCGACAACCCGACATTCGGAGTGCTCGTGCTCGAGCGGCCCGACCCGTTCCCACCGACGTCGAACACCGTCTACTTCCAGTCCGCGGGCAACGAGATCTCCGACAACCAGATCACCGGCAACGCCACCGAACCGGGTGCGTTCGACATCGGCCTCGAAGGCGGCG